>OBPL01000001.1_pt1 | contig 195347 bp, 187 predicted proteins | sample 1470531 | NCBI WGS metagenome assembly OBPL01 (sample SAMEA3275487, study PRJEB22092) | marine metagenome | biome: This is a filtered seawater sample; feature: Sample comes from a sea loch with a North Atlantic influence; material: Sterivex filter | collected 2014-06-23T09:00:00+00 | depth 2 m
TTTGGTGGTTTTTGAAGAGCGCGGCGGGGCGGTTTGCAAGGCCACAGCATTCATGAATTTTGCCCCATCCCCTGCGGCCAAATGCACCGCGCCATTGCTTAGTCCGGTCAATAGGGCCGCCAGCCAATTTTGATCTGCCTTGGCAAAATCTCGGAGCACAAAACCAGCTACGGCATCCTTATGGCCCGGATGGCCAATCCCGAGCCGCACGCGGCCGTAGTCTGCCCCCAAATGAGCGTGGATGGAGCGCAGCCCATTGTGCCCCGCATGACCGCCGCCCTGTTTGAGCCGCAATTTCCCAGGGGCGAGATCCAATTCGTCGTGAAAAACGGTGACTTGATCTAGAGCGACCTTGTGAAACCTTACAGCCTCACCCACCGATTGGCCTGAGAGGTTCATGAAGGTTGTGGGTTTGAGCAGCAGCACCTTGTGTCCAGCCAATGTGCCGTCACAAATTTGCCCCTGAAACTTTGAGCGCCAGGGGGTGAATTGATGATCTTCGGCGATTCTATCTAGGGCCATAAAGCCGATATTATGCCGATTATGCGCATATTTTGCGCCAGGATTTCCAAGGCCTACGAAAAGTTTCATGGGATGAGTTTAACGTGCGGACCGGTGGGTTGAAAGAGATTTGCGCGCATTTGGGGCGGTAAATGCAAAAACCCCACCATCTCTGGTGGGGTTTCATTTGTCTTACAGTGGCCCGAAGGTCGAGGTTTATGCCTCGGCTTCGACTTCAACCTCTTCCGCATCGTCCTCAGCTTCATTGTCCGCTGAGCGCAGACCCGATGGCGCTGCGATATTGGCGATCACAAAGTCACGGTCGATGGTTGTTTTGGAGCCTTTGGGCAGTTCGACTGCGGAGATTGTAATCACATCACCCACTTCGAGACCGGCCAGATCGACTGTGATCTTCTCAGGGATATCCCCTGCGGTCACCACCAGTTCAACCTCAGGGCGCACCAAGCTCAGCACGCCACCTTTTTTCAGGCCTGGGCATGTGTCTTCATTCAAGAACTCAACCGGGATAAACAGGTTGATTTTTGATGTCCGGCGCAGGCGCATGAAGTCGACATGCGTTGGCAAATCTTTCACGGTGTGGCGTTGCACATCGCGGCAGATGACGCGTACGTCGTCATGACCTTCAATTTTGAGGTTGAACAAAGTTGACTTAAACCGTCCTGCTTTCAACAGGGAAAACAGTTTGTTGAACGGGATATTGATGGGAAGCGGGTCTGCCTCACCACCGAAAACGATGCCTGGTACGTTGCCTTCGCGGCGAGATTGACGAGCGGCCCCCTTGCCTGTCCCCGTCCGTACCGAAGCGATTAGATCTGGGATCTGTCCTGCCATGGGTCTATTCCTTAAAATGGGGGGGCATCCTCCAAGGGTGTATGCCCCGTTGAAGTGCGCCGTATAGGGCCATATGAGGTAAATGAAAAGCCCTTGTTTGCTTTGTTTCTTGCAAGAGGCTTGCGGCTATGAAAAAGCAAGCTATGCAAGTTTTTCACGCCCTATATTTGTCCCGCCGTCCTGCGATTGCATTTGTGATCGTGGGCCTGTTTTGGGGTTGTTTTGCGGCCTATGTGCCACAGATCAAAGCACGTTTGGATGTTAGCGATGCCACTTTTGGGCTATTGCTGTTGTGCAATGCGCTTGGGCTGGTCAGCTCTATGATGTTGGCGCCGCGGCTGGACCGTGTGTTGGGTGCACGCGGCTTGCAGATTGCCAGCGTTGTATTTGCCTTGAGCTTTCTTTTGCCGGGCTTGGCCACTGATGCGGTGAGCTTTGGCGTGGCAATGGTGATTGTTGGCGCGGCCTCGGGCCTGACCGATGTGTTGATGAATGCGCGGGTGAGCGAGTTGGAACAGCTGCATCGTCAGCCGTTGATGAATGCAAACCACGGCATGTTTTCCGTGGGTTACGCAGGTGCTGCGATTGTGAGCGGCGTGGCCCGCGAGGCGCAGATCGCGCCGGGACCGGCCTTCGCGGCTGTGGCGGCGATTATTTTGATCCTCTCCGTCTTTCTCTACATGCCCCCGCGGGAGGTTGCAAAGGACGCCAGCGCGGGTGGCCGCTATCCGTTGAAGCCCATTATTCTTTGTGGGCTGATTGTTTTGGTTGCCTTTATGACCGAAGCCACCGTTGAGACCTGGTCGGCTTTGCACATTGAGCGCAGCCTGCAGGGCCGTGCGGCCGAAGGGGCGATGGGGCCGGCGATGTTGGGGTTGACCATGGCGCTGGGGCGGTTTTCGGGCCAAGCCGTGTCGCAAATTTTTTCTGAGACAAAAGTCATCATATTGGCCACACTCGTGGCCGCTGCCGGTGGGGTTTTGGCGGCTTTGGCCTCAGCGCCGCTTTGGGCCTATGTCGGATTTGGTATTTTAGGTCTCGGCGTCTCAGTGATTGGTCCTTTGGGCCTGGCATTGGTTGGGCAAAAGGTGCCGGATCATCTGCGCACGGAGGCGATTTCGCGGGTGGCTGTTCTGGGATTTGCTGGATTCTTTCTGGCGCCATCTCTAATGGGACTCGTGTCTGAATTTTATGGGTTGCGCATCGCGTTCCTCGTCGCTGCGGGCCTCAGTCTTACAGCCATTCCGCTGACTTTGCTGTTGCGGCGCACGTAAACTATGACAAACAAAAGCTTGCGAAAAAAATAACGCTCTGGCAGGCTTTGCCGTATTAAGCGGTGTTCTTTGTATATGTTTATTTTCCACTCAGACATTTCAACGGATCAAAGCCATGACATCACTCCAAATATTTGGCCATACGCCTGCGAGACATCCGGCGCGATATGTATTTTGCAATGTCTGCACAGAAGAGGCACGGACACAAAAGTCTACAATATTTGAATAATAATAAGGCGATCAGCGGAGCTATATGCTCGCATTTTGAAGCGTTTTGATTGCGCAGCATCGCCACATTGAATGAAAAGGAGGACAGATATGTCAATAAAACCCCCATTTACAGCGGTTGAGGTCCGACGGGCCGCTTCCGGTTTTTATGAAGGTCACAGCGTTGAAATTGCGCTGTTGAGCAAGGGCATTATGGTTGCGCTTGTGATCTGGGCCTTGGTTTGGCCGGCCAATGCCAATAGCAATTTAAGCAGCCTGAATTGGTCGCTGTTGGAAGGCTTCAACGCATTTTATATCATCATTGTGGGGCTTTTTGCCTTTTTTCTGGCTGTGGTCGCTATTTTGCCGCAAACTGGCAAGCGCAAGATGGGCCGGGCGGATGAGGCGCCGGAGTTTTCAAATTTTTCATGGTTTTCCATGATGTTTGGCGCAGGCTTGGGTGTGGGGCTGATGGTCTTTGCCACGGCTGAGCCTTTGGGTCTTTGGGGCTCAAACCCTGAGACAGTCAGCGGGGCGGTGGCACCAAACAGCCAAGAGGCTTTGACCTCGGCCTATCGCTATACGTTTTTGCATTATGGGTTTCACGCTTGGGCGATCTATGTCGTCACCGGCCTGAGCCTGGCCTATTACGCCTATACCCGCGATATGCCCCTGACCATCCGTTCCGCGCTGACCCCACTATTGGGCCGCTATGTGAACGGATTTATTGGGCATGTGGTGGATGTGTTGGGCGTTGTGGCCACGATTTTGGGCGTATCGGTCACCATCGGCTTTGGTGTGAGTCAGTTTATCGATGGGGTCTATGCGATCACCGGCGCCAATTGGTTGATGGATATGACCGGCGATGTGCCAAAGCCAGGCACTGCGGGCTTGATTGCGGGGCTGCTCTGCATCATGGGTCTGTCGATTATCTCAGCCGTGTCCGGGGTGGGCCGCGGGGTGAAATACCTGTCCAACCTCAATTTGGTATTATCGCTGATTTTGTTGTTCACCTTTGTGCTATTCGGTTCATTCGTTTTCGCAATGACGACCTACGCAACGGCCTTTGTCGATTATATCTTGCACTTCGTATCGCTCAGCTTTGGAGCCTATGGCCCGCAATCTTCAGATGCCTTTGCCATGGCACTTCCGGAGACGGCAAAACCTTTGGCCGAAGAGTTGATCGGCGGTGCCACCAATGCCTGGGGCAGCTATGATGGCTTTAAATCAGGACTAGAGGGCGCCGCCGCCGCTTTAGATGAGGCGACCTTGAGTGCGGTCTATGCGGCCGGTGAGCAAGGGCGTCAATTTGGCTGGCAGGCAGGCTGGACCACCTTCTATTGGGCGTGGTGGATTGCCTTCTCGCCTTTTGTGGGTTTGTTCTTGGCGCGGATTTCGCGCGGACGCACGGTGCGAGAGTTTATCTTGGGCTGCGTATTTGCGCCTGCGATGGTGTGTTTTGCCTGGATGACCATCCTGGGAGCCACGGCCATTGACATGGAGCTGACCGGCGGCGCCAATGGTGCGATTATTGGGGCATCAAACACCAACAAACTTTTCGTCACGCTTGGACAAATGATTGACGGTGGCATGTTGTCTGCTCTGACCGTGATGTGTGTCGTTTTGATCATGACCTTCTTGGTGACTTCGGCGGACTCAGGCATCTTGGTGATGAACACCATCATGTCGGGTGGTGATCAAGACATCGGCAATAAGCATAAAATCGTCTGGGGTCTGATCTTGACCGCCGTGATCGGCACCTTGTTGGTGGCGGGCAAGAGCAATCCGGGCGCCGATCCGATGGAAGCTTTGAAAAGCGCCATGATTATCGGGGCGCTGCCATTCACGATGGTGATGGGGCTGATGATGCTCTCGCTCACAAAAGCGCTCTATCGTGACAGCGCACGCAGCAAGGGACCAGAGGACTCTAGCACGGCTGCTGAGTAATCCTAAAACCTGAGATGGGGCGTGCTTCTCTGCGCCCCATCTCTTTTGTTGCGTTTTCGCAAGCCCCCAGGGCCGGCTATGGCGCTGACCTAGGCCCAACGCCCCTCAAAATCCTCTGGAATGTAGAGAATATCTCGGGTCACATCGTTGATGTCGCGATGTCCGCAGAGCGCCATTGTGGTGTCCAATTCTTTGTGCATCACTTCCAGCGCTTTTGTCACACCGGCCTGACCCATCGCGCCAAGACCGTAGATATAGGACCGGCCAATCATTGTTCCGGTCGCGCCAAGAGCTTTGGCTTTGAGGATATCTTGCCCGCTGCGGATGCCGCCATCCATCCAAACCTCACATTTACCATCCACCGCCTCGACGATTTTCGGCAACATGCGGATTGAGGAGAGCGCACCATCAAGCTGCCGCCCGCCGTGATTGGACACGATGATCGCATCAACCCCGAGTTTCGCCGCCATTTTTGCGTCTTCGGGATCCAAGATGCCCTTCAAAATCACCTTACCGCCCCATTTCTTCATTAAGACCTCGACTTTTTTCCAATCGAGCGCTTGGTCAAATTGCTCGGCGGTCCAGGCGCTGAGGGAGGTGGTGTCAGAGATGCCGCTGACATGCCCCACGATATTTCCGAAGCCACGGCGCTTTGTGCCCAGCATCTCAAGGCCCCAGCTCCATTTTGTGGCCAAATTGGCGATGGTCTTGGCGGTCAGTTTTGGCGGGGCGGAGAGCCCGTTTTTCAAATCCTTATGGCGCTGTCCTAGGATCTGTAGGTCCAAAGTGATCACGAGTGCCGAGCAATTGGCGTCTTTCACCCGTTGGATCAAACGATCTGAGTAGTCCTCATCGGTCAAAGTGTAGAGCTGAAACCAAAAGGGGGCGTCTGTGGCCGCGGCGACATCTTCGATGGAACATATCGACATGGTTGACAGCGTATAGGGAACACCGAAAGCGGCTGCAGCCCGGGCGGCTTTGATTTCGCCATCGGCGCATTGCATGCCGGTCATCCCCACCGGGGCCAAGGCCACGGGCATGGAGACGTCTTGGCCAATCATTTTGGATGCGGTGCTGCGGTTGGTCATATCAACCGCGACGCGTTGGCGTAGGCGCAGTTTGGCAAAATCAGAAATATTGTCGCCAAAGGTCTGCTCGGTCCAGCTACCGCTTTCGCAGTAATCATAAAACATTCGCGGCACGCGGCGCTTATAAATCTCTTTGAGGTCTTGAATGGTTGTGATTACGGGCATAGCCTAGCCTTTACTGCAAATTGGTCAGTTTACATTACCAATATGTGAGGTGGAGGTAAAGATCAGCCCGATGGTTTCCGTTTGCCGCTGGGGGTGATGCAAGAGGATCGCAATCCGCAGATCGCGGGGCGGTGTTTGGGAGTAAGTCAATGCAGATCGTAACCTTGCAAGAAGCGCAATCCGCGCCAGTTTGGCGCCGACCGATATTTTTGCTCTTTGTCATGGCCGCAGCTATGCCCATCGCCTTTGCCACTTGGAGTGCTTTGCTCAACAATTTTGTGATTGAAGTGGCCAATTTTGATGGGGCGGACATCGGGCTGTTGCATTCGGTGCGAGAAATTCCTGGATTTCTTGCGGTCGGGGTGATTGCCATCATCATTTTTTTGCGCGAGCAGGTCTTGGGTCTTTTGTCCTTGGTGCTCTTGGGGGTGGCCACGGCGGTGACCGCTTGGTTTCCGCAAATGGGCGGGATTTTAACGCTGACACTGCTCTCCTCTATTGGCTTTCATTATTATGAAACGGTCAACCAATCGCTGCAATTGCAATGGATTTCCAAAGCGCAGGCGCCGCAGGTTCTGGGCTGGCTATTGGCGATGGGATCGGCGGCCTCGCTGGTGGCTTTTGGCGTCATTGTCGTCACCTGGGAATGGCTCGCGTTGAGCTTTAATACGGCCTATATGATTTCGGGCGGCATAACCGCGGCCATCGCCTTGGCCTGTATGGTGCTTTACCCGCAATTCCAATCGCCCACGCCGCAGCATAAAACCATGGTCCTGCGCAAACGCTATTGGCTCTATTATGCGCTGCAGTTCATGGCCGGTGCCCGGCGGCAGATCTTCATGGTGTTTGCGGGCTTTATGATGGTGGAGCGTTTCGGCTTTGACGTGCATGAATTGACCTCTCTGTATTTAATCAACCTCGTGATGAATATGTTTATTGGTCCGGTGTTTGGCCGCGTTGTGGCGCGCTATGGGGAACGCAATACATTGATTTTTGAATACGCAGGTCTGGCCCTGGTGTTTTTGACCTATGGCGGCATTTACATGTTTGGTTGGGGTGTGATGCTGGCGGGGGCGTTATTTGTCGTAGATCACCTGTTTTTCTCACTGGCCTTTGCCCTGAAAACCTATTTCCAAAAGATTGCAGATCCGGCCGATATAGCCCCCACGGCCGCAGTGGCCTTTACCATCAACCATATCGCGGCAGTCGGATTGCCGGTGTTTTTGGGACTTCTGTGGCTGTTTTCACCCAGTTTGGTGTTTATACTGGCCGCGGGCATGGCGCTGACGTCGCTGGGGCTGGCTTTGTTAATTCCAAGGCGTCCTGAACCGGGCTATGAGACGATTTTGAGCCGTTAACGGGCGTGTTTTGGCGCAGTGCGGCCTCTGTGCTGGATATCTGCCCGATCACCATTATATCTTAGAGAAAGCTTAAGGGGAGCCAGAGATGTTTTTTATGTCGCAAGAAAAGTCACAGATGGTTCAAAGGGACCAAGCCTTGCCGGGGCGTGTCACCCCAATTGCCACCGCCCCCACGCATTTTCTGACCGGCCGTCCCTTGCAAGGACCGCTGGATGCGGGGCTGCAGGAGGCGATGTTCGGCATGGGATGCTTTTGGGGTGTGGAACGGATGTTTTGGAGGATTGAGGGGGTCTGGGTGACTATGGTGGGCTATGCGGCTGGCTATACGCCCAATCCGACTTATGAAGAGGTCTGCACCGGAAAAACTGGGCATAATGAGGTGGTGCGGGTGATATTTGACCCGGCGATTGTGACTTATGAGGCCTTGCTGAAGGTCTTTTGGGAGGGTCATGATCCGACTCAAGGCATGCGCCAGGGCAATGATCGCGGCACGCAATATCGCTCTGGCATCTATACCTATGGTGCGGGGCAGGCCCAGGCTGCTGCGGCGAGCCTCACGGTCTTTGCAGAGCAGCTTGCGGCGGCTGGATTTGGCGCAATTACCAGTGAAATTTTGCCAGCTCCCCAGTTTTACTATGCCGAAGATTATCATCAGCAATATCTGGCGAAAAATCCTAATGGCTATTGCGGCATAGGGGGAACTGGGGTGAGCTGTCCTATCGGATTGGCTGTGACCTAGTGGAGCCGCGTGCCGCGGCCTTGCCCTTGAGTTTGCGGCGGGCGTGCCCTTCGCAAACGGCGCGGGTGGCCAGCAATTGCGATGACCGGCCAGACAGGATATGGGCTCACCAAATCATTGGAGCTGACCCATGCTAACCTATACCGCCCTGACCACTTTACCCGGTAAATCTCAAGCGGAAGCGCTGGGGGAGGCGCTGGAAGCGCTGGAGCCGGCGCCAACTGGGGTTGGCGTGTTTGAAGTTGAAGACGGCAAGGGCATTTGGGAAGTGGGGGGATATTTCCTGGACGCGCCGGATGATATTGATCTGGCTTTGCTATCGGCCGCTTTTGGGGCTGGGCCCTTTGTCGTATCCGAAGTGCCGGATCAAGATTGGGTCGCCAAGGTGCGCCGCGAATTGCCGCCCGTCGAGGCGGGACGGTTTTTCGTGTATGGCAGCCATGATGCTGCGCTTTTACCTGAGGGACGCATTGGCCTGTTGATCGAAGCGGCCATGGCTTTTGGCACCGGGCATCACGGAACAACTCTTGGGTGTTTGCGCGCCTATGACCGGCTGTTGGACGATGGGCAGCGGTTCGACAATGTTTTGGATCTTGGTTGCGGCACAGCCGTTTTGGCGATGTCTGCCGCCCGCATGGGGGCGGCGCATGTTCTGGCCAGTGATATTGATCCTGTGGCCGTCGAGGTGGCGCTTGCCAATGTGAAGGCCAATGGGTTGGTGGGCCGGGTGGCTTGCGTCGAATCCATTGGGTTTGACTCGCCTGTCTTGCGGGCGGGCGCGCCATTTGATCTCATTTTTGCCAATATCCTGAAAGGTCCGCTGATTGAGCTGGCGCCTGATATGGCGGCGCATTTGGCGCCTGGTGGGCGGGCCATTCTCTCGGGGCTTTTGGTTGAGCAAGCCGATGAGATTGTTGAGGTCTATCAGGGGCAGGGCTTGGCCTTGGAGACGCGCGAAGATCTTGGTGAGTGGAGCGCTTTGACCCTGCGCCGGTTGTCCTAGCAGGAAGGCCCAAACGAAAACGCCGCACTGAGATCAGCGCGACGTCTTTAAGGCTGGCTATATTTCCCGATGGCGGGGCGTGCCTTAGCGGCGTGCGATGCGCTCGATATCACCGGGGACCAAACCAATATCGTTGAGTTCACGCAATGACAGTTGTGACAAGGCGTTGCGGGTGACGCGCGCATCGTTCCAGCGTACAAAGGCTGTGAAGACTGTCGCGGCAAAATTGGCGATGACTGTGCGAGATGTGGAAATTGCCGCGCTGCGGGATGTTTCGAGATATGCCATTTGGGATGTCCTTTCCGAAAATGATGTCAGGAGTATTTGTCTTTATGCTGGGCATTTAGGCGCGCTGTAGGGTCTTGGCTACTGGGAAAAACAACATAACCGATATGCAATTCTTGCATGACTGACTTGGGGTATAGAGGTTTGTTTTTTCTGGAAGCTTTACGATGACGCACGTTCATTTGACATGAAAATTGCGCCGCAACTGAAATGACTGCTTTTCAGATGTTCGCGTTTCGTGCTACTTAACCTGTAAGACGACCATACGAGGGGATTTCCATGCGGGTACTGGGCATTGATCCGGGTTTGCGCTCCACAGGCTGGGGGCTTGTGGATGTGCACGGCAGCAAACTGCGGCATGTGGCCAATGGTCAGTGCCAAACGCAGCCTGGACCCTTGGCCGGTCGCTTGCTGGCGCTGTTTGAGGGGTTGTCTGAGGTGATTGAGAACTACGCCCCCAGTCATGCGGCCGTGGAGCAAACTTTTGTGAACCGTGATGGGGCGGGGACGTTGAAATTGGGCCAGGCGCGTGGGATTGCCATGCTGGTGCCAGCGAAGTTTCGCCTCGAGGTTGGAGAATATGCCCCTAATGCGGTGAAAAAAGCGGTGGTGGGCGTGGGGCACGCGGACAAGCGGCAGGTTGAGCATATGGTGTCCTTGCAGCTACCGGGTGTGAAACTGGCCGGGCCTGATGCAACAGATGCGCTTGCGATTGCCATTTGTCACGCGCATCATATCCAAGCGGGCAGTCATTTTCAGGCCGCATTGCAAAGGGCGAGTGGATGATTGGGAAACTGTCAGGTCGGGTTGACTATAAAGCCAGCGATCATGTGATGTTAGATGTGCGCGGGGTGGGGTATATGGTCTATTGCTCCGACCGTACGCTGGCGGTTTTGCCGCCGGCAGGCGAGGCTGTTGCGCTCTACACGGATTTGTTGGTGCGCGAAGATCTCATGCAATTGTTTGGCTTTACCTCGCTGGTTGAGAAGGAATGGCACCGATTGCTGATGTCGGTGCAAGGGATTGGGGCGAAGGCCTCATTGGCGATTCTCGGGGCCTTGGGGCCTGATGGGGTGAGCCGATCCATCGCGATGGGAGACTGGACAGCTTTGAAGGCGGCAAAGGGTGTCGGACCGAAAACCGCGCAACGGGTGGTGATCGAGCTCAAAGACAAAGCGCCGACTGTCATGGCTATGATGGATGGGGCGGTGCAGATCCACCCGGATGATGTGCAGGAGGCCGCTGTGATCGAGAGCGCAAGTCCCGCCGTTCCCACAAGGCCCGCGCCAGCCGCGACCCCCTCAGCGCAGGCCGATGCCCTGTCGGCTTTGAGCAATCTGGGGTATGCACCAGGAGAGGCGGCGGCGGTGGTGGCGCAGTTGAGCGGTGAAATGTCTGGGGCGGATTCTGCAAGCTTGATCCGTGCTGCGCTCAAAAAAATGGCGCCTAAGACATGAGTGCGGAGTGGGACAATAGCTCAGCCGAGCCGGATCCAACCCTGCGGCCGGAGCGGCTGGCGGAGGATGGCGACAAGGCGTTACGGCCCAAGGGTCTTAACGAGTTTATCGGGCAAGAGGCGGCGCGCGCCAATTTGAGTGTCTTTATTCAATCGGCAAGGCAGCGTGGGGAGGCCATGGACCATGCGCTTTTTCATGGCCCGCCCGGTCTTGGCAAAACCACTTTGGCGCAAATCATGGCGCGTGAATTGGGTGTGAATTTCCGCATGACCAGCGGGCCTGTTCTGGCCAAAGCTGGGGATTTGGCCGCGATCTTGACGAACCTCGAAGCGCGCGATGTCTTATTTATTGATGAAATTCATCGCCTCAATCCTGTGGTGGAAGAGATTCTTTATCCGGCATTGGAGGATTTTGAACTGGACCTTGTCATTGGCGAGGGACCTGCGGCGCGCACGGTGCGCATTGAGTTGCAGCCTTTCACGCTGGTCGGGGCCACAACTCGTTTGGGTCTGCTCACGACCCCCCTGCGTGACCGCTTTGGCATTCCGACGCGATTGGAATTTTACACCGATGGAGAGCTGCACCAGATTGTCACGCGCAATGCCAAACTGCTGGGCGTACCGGCGGATGATGCGGGCGCGCGGGAAATTGCGAAACGCGCGCGGGGCACGCCGCGCATCGCTGGGCGCTTGCTGCGCCGGGTTTTGGATTTCGCAGTTGTGGAAGGCGATGGGCGTATCACGCAAGCCATCGCCGATCATGCGCTGACGCGCCTGGGTGTGGATCATCTAGGCTTGGATGGCGCAGATCGGCGCTATTTGCGCTTGATTGCGGAGAATTACATTGGTGGCCCGGTGGGCATTGAGACCCTATCTGCCGCCCTGTCAGAGAGCCGTGATGCTTTGGAAGAGGTGATTGAGCCATATCTGTTGCAAAAAGGCTTGATACAGCGGACGCCCCGCGGCCGTATGCTGGCTCAAAAAGCTTGGACGCATCTGGGTATGGCGCCGCCGCAGCCTGCCGCGCAGGCGCAGCTGTTTGAATAGCCGCACCGCGCTTGGCGGCCCCTAGCCAAACGCTTGATAGAGCGCTACGAGGGGCGCGCGTTTTGCGGTAATAGAAGGATTGGCCAGTGTTAACGGCAAGCGAGATTGAACGCATGTTCACCCGAACCGATGGCAGCTATGTCTTCGCCCGATGGGGCCGCCCGATTTGCCCTGTGGTTTTTGGTGTGCAGGACGAGACTTTGGTCATCATGAAATCGGCAATTGAGGCCGTGTGTATCGCTTCTGGACATTCTACCGATGAATTGGATCCGGAGTTGGGCAGCAATCTGATGATGTTCTTCTTTTCCGATTGGGAAGAATTGCGCGCTGTGCCTGATCTCGATCAGATGATCCCGCAACTGGACAGTGTTGTGGATCGGCTCGTTGCCGCGCAGGCCAATCAATATCGCGCCTTTCGCTTTGATGAGCAGGGCGCCATTCAGGCCTGTTTTGTCTTTCTGCGTGTCGATGAGGCCCTGCAACAATTGGGGGCCGATAGCCTGGCTCTGTCGCAGGCGGTGCAGGCGATGTTTCTTTGGTCGCAAGAGGCGTTTCAAAGCCGCTCGCCACTGGCCGTTCTGGACAATGGCACCACGGTGATGCGGCCTGAGGTGGCCGCTTTGCTGCGCGCGGGCTATGATCCGGTGATGCCTGTGCGGGCCGATGACGCCAGCCATGCGCTGCGATTGGCTGCGCGAATTGAGGGGGCTTTATGAGTCATAGATTCGAATTAACTGTCTATTACGAAGACACGGATATGGGCGGCATTGTCTATTATGCCAATTATTTAAAGTTCATCGAACGGGCGCGCTCGACCTGGGTGGCGCAATTGGGCGTGGATCAATTGGCGCTTCAGGCCTCCGGAATGGTCTTCGCCGTGCGCTCCATTCAAGCAGAGTATTTGGCCCCTGCAAGGCTGGGAGATCAGCTCGAGGTGGTGAGCCAGCGAAGGTCATCCACTCCGGCACGGTGGATCTTGCACCAGGAGGTGCAGCGCAGAGGGCAGGTGCTTTTTAGCGCCGAAGTGACGATTGTGGCTCTGACTGAGACGGGCAAGCCAACCCGTCTTCCGGCAGAACTTCGCCGAAATTCCAACGCTTAAAAACTATTGCTTCGAATGCTTGGCTTTTTGTAAGGTTTTTCGCTACACTCGCGCAAAACTCGGTCAAAGAGCCACAAACAGAGGCATTCACATGGAAGCAGCAATCGATTTTTCGATTTGGGCCCTATTTTCACGCGCGACACTGCCAGTACAGGCGGTGATTGTGTTGCTGATTGGCCTGTCAATTTGGTCTTGGACCATCGCGATTAACAAGCGCATAGCTTTGAACCTGGCGCGTCGGCGCTCGGCGAAGTTTGACAAGGCCTTTTGGTCTGGTGAGCCGCTGGATGGGCTTTTTGACAAAATTGGTGCCGCGCCAAAAGGGGGCAGCGAGCTGATCTTTACGGCCGGTATGACCGAATGGCGGCGCTCGCATCGCAGCGATGGGGTGTTGATTGCCGGGGCACAATCGCGGATTGAACGCTCCATGGATGTGGCCTTGGCTAAGCAATCGAATGGTCTGCAAAGTGGTTTGGCAATTTTGGCCTCTATCGGGTCGGTTGCGCCCTTCATTGGATTGTTTGGGACGGTCTGGGGCATCATGAATGCCTTTATTGAGATTGCAGCACAGCAAAATACCAATTTGGCGGTGGTGGCGCCGGGGATTGCGGAAGCGCTTTTGGCCACGGGACTTGGGCTTTTGGCCGCGATCCCGGCGGTGGTGTTTTACAACCATCTTAGCGTTGGCTGTGACCGCGTCATTGCCGGTTATGAGGCCTTTGCCGATGAGTTTTCAACCATCCTATCGCGCCAATTGGGGGGCTGAGGCTTGGCTATGAAGCTGGACATGGCGGAGGAGCGCTCTGGAGGCCGGCGCCGGCGCCGGCGCAGCCGGCCTGTGGCTGAAATTAACGTCACACCCTTTGTGGATGTGATGTTGGTTTTGCTGATCGTATTCATGGTGGCCGCGCCTTTGCTGACAGTCGGGGTGGATGTTGATTTGCCCAAAACTGCCGCCGGCGCTTTGCCAAGTGAAACGGAGGAGCCTTTGACCGTCACGCTCACCGCCGAGGGCGCCATTGTGATTCAGACGACCGAAACGCCAGAGACGGAATTCTTGACCCGTCTGCGCGGCATCGCCCAGGAACGCGCAGATGATAAGGTCTTCCTGCGGGCCGATGGCGCCATTCCCTATGCGCGGGTGATGCAGGTCATGGGGGCGATGAACGCTGCGGGCTTCGGCAATATCGGCTTGGTCACAGATTTGGGTGGTCCAACATTTGACGGCTCTGGCGGATAGGGTCCTATGTCGCCGGGCAGCTATATTTCCTTCGCCCTCCATCTCGGGTTTGTGGGCTGGCTGGTGCTTAACGGGGATTTTTCCCGTAAGCCCTCTGAGATGTCGGTTGCAGATGTGTCTGTTGTCTCATCAGAGGTGTTTGACGTTATGATTAATAACATCAGCCCAGAGATTTCCGCAGAAATTCCAAGCGCTGAGGCGATCCCGGTTGAGGAGGCCGCCGAAGGGCCAAGCGCGCCAGAAGTGGATGCCGCCCCCGCGCAATTGGCGCAAAGCTTGAGCCAAATTTCATCAGGCGATGCTCTGCCTTCGCGGCGGCCAGAACCTGTTGTGCCTGTGCAAGACGTGGTGATTTTGCCGCCTGTGGAGCTACAGACGCCTCTTTTGGATGACAGCGCGCAAACGCCAGTGCAGACCAGCCTGCCGCCAAAGCCGCGCCCGGCGCAAAGGATAGCGCCAGCCGCCATCAATGCGCCTGATATGGAGATGGATCTCGGCGCCCAGAGCCGTGAGGCCGCCGCTCCGCAAGAGGCTCCGGCGGAGGTCGCGCAGGAGCAGGAGGCGCAAGCCCCCGAGGCTGCGGCCCCGGAAATTGTCACAGAAGCGGAAAAACCCTCTGCGTCCCCCGAGGTCACGACCAATGCGCCAGAACGGTCGGTGCGTCCACGCAGCCGGCCGGCCCCGCGCGCCGTTCCAGCGCCTGCGCCAGAGACACCCGACCCCGAGCCGGAAGAGCCACAGATCGATCCGGTGACAGCTGCGTTGAATGCCGCATTGATGGCAGGCGACGAAGCCCCTGCGGGGCCGGAGGCCGCAGCGGCACCTTTGGCAGAACAATTCATTCGTGGTATGCAACTGGCAATTGCAGAGTGTTGGAACCTTGGCGCCTTGTCATCGGCGGCCTTGTCGACGATTGTGGTGGTGGAGATGGAGCTGACACGTGATGGAAAACCCGTGGCCAATAGCATCAAGATGCTTGGTTTTGAGGGGGGAGATGAGATCAGTGCAGAGCGGGCTTTTGAAACCGCACTGCGTGCGATACAAGGATGCGGCGCACAGGGATTTGAACTGCCGAAAGACCAATTTGCAACTTGGCGGCGTGTGGAATTAACATTTAACCCAGAGAAAATGAGAGTGCGATGAAGCGATTGATCTATTTTGGTGTTTTGGCGTTTGGCCTTTGGACAGGTGCGGGCATGGCGCAAAATGGACCTCTGCGTATTGAAATCACCGATGGGGTGATTGAGCCTCTGACCTTTGCGGTTCCGATGTTTGAAGCGGAAAATATTGAGGCGGTGACGATTGCCACAGAAATGTCGCGCATTGTGGCCACCGATTTATCCAGCAGTGGCCTGTTCCGCGAAGTGCCGCCAAGCCGCTTTATCGCGCAGCGCAGCAGCTTTGCCGAGCCCGTGCGCTATCCTGATTGGCGCGCCATCAATACGCAGGCCTTGGTCACCGCCGCGGTCAAAACCACCAGCTTTGGCCGGCTGACCGTCAAGTTCCGCATTTTCGATATTTATTCTGGAGTGCAGTTGGGCAGTGGCATGCAGCTCAGCGGAAGCACCAAAGCTGTGCGCCGCATGGCCCATAAGGTGGCCGATCAGGTCTATGCGCGGATCACCGGTGAGGGGCCCTATTTTGACAGTAAGATCGTCTTCGTTTCCGAGTCTGGTCCGAAAGACCAACGGCTCAAGCGTTTGGCCATCATGGATTATGACGGCGAAAATTTGCAGTTCTTGACCGGCAATGAGAATACCGTTCTCGCGCCGCGTGTCTCCAGTGATGGCAAGCAGGTGCTCTACACCAGCTGGGAGACGGGTTTTCCGCAGATCTATCAGCTCAACGTGCGCAGCGCCGCGCGCAAGCGGTTGCCGACACCGGATAATGGAATGGCCTTCTCACCGCGGTTTTCGCCCGATGCCAAACGCGTGGTTTATTCCTTTGAGCAGGGCGGCAATACCGATATTTATATGATGGAATTGTCCAGCGCACGTTCGGCACGGATGACGTCGAGCCCCTCCATTGATACGGCCCCAAGCTTTAGCCCCGATGGGCGCTCAATTGTTTTTGAAAGCGACCGCAGCGGCACGCAGCAACTCTATGTTATGTCAGTGGCGGGCGGCACGCCAAAGCGGATATCCTTTGGCAATGGGCGCTATGGTACGCCGGTCTGGAGCCCGCGTGGCGATTTGATCGCCTTTACCAAACAAAGCAACGGGCGTTTTGGAATTGGTGTCATGCGCACCGATGGCAGTGAAGAACGGCTCTTATCGGCCTCTTTCTTGGATGAGGGGCCCAGCTGGTCGCCCAATGGGCGGGTGATTATGTTTACCCGCGAAACCCAAGGACCAAAGGGCGCGCCGAGCCTGTATTCGGTCGATATTTCTGGCAGGAACCTGCGCGCCTTGAACCTGCGCAGCCCTGCGTCTGATCCGTCTTGGGGCCCTGTTTTACCTTAGGCTAGGGGGCCTGATGATGCTATGTTTCTGTGAAAGGAGACCAACATGAGAACGATGTATCTGGCCCTCGCGGCTATGGTGACCCTCGCGGCCTGCTCCGATAGCAATGGGGGATACAACACCGCAGGGCTCGATGGTGGGTCCGGTTGGAACGACAATGAAATCAGCTCTGAGGATTTGAATGATCCGACCTCTGTGGCTTATTTCCAAAATTCCGTCGGTGATACGGTGTTGTTTGATGTGGATGAATTCACATTGAACACCGCCTCCAAAGCCGCTTTGGATATCCAAGCGGAATGGCTTCTCGGCAACCCCGGCTATGTCATCATTCTCGAAGGCCATGCGGATGAGCGTGGCACGCGCGAATACAATCTCGCGCTGGGCTTCCGGCGGGCGCAGTCGGTGCAAGAATACCTCGTCGCGCGCGGCGTTTCGGGCCTGCGGCTCAAGACCCGCAGCTACGGCAAGGAGCGGCCTGTTGAAATTTGCAGCTCTGAGCGCTGCTATGAGAAAAACCGCCGGACAGTGACCATTTTGACCCAGAGCTTGAGCTGATGCATCTGGGCCGCGCATTGATTTTGATCGCGGGGCTATCTGGTCCCGCCTCTGCCGACAGTTTGGCAGATATGCGTCAAGATCTTGCTGGTCTATTGTATGAAACCAAACGCCTGCGCCTGGAGTTGACCGCCGCGCAAAAGGGCGGCTTTACCAATGATGGGGCGCTGTTGGATCGCACGGCAGCCATTGAAAACGAATTGCAGCGTTTGACCGGCCAGACCGAAGAGCTGGCCTACCGCATTTCTGCGATTGTCCGGGATGCGACCCAGAGAATTGCCATGCTTGAGGCGCGCATCTGCGCCATGGAACCGGGCTGTGTGGTGACGCAATTGGGCGCCACGCTCCCCCTTGGATCTGATTCGGGCTCAGGCTTGGATCTGGTTCTGCCCGGTGAGATATTAACGATATCAGAGCAAGCAGAGTTTGATGCCGCCAATGACATGCTGCTGTCTGGCGACACCGGCAGTGCTGCACAAATGTTCGAAGAATTCGTTAAGGCCTTTCCCATTGGCCCGCTGACGCAGCGGGCGCATTTGCTGCTTGGACATGCCTATATGGACAGTGCCGAGTTTCGTCTGGCGGCGCGGGCCTATCTAGAGGCCTATTCTATGGATGAGTCCAATGAGGTCGCGCCCTCGGCACTCTATCACCTGGCTTTGTCGTTTCACCGCATGGGCAATGCGCAAGAGGGGTGTTTGACCCTGAGTGAAGTTCAATTTCGCTATGCGCAAACAGAGGTTGCAGACGATGCCAAGCTGGCCGAGGCCGAGCTGTCCTGCCCATGAGCCTCGAGCCGCCACAGGACATCTCATCGCATCTCGCTGAGGTCTTTGCGCCGCTGCCAAAAGACGCGGTGATTGGGGTTGCAGTGTCGGGTGGATCTGATTCTGTCGCGCTGCTTCTGGCCTTGCGTGCCGCCATGCCTCAGGCGCATTTGTGCGCCGCCACGGTCGACCATGGGCTGCGGGCTGAAGCGAAGGAAGAAGCGCTTTGGGTCAACGCGCTTTGCGGCAAGCTGGGCGTCGCCCATACTACCCTAACGATAAGCGATCTGCCCAAGGGCCCCAATCTTCAAGCCCGCGCCCGCAGCGCGCGTTATGAGGCTCTGGCGGCCTGGGGGCGGGATATGGCGTGCCGCTGTATTTGTTTGGGGCACAGTCAGACCGATGTGGCGGAAAACTTTCTGATCCGCTTGGCCCGCGGCTCTGGCGCGGATGGTCTTAGCGAAATGCGCGGGCGTTGGACAGATCGCGACATGGACTGGCAGCGCCCCTTGCTCGCGTTCTGCAGGGAGGATTTGCAGGGTTTCTTGCATGCGCAGGGGCAGGGCTGGTGCAATGATCCAAGCAACGAAGATCCGGCTTTCATGCGTGTGCGGATGCGTCAGGCGGCGCCCGAGTTAGAGGCGCTTGGATTAACGGGCCCTAGGCTGGCCGCAACCGCCACACGCATGCGCCACGTTCAAGAGGCTCTCGAATTTTCGACGCGAGGGCTTTGGCCGCAGGTGGCGCAAATTGATGTCACCGATGTGCTTTTCGATCGGGTGGCCTTGAGCCGCCTGCCGCGCGAATATATCGAGCGCATGGTGTCGGCTGCCCTCAATTGGATCAGCGGTCAGCCCTATAGGCCCCGAAATTCTGCACTGCTTAGAGCGCTTGCGGCAAAAAAAACAGTGACCCTGCATGGATGTGTCCTAATACCGCAGTCCAAGACAGTGCTGCGGATTTCTCGGGAATTTTCTGTGGTGGAAGGGCAGGTGGCGCAAGCTGGCGCGCCCTGGGATGGCCGGATCTCCATGGTGAATGCTGAAAAATCATATGAAATTCGGGCGTTTGGCCCCTCTGGCCTTGGGCAATGCCCGGGGTGGCGGGACAGTGGTCGACCGCGTTTGGCGCTTTTGGCCAGCCCATCTTTGTGGCAAGGGCAAAGGCTTTTGGCCGCACCAATGGCGCAATTTGGCCCAAAAGATATGCTTAAGGTGGTTTCACCGCCCTGGGAATGGTAGTACCCCGTTGAATAAAGCGGTGTGATGTCTATCTTAGGTCAAAGCCCGACGCTATCTCGTGTCGACACATTGCGGTTCTAATAGGAGTTTCCCTTGGGTAATCTACGCAACCTCGCCTTTTGGTTTGTATTGTTCATCTTGCTTTTGATGCTGTTTCGTTTGTTCTCTGGGGATGCAAGCACAGCCTCGAGCCGCACCACAACCTATTCTGACTTCGTACAGGCGGTTGAAAATGGCCAGGTCAGCCGCGCCACGCTGGACGGCGAGACGGTCACTTACACTGGGCCCAATGGCACGGAATATGTCACAATCGTTCCAGGTGATGCGCAGATCAGCGATCTTTTGGTGTCTAAAGGCGTGAGCGTTGCGGCCACGTCACAAGAAACCTCAATGTTCCAATCGATCCTCTTGTCGCTCCTGCCGATCATGCTTCTCGTTGGGGTGTGGATCTATTTCATGAACCGGATGCAGGGCGGCGGTAAGGGCGGCGCTATGGGCTTTGGCAAGAGCCGCGCGAAGATGCTGACCGAAAAGCAAGGCAATGTCACCTTTGACGATGTGGCGGGTATTGACGAAGCCAAGGAAGAGCTGGAAGAAATCGTCGATTTTTTGAAGAATCCACAAAAATTTAGCCGCTTGGGCGGTAAAATTCCGAAAGGCGCATTGCTGGAAGGTGCCCCGGGCACGGGTAAGACCCTCCTGGCGCGGGCGATTGCGGGTGAGGCGGGCGTGCCCTTCTTCTCGATTTCCGGTTCGGATTTTGTTGAAATGTTTGTGGGCGTCGGTGCGAGCCGCGTGCGCGATATGTTTGAGCAGGCGAAAAAGAATGCGCCATGCATATTGTTTATCGATGAAATCGATGCGGTGGGCCGGGCGCGTGGTGCCGGCTACGGGGGGGGCAATGACGAGCGCGAGCAAACCCTCAACCAGCTTTTGGTTGAAATGGACGGTTTTGAAGCCAATGAGGGCATTATTATCGTGGCGGCGACCAACCGCAAAGATGTGCTTGATCCCGCGCTGCTGCGCCCGGGTCGTTTTGATCGGCAGGTGACCGTTCCAAGCCCGGATCTGAGAGGGCGTGAGAAAATATTGGGCGTGCATGCGCGCAAATTGCCAACGGGCCCCGATGTGGACTTGCGGATCATTGCCCGGGGCACGCCTGGTTTCTCGGGTGCGGATTTGGCCAATTTGGTCAATGAGTCGGCCCTGGCGGCTGCGCGTATTGGACGCCGTTTGGTGACAATGGAAGATTTTGAGAAGGCCAAGGATAAGATCCTTATGGGCGCAGAGCGGCGCTCCATGGTGCGCACCAAGGAGCAGTTGGAGAAGACAGCCTACCATGAAGCAGGCCACGCTTTGGTTGGCTCGCTTTTGCCAAAATGCCAACCGGTTTACAAAGCCACAATCATTGCGCGTGGCGGCGCCGGCGGTATGGTGATGAGCCTGCCAGAAATGGATCGTCTCAACTTCCACCGTGATGAGTGCCACGATGAATTGGCGATGACCATGGCGGGCAAGGCGGCTGAGATCTTCAAATATGGTGAAGATCAGGTGTCGAATGGCCCGTCAGGCGATATTCAACAGGCCTCAAATCTGGCGCGTGCCATGGTGATGCGCTGGGGCATGTCCGATAAAGTTGGCAATATTGACTATTCCGAAGCGGCGGAAGGGTATTCTGGCCGGACATCAGGCCTGTCAACCTCTGCGGCCACCAAGGAATTGATCGAAACTGAGGTGCGCAGCTTTGTGCAAAATGGTTATGACTTGGCCATGAAGACCATCGTTGACAATAAAGAGCGCTTTGAGAATCTGGCGCAGGGCCTTTTGGAATATGAAACCCTGACTGGGGCGGAAATCAAAAAGGTGATGGAGGGCGAGAGCCTTGACCGTGATGGCGATGAAGATGATAGCGCGACATCGGGCGGCACACCATCGGTGACGGCGGTTCCCAAAACCAAGCCGAAGCCGAGCAGCAGCAGCGGCGGCGGGATGGAACCCGAGCCCACGGCCTAGGGTCTTTGAGCCCCTGCCTTATACCAAAGGCGGGGGCTTTTTTTGGGGAGGTGCGGCGATGCCTGCATTGGAAGCAACAGATGTTTACCTCACCATCACTTGGCTGGGCGTGGTCACGCATCGGCGCGAAATTGAAATCGAGACAGAGCCGCGCAAACGGCTGCAATTGGATTGGGATGGGGTTGTGGGGGCGGCGCATCGAGGCCGGACACGCGCCTCAGACAGCCGTGTGTTGCAACAGCATCCGCGTGGCACGGACATCATCAATGTGCGGCAGCTGAGCATCGTTAGCCAGGAAGAAATAGACCAGATTGCGCGCGATATGGGGCTGGCGCAGTTCAATCCCCAATGGCTTGGGGCGACGATGGTGGTGTCGGGATGCCGAGATTTTTCCCATATCCCGCCGTCTTCACGGCTTCAGGCACAGCAAGGCACGACTTTGGTGGTGGATATGCAAAACCACCCTTGCCATCAGGTCGGCATGACCATTGAGCGGGATCTGCCCGGGCAAGGGAAGTCCTTTAAAGCCCATGCCAAGGGCAAGCGCGGCGTGACCGCCTGGGTCGAGCGACCTGGCGACTTGGCCTTGGGCGATGTGCTGCGCCTGCACTGCCCTGTGCAACGCGCTTGGCAGGCGGATGGGCAAGCCCGCCTTCTATAGGCCTTGCCGCCCGTTTTGGCCTAGGTGATCCAAAGAATAAGATATGCGGCACCAATCAGCATAGCTATGTGCACAATGAAAATGAATCGCTGCAATGACGTCTCCACTATTTATCCCACAATGTTAGCAAATAAGTTTCAAAGTTGAAGCAGGGGTTTCCAATGAACCCCATCGAGGTCAATCGGCTGCCGCACACGCGAGTGCAAATGTCGGATTTACTCTGCTACTTTGTCGCAGATGGCGGTACATGCAACGGTATACTTTGATCAAGCGGTCACATTGGAGACTTAAAGTGAGCTACAAATCGGATATTGAAATTGCACGCGGTGCTTCAAAAGCCCTAATTCAGGACATTGGTGCTAAGATTGGAATCGAGAGCAAAGACCTTCTGCCCTACGGCCATGATAAGGCCAAAGTGAGCCAGTCTTTCATCAATTCTGTTCAAGACCGTAAGAATGGCAAGTTGATCCTGGTCACTGCCATCAACCCAACGCCAGCGGGTGAAGGCAAGACCACGACCACCGTTGGTCTGGGCGATGGATTGAACCGCATCGGCAAGAAGGCAATGGTCTGTATTCGTGAAGCCTCTTTAGGCCCTAATTTTGGGATGAAGGGTGGCGCTGCCGGGGGCGGCTATGCGCAAATCGTGCCGATGGAAGATATGAACCTGCATTTCACTGGCGATTTTCACGCAATTACCTCGGCGCACAGTCTTTTGTCCGCGATGATCGACAACCATATCTATTGGGGCAATGAGCTCGACATCGACACACGCCGCGTGGTGTGGCGCCGGGTTGTTGATATGAATGACCGCGCGTTGCGGCAGATCACAACTTCTTTGGGCGGAGTGTCCAATGGCTTCCCACGCGAAGCGGGTTTTGACATCACCGTTGCCTCGGAGGTTATGGCGATTCTCTGTTTGGCCAAAGATCTGACCGATTTGCAAAAACGCCTTGGTGATATGATCGTGGCCTATCGCCGCGACCGCAGCCCAGTTTTTGCACGCGATATTAAGGCAGATGGCGCGATGACCGTCTTGCTGAAAGATGCGATGCAGCCCAACCTGGTGCAGACTTTGGAAAACAACCCGGCCTTTGTGCATGGTGGTCCATTTGCCAATATTGCCCACGGGTGTAACTCGGTGATCGCCACCACAACTGCGCTGAAACTCTGTGATTATGTGGTGACTGAGGCTGGATTTGGTGCCGACTTGGGCGCAGAGAAATTCCTCAACATCAAGTGCCGCAAAGCGGGCCTGGCGCCCTCTGCTGTGGTGCTGGTGGCCACGGTTCGGGCGATGAAAATGAATGGCGGTGTCGCGAAGGCAGATCTTGGTGCAGAGAATGTTGACGCGGTGAAAGCCGGCTGCCCGAATTTGGGACGCCACATCGAAAACCTGAAGAGCTTTGGCGTGCCTGTTGTTGTCGCGATCAACCATTTTGTCACCGACACTGAGGCTGAAGTGCAAGCGGTGAAAGACTTTGTCGCCGGGCAGGGCTCTGAAGCGATCGTTTCGCAGCATTGGGAATTTGGCGGTAAGGGCGCTGAGGCTTTGGCCACTCGTGTGGCGGAGATCGCCGATGCCGATATGGCCAATTTCGCGCCGATCTACGCAGATGAGATGCCCTTGGCAGAAAAGATCCAAACCATTTGCAAACGGATCTACCGCGCCGATGAGGCCTTGATGGATCAAAAGATCCGCAATCAGTTGAAGGATTGGGAAGCGCAGGGCTATGGGCATTTGCCCGTTTGTATGGCCAAGACGCAATACAGCTTCAGCACGGATCCCAATCTGCGCGGCGCGCCTGTGGGCCACTCTGTGCCGGTGCGCGAAGTGCGCTTGTCCGCTGGCGCTGGCTTTGTTGTGGCGGTCTGTGGTGAAATCATGACCATGCCGGGATTGCCGCGCAAACCGGCTGCCGAAACAATTATGCTCAATGATGCAGGCGAAATCGAAGGCCTGTTCTAAGAACACCCCCCTCGCCTCTGGGCGGGGGGAGCCGTTTTCGGGTGTCTGACTTGAAGGCAGAAATCATGGGTTTGGGAGATGGAAGATGACTGCACAGTTGATTGATGGCAAGGCCTTTGCGGCGCGGGTGCGCGGGCAGGTGGCGGAACATGTGGCGCGCTTGAAGCAAGACCATGGCATTGTGCCGGGTCTTGCGGTGGTTTTGGTGGGCGAAGATCCAGCCAGCCAAGTCTATGTGCGCTCCAAGGGCAAGCAGACGGTCGAAGTTGGTATGACCTCTTTTGAGCATAAGCTTGACGCCTCTGTCAGCGAAGAAGAGTTGATTGCAGTCATCGATCAGTTGAATGCCGATCCCGCGGTGCATGGAATTTTGGTGCAATTGCCTTTGCCCAAGCATTTAAACGAGGATTTGGTGATTGGCCGCATTGATCCGGCCAAGGATGTTGATGGGTTCCATATCTCAAACGTCGGCCTATTGGGTACGGGGCAAAAATCTATGGTGCCCTGCACACCCTTGGGGTGTTTGATGATGCTTCGGGATCATTTCGGCTCACTGTCAGGCTGTGAAGCTGTGGTGATCGGCCGCTCAAACATCGTTGGCAAGCCCATGGCGCAGCTCTTGCTGGGTGACAGCTGTACTGTGACAATTGCACATTCTCGCACTCGGGATCTGCCAGAGGTTGTTCGCCGGGCCGATATCGTGGTGGCGGCAGTGGGCCGTCCGGAAATGGTTCCAGGCGATTGGATCAAACCTGGCGCTGTGGTGATTGACGTGGGCATCAACCGGATTGCTGCGCCGGAAAAAGGCGCGGGCAAGATGAAATTGGTGGGGGATGTGGATTTTGCCAGCTGCGCCGAAGTCGCCGGGGCAATCACCCCCGTGCCGGGTGGCGTGGGTCCCATGACCATTGCTTGCCTATTGGCCAATACTTTGACTGCGACATGCCGGGCCAATGATTTGCCCGAGCCGGAAGGTTTGACCGCTTAAAGGTGTTTTCATGGCGCGGGGGCAAGGCTATATTGGCGCATGTCTGATGTTTTGCCTGCCGCCCTCACTGACTGGTTCACCCAAAAAGGCTGGCAACCCCATGCGCATCAATTGCAAGTCATGGAGGCGCGCGACAATCCGGCTTGCCTGCTGATCGCTCCGACCGGCTGCGGCAAAACCTTGGCGGGGTTCTTGCCGAGCCTTGCAGATTTGGCGCAGGCCCCCCATGCCGGCCTGCACACGCTCTATGTCTCTCCTCTCAAAGCTCTGGCGGCAGATATCAAACGCAATCTGCGCGGGCCGGCGGAGGAGATGGGCCTGGATATTCGCATCGAGGATCGTACCGGCGACACCAGCGCCACGCAAAAGCGACGCCAGCGCGCGGACCCGCCGCAGATCTTGCTGACCACGCCAGAAAGCCTGGCGCTTTTGACCAGCTATAGCGACGCGGAGCGCATTTTTTCTGGGCTCAAACGGGTGGTGATTGACGAGGTGCATGCGCTCAGCGAGTCGAAGCGCGGTGATCAGCTGATGCTGTCACTGGCGGCTTTGCAGCGGATGTGCCCAGATCTGCAGCGGATTGGCTTATCGGCCACGGTGCAAGATCCTGAGGAGATTGCGGGCTTTATGGCCTGCCATCCGGCACCCTGTCATATTATTCAAGCGCCGCCCGGCCCTTTGCCCGATATCGCCATGTTGCAGATTGACGCGCCTGCACCTTGGTCTGGCGGCGGGGCCGGCTATGCGATCCCACAGGTGTTGCGCGAGGTGGCGCAGCATAACACGGTCTTAATTTTTCACAACACGCGGGCGCAGGCGGAGATATTCTTTCATAAGCTATGGCAGCTCAATGAGGAGAACCTGCCAATCGCCATTCACCACGGCTCATTGTCTCGGGCGCAGCGCGAAAGGGTTGAAGCGGCTATGGTCGCTGGCGCTTTGCGTGCGATTGTTTGCACAGGATCTCTGGACCTGGGATTGGATTGGGGCAATGTGGATTTGGTGATCCAAGTGGGGGCGCCAAAGAATGTCAAACGACTGGTGCAACGCATTGGTCGGGCCAATCATCGCTACAATAGCCCATCAAAAGCCCGTCTGGTGCCAGCCAATCGGTTTGAGGTGGTGGAATGTGTCGCCGCTTTGCAGGCGGTGCGCGCAGATGATCTGGACGGCGAGCCGATGGGGCCGGGACCACGCGATGTATTGTGCCAACATATTTTGATTGCCGCTTGCGCCGGGCCATTTTGCGCCGATGATCTCTATGGGCAGATCACAACAGCGGGCCGTTATGCGCAGCTCACGCGCGCAGAGTTTGACGCCTGCCTCGAGTTTTGCGCCACCGGTGGCTACGCGCTCAAAGCCTACGACCGGTGGCGGCGTTTGCTGCAAACTGCGGACGGCAAGTGGCAATTGCGCGACCCGCGCGCCGCCCAACGCATTCGCATGAACATTGGCACCATCCAAGACAGTGATCGTCTCAAGGTTCGATTGCGGGGCCGCGGTGGGCGTGCTTTGGGCGAGGTGGAGGAGGCCTTTGCCGCAACTCTTGTGCCTGGGGATAGTTTCTTGATTGGTGGGCAGGTGGTGCGCTATGAGGGCCTGCGCGATCTGACCGTTGAGGTGACGAAACAGCCGGGCAAAAAACCCAAGATCGCCACGTTCAGCGGGACGAAATTTGCCACATCCACCCAGTTGAGCCAGCGGATACTGGCGGGGTTTCAGCAAAAGGACTGGCCAGAGATGCCCGGCTATATGCGCGACTGGATTGCCTTGCAGCGCCATGTCAGCCTCCTGCCGCGTGCAGATCGCCTTTTGGTCGAGAGCTTCCCGCATGAAGGGCGCTTTGCAACGGTGGTCTACGGATTTGCTGGGCGCAATGCGCTGCAAACGCTTGGGCTTTTGCTCTCAAAGCGGATGGAGGAGGCCCGATTGGCCCCGCTGAGTTTCGTGGCCACGGATTATGCTGTGATGTTGCTCTCTCTTGAGCCGCTCGGCGATGCGGCCGAGCTTTTGGCACCCGCAGGGCTCAGGGACGGGCTTGAGACGTGGCTGGCGGGCAATGCGGTGATGAAGCGAAGCTTTCGCGGCTGTGCGGTTATTGCCGGTCTCATAGAGCGCAACACGCCAGGGCAGAGAAAATCAGGCCGGCAGGCGACGTTCTCGTCGGATATTCTCTATGATACTTTGCTCAAATATGACCCCGAGCATGTCTTAATGCAAATCACCCGCGAAGAAGCCCGTAGGGGGTTGGTGGATTTTGACCGGATTGAAGAGATGCTGGCCCGCTGTGCAGGGCGGCTGGATCATAAAGAGCTGGACCGTCTATCGCCCTTTGCCGCTCCGCTGTTTCTTGAAATGGGCCGTGTTCCGGTGCAAGGCGAAGCCCAAGAGCGACTTTTGGCCCAGGAAACAGCCCGGTTGATGGAGGCCTCAGGTCTGAACAAGATCGTCATGGCGCCCGTGCAATAAAACTTGCCATCCCCCCGCATAATGCGCGATGCAGGGGCATGAGTGATGGGCATGTATTTTCCTTGTATGGGGCTGAGCTGACCGCGCGGGCTTCGGGTGTCTTGTGGTGGGCACATCGGCGTATTCTTTGCGTGTCAGATTTACATTTGGGAAAATCAGATCGCATGGCGCGCCGCTCAGGCGTTATGGCGCCGCCCTATGACACCGCAGACACTCTTTATAGATTGCAAAGAGAAATCGAGGCTTTGGCCCCTCAAATTGTGATTTGTCTGGGGGATAGTTTTGATGATTTGCAGGCCTCGGGCAGCCTTGATTCTGCACAAAGCGCTTGTCTTTATCGCATGCAGGCCGGGCGGCAGTGGATTTGGATTGAGGGGAATCACGATCCGGGTCCCGTTGAGTTTTCGGGTGCGCATCTGGCAGAGTATCGCGATGGACCCTTGGTGTTCCGTCATATCGCTGAGGCGGAGGCCGAGGTCTGTGGTCACTACCATCCAAAAGCCGCCGTGTCATTGGGCCGGCGCCATGTCACGCGCCCCTGTTTTTTATACGATCAGCACAGGGTAATTTTGCCAGCATTTGGCACCTTCACCGGAGGGCTGCGCAGTGATGCGGCGGTTTTGCGGGATTTGATGCAGCCGGGGGCTGTCGCGGTTTTAACCGGTGAGACCTGTCATGTCTTGCCTATGCCAAGGGGATAGAGATGGAACGGGTCACAAAGAGCTTTGAACGGCAGAGCATTATGCAAACCTTTGGGGCGCAGATGACTGTCGTTGAGCCGGGGCATGTGGAAATCACAGCGCCAATCCTGCCGGGCAGTCAGCAGCAGCATGGCTATGCCCATGCCGGTTTGATCTTTGCGCTCGGTGACAGCGCAGCGGGATATGCGGCCTTGACGCTGATGGCGGAGGGCTGTGAGGTTTTGACCGCAGAAATGAAAATCAACCTTCTGGCACCGGGGCGCAAAGGTCCTTTACGGGCCGTGGGCCATGTGGAGAAATCTGGTGCACGTTTGGTGATCGTGCGGGCTGATGTGTTTGATGGGGATGTAAAAGTTGCGTTGATGCAGGGAACGATGGTGCCTGTACAGGTTTAAAGTCGTGCAAAATACATTAATTTTACACATTTAGAAATTGTTATAATGATATTATTTAAATTGCATCTGTGTTAAATGCGCCGGTGCTAGATCAGTCGTCCGATCGAAAGAACGGAATCAAAAAGACCAAACAGGCCACCAAAAAGAACACAGAGCCCACCATGGACCAAAAACTACCGATGGAGGCGATGATGAAGCCAATCGCTGACAGGATAAAAAGTATCCAGCCGATGAAATTAATCTGCTTGTTGCTCATGGCTACTCCGAATTTCCAAGCGCGTGACGATTTGCAGACTAATGGTTTATTTTGGTAACACAACGCCGCTGTGATGGCGCGCTTGAACGGCGATTGGGGATTTAGAGCCGCGGTGTTCGATGACAAGCCGCTGCGCGAAAGACCAGGCCCTCTGCGTTGAAATAGAATGTTTCAGTCGCGCAGATATTGTTTTGATTGCTGTAGCTCAAGACAATCATCTCATGGCCTCGGAAAACGTCTTGGACTTGAAATTTGAGGTCAGGCTGACGCTTTAGGGCTTCGGCCCAATAGCCGCGCAATTCGTCATGGCCGGTGAGTTCCCCCTTCCCAACCAAGGCTTGCGCTTTGGCCGATCTAAACACCACCTCTTCGTGATAATGTGCCATGATCCGGTCCAAATCGTGACTGTTCCAGCCGTCTTGCCAATCCTGGGCAAATTGCCACGGATCAAGTGTGTGAGTGATTGTCATGGACTGTTTCTCGCGCTGATTATTAACCAATTTATATTGGTGCATTCTAAAATATCTCTCGACCCTGAGAGAAGAGTTCTGGTTGCAAAAAGTCAATGTGAATGGAGTTCTTATGATGCAATAATATTTTAAAGACCTCTGTATAACGCCAGTTCAGCACGAAATGAGGGCAGCGCCGGCCTGGGCGGGCGCATATGTGCCGTGGTGACATCACAGAAAAATTTGAGCCATAACCATATATACCAGTATACCCAGATGGTGAATGCGCCTGCCGGGGGGCAGGCAGGCGCAGCCCGGTGTTGCCACCGGGCAAGTGTCTGGCTTTGTGGTTGGGTTGTGCATAGGTCTTTCCTATTAAGTATAAATAAAATGATTGATAAAGGTCCAAGTCGCATCCTGCAGATCCGGCTTTTGGCGGTCATGCGATATGAATGCGCCTTGTGAGCAAGAGCGGGCCAATGATAGGGATGCTCTGTAGGTCATAATCTTATAGCAGAGAGGCGCCGCGCGTGATGACAAAACCGAGCCGTGTTTTTTGGGCGATTGGCCTGTTGGGCCTGATTTGGAACGCCCTTGGTTGTTTCAATTTTATTCTACAAATGGATCCCGACGCCCTGGCTGATTTCCCGCCCACCTATAGGGCGGTGATTGCCCACCGTCCCGGCTGGGTGACAGCCGCCTTTTCGGTTGCGGTTTTTGGGGGGGCATTGGGCTGTGTTTTGATGCTGCTGCGCCGGGCCACAGCGCGGCCGGCTTTGTTTCTTTCGCTTATTGGCGTGGTGCTGACAATGGGTCACGCGCTCTGGGTCGGGGCTGCGGCGCCCGGGGGGGCGTCTCTTGTAATGTCGAGTGGCATGTCCTTGGTGGTGGCGGCCGCTTTGGTTTGGTACACGCACCGCAAGGCGGGGCTTGACCTGCTGCGTTAATATCTAGCGATCAGCCGTTTTGCGGCGCGCTGACGATGGACAGATAACGGAGGGGAAGATCTCTTGGAGCCTCCGGCCCATGGGGGCTATCGGCATCAAATTGCAAGCTGTCCCCGGCGGTAAGATTGTAGAGCTTGTCGCCATGTCGGTAGTCCATTTCTCCCTCCAGCATATAGATGGTCTGGGTGCCGCCCTGTTGGAGGCTTGGCAATACATCTGTCTTGGAGGTCAGCGTCACCAAATATGGCTTTACGATAACCCCGCTGGACGGGGCGTTGATATGTCCCAAAAGACGTGTTTCATGACCTGTCAGACTGCCAGTCTCCTCGGTCGCGATCCCTTCACCACTTTTTGTGTGAATCACTTCTCGGCGCGCCTCAAACTGGCTGAAAAAAGCACTGATCGGCATGGACAGCGCCGTTGCAAGGGCCCTCAATGTCTTGAGAGAGGGAGAGGTATTGCCATTTTCAATCTTGGACAGCATTCCAATGGAAAGTCCCGTGCGGCTGGCAAGTTCGGCGACCGTGACCTCCTGGCGCCGCCGAAAGCCCCGCAACGCGCGTCCAATGGCCAGTTCGAGGGTTTTTTCAGGCCCATCACGCGCCCTGGGTGGGTCTTGCGTCAGTTCGGCGGCCTTTGCCGGGGTGGCTTTCTCAACAGTCATATATCAACCTCAATCGTGGCGTTTGACCTCTTGATCTCTGGGCCAGTTTTCCTTTTAGTATCATATTTATGAATGATGTGAAAACCCAGTCCGTTGGTTTCTTGATTTTTGAAGGCTTTCCGATGGCCTGCCTCACCTCAATGATCGAACCTCTGCGCGCGGCAAATGAGATATCGGGGCAGGAGGCGTTTTCTTGGTCACTGGTTGCAGAGACGATGGCAAAGCGGCGCTCCAGCGCAGGGATCAGCTTTGAGCCTGATTTGGCTTTATCCGATCTGACGCGACCCGATTATCTGTTCCTGCTCAGCCCGCCCCGCGCGCAGTTTGCCAATGCCAAAGCCGGTTTTGGGGCGCTGCGTGCATTGGCCCGTCACGGCGCGGTGCTGGGCGGTGTCAGCGGTGGGGTGTTTCCGTTGGTCCGCTCCGGGGTCATGGCCGGTCATGTGGTTTCGGTACATTGGTGCTATGATGCCGCCTTCCGTTCAGAATTTCCGGAGGTTCAGGCCTCGGATCGGGTCATTGAAGTCGCAAGCCGCCGCTATACGGCCTCAGGGGCGGCCGCGGCCTTTGATCTGTCACTGCGTTTGATCGAAACCCGCCTGGGGGCAGATGTGGCGACGGAAGTGGCCTGCTGGTTTCAGCATCCGTTGATGCGGGGCGAGGGGGTGCAGCAGAGTATTCCAACCTATCGGAGCGCCACCACCGACGCGACCTTACCGCCCGTGGTGGCCAAAGCGGTGACCATTTTTGCAGCCCATCTCGAGTCTCCAATTTCTGTGGCAGAGGTGGCGGATGGCGTGGGCGTCTCTCCCCGGCAGATTGAGCGCAGTTTCAAAAAGGCAACGGGGCAGAGCCCGTCTCATTACTACCGTGCATTGCGGATGAAAGCCGCCAAGCAATTGGTGATGTATTCCAAAGACAGTATGGCACAAATTGCTCTGCAGGTGGGCTATGGCTCGACCACGCCTATGGTGCGTCACTATCGTGAGGCCTTTGGACTCTCTCCCCAAGAGGATCGCCGGCGCATCAATCTCTATCGCGTCTTGGACAACAGTCCCGTGCCCTCGGTCTAGGGTCGCGGGCGTCAGGGCATATGATGGCCGCTTTAAAAGGCGGCCCGAATTGCGGTCAGCAGGCTGTGGTGCAAAGATGCAGCCGAAGACCGAGGCCCGAGGATCGAGATGTGGTCCTCCGCGCGGCAGAGCACAAAGCAACCGAGGTGATCAATGCTGGTTCGTGTGGCGTTGCCTGCGATGAATTTGGCCATATTGATCGGGCAAAGCCGCTCCATAATGGCCGCAAGATTTGGACCGCGCAGATCAAAGCGACACCAAGCCCCGGTTTGTTCGGTGACGGAGGCCTTGCCTTTGACTTCCTGGATCGCCCGCTCAAATAGAAATTCTTCACTGTCATAGGGCGCTTCCAGCATCCATTGATCGGGGCCCGTCCAAAACGCGATGATCCGTGCGCCGGCCCAATGCCCCGCCTTGGGCGCTGTCGGCCCGATCATGCGGCGAATGGCCAAGGTCGTTGTGCGCTCTCCCCCGCGGCGTGCTGCGACAGAGGCAAGTGCGATGCCTGGCTCTTCGGTCAAGGTGACGGGACCATGGTGGTCGACAGCTGGGGCGCTTGTGCCCAAAGCTGTGGTGGCGATCAGATCATGCACGCAGACGCTCCCCCTCAGGATCAATGAAATGGGCACTGACCACTTCAACCTCGTGATCAAAGCCGGTCAATGGGCTGACAAGCCTTAGGATTTCGCCCATGCGGCTATCGCCAGACTTGACATAGGCCAGCGCTATGGAATGGCCCAGATTTGGCGAGAAACAGGCGGAGGTGACATAGCCTTGGTCATGGGCGGCATCCACTGGATCGCCTTTGCACATCAAATGGCTGCCGGCGGGTACTGGATCGGACAGGTTCACGGGCCGCAATCCAACCAGTTTCAGCGCCTCCGCATGGTTCAGCCCGCTGCGTTCCGATAGGGTGGAGCCGATGCTGTCCTTTGCCTTGGACACCATGCGCCCCATACCAAGATTTAGGGCCGTGGTGGTGCCATTGAGTTCATTACCAGCCGCATGACCTTTTTCAATGCGCATAACACCTAAGGCTTCTGTGCCATAGGGCACCGCGTCAAATTCCTCTCCGGCCTGCATAAGACGCCGGATCATCGCATCGCCGTAGCGCGTCGGCACTGCGATTTCATAGGCCAGCTCTCCGGAGAAAGAGATCCGAAACAGCCGGGCGCGCAGCCCACCGCAAACGGTGATATTGGCGCAGGCCATAAAGGGGAAAGCCTCATTGGACAGGTCAAATTCTGGATCAACAATCTTTTGTAGCAACCGCCGCGCATTTGGCCCCGCCACCGCATATTGTGCCCAGGCCTCGGTGGTTGAAATCAGCTGCACATCGAGATCTGGCCAGAGGCATTGGCGGGCAAATTCCATGTGGCGAAAGACTGAGACAGCATTTGCCGTGGTGGTTGTGACCACAAAGTGATCTTCCGCCAGCCGGGCGGCGGTGCCATCATCCATGGCGATCCCGTCTTCGCGCAGCATCAATCCATAACGGGTCTTGCCGACGGCCAATTTGGCGAAACCGTTGCAATAAACCTTGTTTAGAAAGGTCGCGGCATCTGTGCCTTGCACGTCGATTTTTCCGAGGGTTGTGACATCGCAAATACCGACAGATTTGCGCGTGGCCAGCACTTCTCGGTCGACAGATTGCCGCCAATGGGTTTCGCCGTCTTTTGGGAACCATTGGGCCCTCAACCACATGCCCACTTCCACAAAGACCGCACCTTGTTCTTCGGCCCAAGCATGGCTTGGGGTCTTTCGGGTGGGGCGGAAGTGTGTCCCGCGATCACGCCCTGCAAAGGCCCCAATGGCCGTTGCAGTATAGGGCGGCCGGAAAATGGTTGTGCCGACCTCTGGAATGGCTTTGCCAGTCAGCTCCGCCATAATTGCGAGCCCGCCCATATTGGACGTCTTGCCCTGATCTGTGGCCATGCCCAGCGTGGTGTAGCGTTTGAGATGTTCAACGCTGACGAAATTTTCCTGATGGGCCAATTTGACGTCTTTAACCGTCACGTCATTTTGTTGATCGAGCCAAGCGCGGTTGCAGCCTTTGACAGCCCAAAAGGGCGTGATGGAGATGGGCGCGCCTTCGGCCTCTGGCAGCTCAAGCCTCGACGCTCTAAATCCGTTCTCGCGAAGCCAGCTGGCGGCTTCATCTGCGCCGCCGCGCAGGGCGCCAGCGGTGGATAGATCCCCCTTGGCCGCGCCGGCCACGCGCAGCGCTTTTGGTCCCTCGGCAGCTGGGCCAAAGGCAGCGATCTGTGGCAGCCACTCAGGCCGGCCGCGGTGGTGGCTGGTCAGATGCACATTGGGGTTCCAACCGCCCGCCACACCAAGAGCCCCGCAAGACAACTGGCGCTTTCCGCCGCCGGGCAGGGCGACCTCAATGGATTTGAGCCCCAAACGTCCGCGGCTGTTGATCACCTGACCGCCTGCGATGACCTCATAGTCGCCACTGAGCGGCGCATCGGGCCGCACATCGATCACGGCGGCAATGGCAACGCCCTTTGCGTGAAGATCGGCTGCGGTTCGGTGCCCGTCGTCATTGTTGGTAAAGACCGCCACCCTCTGCGCTGGGGTCACGGCCCATCGGTTGGCATAGCTGCGCATCGCCCCGGCCAGCATGATCCCGGGCCGATCATTGTTTTCGAAGGCGATGGGGCGCTCGGTTGCGCCCGCGCACAGAAGGCTGCCCTTGGTATAGATCCGCCAGAGCACTTGCCTGGGTTTGCCTGGGGCTGGCTGGGGCAGGTGGTCCGAGACCCGCTCCAAAGCGCCAAAAATGCCATGATCAAAGGCGCCGAGCACTGTGGTGCGCGCCATGATGCGGACATTGGGTAGACTGGCCAGCTCTGCTACGGTTTGTGCCGCCCAATCTGCGCCGTTCTGATCGCCAAGGGTGAGGCGTTCAGAATTGAGCCTGCCGCCGAGGGTGAAGTCCTCATCGGCCAAGATCACCTGCGCGCCGGCACGCCCCGCGGTCAGCGCGGCGGCAAGCCCGGCAGGGCCCGCACCGATGATCAGCAGATCACAGTGCAAAAAGCCGCGATCATAGGCGTCGGGATCCTCTTGCAAGCTTATACTTCCCAGCCCGGCGGCTTTGCGAATAATCGGCTCGTAGAGTTTTTCCCAAAAGGCGGCGGGCCACATGAAAGTTTTGTAATAAAATCCCGCGGTTAGAAAATTTGCGAAGCGGTCATTTATGGCCATAAGATCAAAGCGCAGCGAGCCGATCTTATTTTGTGAGTTTGCGCTCAGGCCGCCAAACAGCTCGGCCGTGGTGGCGCGGGTGTTGGGCTCCTTGCGCGCGCCCTCTCGGAGCTCGACCAGGGCGTTGGGCTCTTCAGATCCGGCGGTTAAAACGCCGCGCGGGCGGTGATATTTGAACGAGCGCCCCATGAGGCGCACGCCATTGGCCAAAAGCGCGCTGGCCAGCGTGTCGCCCGCATGACCTTGGTAGGCCTTGCCATCGAAGGTGAAGTCCAAACTCTGGCTGCGGTCAATTTGCCCGCCCGGAAGGCGATTGATTTGGCTCATCGGCTCCGCCCCCGGCTGCGGGCCACATCGCGGGCCAGTTCCACGGCGGAAATTTCATGGGTGGTTGTGTCGCGGGTGACGACAAGGAAGGAGCGATCGCCCTGCTCGTGATACCAAAGCTCACGATGCGCCCCGGCAGGATTGTCGCGCATATAGCCATAGTCAATAAATTTCGCCAAAGCCTCCGGGTCTTGCCAATCGGGGCGTTCTATCAGCTTGGCATCTCCCATATAGGTAAACTCTGCACTGTCGCGTGGACCGAGAAGCGGGTGGTTGATAATCATATCTCATGCGCTCCTAATGCAGCTGTGGGTTGTTACCCACGCCTTTTTCATCAATCATCTGCCCCTTTTCGAACCGGTCAAAGCGGTAGGCCTTGGCAAATTCATGCGGGGTATCCGTGGCCAAGAGATGGGCATAGCACCAGCCAGAGGCCGGCGTGGCCTTGAAGCCGCCATAGCACCAACCGCCGTTGAAATAGAGCCCGTCAATATGGGTGCGGTCTATGATGGGCGAGCCATCCATCGACATATCCATAATACCGCCCCACATGCGCAGAAGACGCACACGGCCGAGCATGGGGAATATGGCCATGGCCCCTTCGCAGACATCTTCAACAACGGGCAGGTTTCCGCGCTGGGCGTAGGAATTATAGCCGTCTATATCGCCGCCAAAGACCAATCCGCCCTTGTCCGATTGGCTGCAATAAAAATGTCCCGCCCCAAAGGTGATGACCCCGGGAAGCACTGGTTTCAGCCCCTCGGAGACAAAGGCTTGCAGCACATGGCTTTCGATGGGCAGGCGCATACCGGCCTTTGACATCAAACGGCCCGAGGATCCGGCGACACAGGCGGCAATTTTGCCGCCCGCGATATAGCCGCGGCTGGTGTCCACGCCAAGGCAGGCACCGCCTTCAATGCGAAAGCCGGTGACTTCGCAGTTTTGGATGATATCCACCCCCAATTGATCGGCCGCGCGGGCATAGCCCCAGGCCACTGCATCATGGCGCACGGTGCCTCCGCGATGCTGGGCCAGACCGCCTTTGATGGGGAAGCGGGCGTTGTCCACATTGAGGAAAGGGTAGCGTTTTTGGATGGTTTTTGTGGAGAGTAAATCCGCATCTGCCCCGTTGAGAATCATCGCATTGCCGCGCCGCGTGAAGGCGTCGCGCTGTGCGTCAGAGTGGATGAGATTGAGAATGCCGCGCTGGCTGACCATCGCGTTGTAATTCAGATCCTGCTCCAGCCCCTCCCAGAGCTTGAGCGAATGCTCGTAAAACGGCTCATTGCCGTCCAGGAGATAGTTGGAACGGATGATCGTGGTGTTTCGCCCGACATTCCCGCCGCCAATCCATCCTTTCTCCAAGACCGCCACCCTCTTGGCCCCATGGTTGCGCGCCAGGTAATAGGCGGTCGCCAAACCATGCCCGCCGCCACCGATGACGATGTAATCATAATGCGCTTGCGGCGCCACGTCCCGCCAAGCGGGCGTCCAGCCTTTGTGGCCAGTGAGAGCTTCTTTAATCACTCGTAGGGCTGAATAGCGCATAGATCTGACTCCTTGCTGCAACTGTGGCCAATCCACCGCGTGAATTCAGGTTGAAATCGGACAAACTACAGGTGTTTTCCGACCAAGAGTGTCTTTGTAATTTCTGGACCTGTGTTTGAGCGATGGCGCGTTATAGAAGGGCTTTTTCTTTGCGCGGTTTCGCGCTAGGAATTGATCTGTCTTGAAAGGATATCCCATGGGCGACGCGCAAAAATATTATTTCCCAACTGGCGGCCTGCCGGGCCAGAAGGAGGTTATGACTCAACGCGCGGTCTTTACCGAGGCCTATGCGGTCATCCCCAAGGGCACGATGCGCGATATCGTCACCAGCTTTCTGCCCCATTGGGACAAAACACGCGCCTGGGTACTCGCACGTCCCTTGAGCGGTTTTGCTGAGACGTTTTCGCAATATATCATGGAAGTCTCCCCCGGTGGTGGCAGCCGTAAGCCGGATGCAGACGTCCGGGCGCAATCGGTGCTTTTTGTCACCCAGGGTGCGGGCGTGCTGCATTTGGACGGGCAGGCGCATGCTTTGCGGGCGGGCAGCTACGCCTATATTCCCAGCGGATTGCAATGGCAGCTGGAGGCACCTGAGGAGTGCCTGCGGTTTCATTGGATCCGTAAACTCTATGTGCCGGTTGAGGGGATCGCGAGACCTGAGGCCTTTGTCACCCATGAGGCCGATCATGAGCTGCATTTGATGCCAGATACCGATGGGGCATGGGGCACCACGCGCTTTGTGGAACCCGACGATCTGCGCCATGACATGCATGTTAATATCGTGACGTTTCAACCGGGCGGTGTGATCCCCTTTGAAGAGACCCATGTTATGGAGCATGGGCTTTATGTGCTCGAGGGCAAGGCTGTGTATAAGCTCAACCAAGATTGGGTCGAAGTGGAGGCCGGCGATTTCATGTGGCTGCGCGCCTTTTGCCCGCAAGCCTGCTATGCGGGCGGTCCGGGACCGTTCCGCTATTTGCTTTATAAAGACGTGAACCGGCATATGTCGCTGGGCCTGTAGCCCTCTGACCTGCGCAAGGCAGGTCAGAATTTGGAAGACCTCTGAATAAGGCCATTTCAGCCCGGTGTTGCCACTGGGCAAAGTGCTTTTTTACCTTGCGGCTGGGTTATGCAGGGATCTTCTTGAGGCTTCAACGCGGCAGGAGATCGCGAAGGCGGAATTCTGCGATGCGTTCCACTTGGCGGCAGGCTTCTGCAAATTCGGTCTCACGATCATGGGTGATGCGTCTTTCAAAGGCGGCAAGGATGCTGGCTTTGCTGTGATCTCGCACTGCAATGATAAAGGGAAATCCGTATTTTTGGACATAGGCGTCGTTGAGCGCTGTAAAGCGCGTGCGTTCGTCGTCGGTCAGCGCGTCAAGCCCGGCGCTGGCCTGCTCTGCGGTGCTTTCCGCCGTTAGGCGCTTTGCGGCCGCCAGTTTTCCAGCCAAATCTGGATGCGCGGTGAGTACGCCCAAGCGCAGCTCTGGGCTGGCCGAGCGGAAGGCACGGCATAGGGCGTTGTGCAATCCGGTCGCAGTGTCGTGCATGGGGCCAAGTTCCAGCCGGTGCGCGCGCTCTGCGACCCAGGCGGAATGCTCAAATATTCCGCCATAGGCGGCTGTGAACGCCTCTCGGGACAGGCCACTGGGGCGATTTTGGCGCTGATGGGGGTGGGTTTGGGTCCAATGATCAGCGATTGCCTCGCGGGTGGCGAACCAGACGCCCTCATGGCCCTGTGCATATTCAATGAAACGCTGCAGCGCGGCGGCGCGGCCTGGCCGGCCGATAAGGCGGCAGTGCAGGCCGATGGACATCATGCGCCCGCCTTCCGCGTAGAGCGTGTCGAAACTATCCTTGAGGTAGCTGAAAAATTGATCGCCCGCGTTAAAGCCCTGCGGGGTTGCAAAGCGCATGTCATTGGCGTCGAGCGTATAGGGCACAATCAACTGATCGCGCGCCTCAAATTCCATCCAATAGGGCAGATCATCAGCATAGCTGTCGGCGACATAGGCAAATTGCCCGGTTTCTGCGGCCAAGCGGACTGTGTTTTCCGAGCACCGCCCCGTGTACCAGCCGCGCGGCGGTGTGCCCACGACCTCTGTGTGCAGACGGATGGCCTCCGCCATATCTGCGGCCTCATCTTCGGGGCTGGCATCTTTATATTCGATCCATTTGAGCCCATGGCTGGCAATCTCCCATCCGGCAGATTTCATCGCAGCCAGTTGCTCTGGCGCGCGGGCCAAGGCGGTGGCCACGCCATAAACGGTGATGGGCAGGTCTTTGAGCATGCGATGCAGCCGCCAAAATCCTGCGCGCGCGCCGTATTCATAGATGCTTTCCATGTTCCAATGGCGCTGGCCGGGCCAGGCGGCGGCGCCGACGATCTCGGACAGAAAGGCTTCAGAGGCCGCATCCCCATGCAATATGTTGTTTTCGCCGCCTTCTTCATAGTTCAGCACCAGTTGAACCGCAATTTTGGCGCCTCCGGGCCACTGCGCTGCGGGAGGGGTTGGGCCATATCCGGACATATCGCGTGGGTAACGTTTCATAATTTTCTCCATCTTGGGCTTTCCCTTTGCTTATTTTTTGCGCAGAGATTAGGGAAGCAAAAAAGGAATAGATCATGAATGGGTTTTTGACCACACATGTTTTAGACACGGCCAAAGGTTGCCCGGCTGCTGGGATCCACATCGAGCTGTTTCGCTACGACAACGGCCAGGCGATCAAACTGGGGGAAGCGGTGACCAATGCCGACGGGCGCACCGACAGCCCAATCCTGTCGAAAGAGGATTTTGCCCTCGGGCAGTATGAGCTGGTGTTCCACGCGGGCGACTATCTGCGCAGCACAGGACAGGCGGCACAGGCGCCATTGTTCTTAGATGTGGTGCCCATTCGGTTTGGCATGTCGCAAGATGATCATTACCATGTGCCCTTGCTGTTGTCCGCCCATGGGTTTTCCACCTACAGAGGTAGCTAAGGGATCAGATCATGTATGATGCTGCAATATTTTGGGACTGGATCAGCTTTGCCGTGCGTTGGCTCCATGTCATCACCGCCATGGCTTGGATTGGCTCATCGTTTTATTTTATCGCGCTGGATTTGGGGTTGAACCGCAACATTGACGGGCCCGCCGATGGTGAGGAGTGGCAGGTGCATGGGGGGGGATTTTATCACATCCAGAAATACCTCATTGCTCCGGAGGCCATGCCAGAGCATCTGACCTGGTTCAAATGGGAGAGCTACACCACCTGGCTGTCCGGCGTTGCCATGTTGATGGTGGTCTATTGGGCCGGCTCGGAGCTCTATTTGATTGATCCGGCGAAGATGGATCTTACCACATGGCAAGCGATTGCCATTTCAGCGGGATCTCTGGCGATTGGCTGGGTGATCTATGACGTGCTGTGCAAATCGCCTTTGGGAGAGCGCCCAACGCTCCTGATGCTCTTGCTCTTTGCGGTCTTGGTGGCGATGTCTTGGGGCTATAATCAAATTTTCACCGGCCGCGCGGCGCTTTTGCATCTGGGAGCTTTTACGGCCACGATCATGACGGCCAATGTGGCGATGATCATCATGCCCAATCAGAGAATCGTGGTGGCGGATTTGAAAGCGGGGCGGGAGCCGGCGGCCAAATATGGCAAAATTGCCAAATTGCGCTCGACCCATAATAATTATCTCACCTTGCCCGTGATCTTTTTGATGCTGTCGAACCATTATCCTTTGTCCTTTGGCACGCCCAACGCTTGGATCATAGCCTGTTTGGTTTTTCTGATCGGCGTGACGATTCGCCATTATTTCAATTCCATACATGCGCGTAAGGGCCGGCCGAATTGGACGTGGGCGGTCACTGTGATCTTGTTTATTGCCATTGCCTGGCTGTCCTCGGCACCCGGTTTTGACGGAGATGTGGAGCAGGCCGAAGCCGTGCCTTTGACCCGTTACGAGATGCGATTTGCTCAGGCGGAGGGTTTTGAGCAGGCGCATGAAATTGTGCAGGGCCGCTGCGCCATGTGCCATGCGCGCGCGCCGGCTTGGGATGGGCTGCGCTGGGCACCGAAAGGTGTCTTGCTCGAAACCCGCGCGGATGTGGCGCGCAATGCCCGCGCGATCTATTTGCAAGCGGGGGTGAGCCACGCCATGCCGCCCGCCAATATCACGGATATTCCACAAGAGGATCGCGCGCTTTTGACGGCCTGGTATCGCGCGGGGCAATAGGGGCGACTTCCACTCTTGCAACCGGTTGCAAAAATAGTATCCTAACCCCCGAACGGCTTGCCAAGATGGGGCAGGGTCTTTGCATTTAAATCGGAGTATGTTCTGTGGACACAGCAGATAAAACCATTCGCCTGACCACCGCACAGGCCATCATTCGCTATTTGGCGGCGCAGTATATCGACATTGATGGAGAGAAAACCCGCCTGTGTGGCGGAGGTTTTGGCATTTTTGGCCATGGCAATGTGCCGTGTTTGGGCGAGGCCCTATTTGACCACCGCGATGTGCTGCCGCTGTATCGCGGACAAAATGAGCAAGGCATGGGGTTCGCGGCGGCGGCCTACGCCAAATATCACCTACGCCAAAAATTCATGTTTTGTACGGCCTCAGCAGGGCCCGGCACGGCCAATCTATTGACCGCAGCGGCCTTGTGCCATGCCAACCGCCTGCCGATGCTGATGCTTTGCGGAGATACGTTTTTGACCCGACTGCCCGATCCAGTGCTGCAACAGCTGGAGCATTTTGGCAATCCGGCGCTTGGGCTCAATGACAGTTTTCAAGCGGTTTGTCGCTATTGGGACCGGATTACCCATCCGGCGCAGGTGATCCAAACCCTGCCGGCGGCTTTGGCGACTTTGCTTGATCCGGCCGATTGCGGCCCGGCGTTTATCGCTCTGCCACAGGATGTGCAGGGTTGGACCTATGATTACCCTCTGTCTTTCTTTGAACCCAAAGTGCACCGCATTCGTCAGCAAATGCCAGATGCGCGCGAGCTTGAGGATGCGATAGCTGCCTTGAAAGCTGCCAAACGCCCAGCGATCATTGCCGGTGGCGGGGTGCAATATGCCAAGGCCGTGGCCGAGCTGACCCAATTTGCAGAAGCTTGCGGCATCCCTGTGATTGAGACCATTGCGGGCCGCGCCAATCTCTTGGCCGATCATCCCCTGAACATGGGGCCGGTCGGGGTGACGGGATCTGACAGCGGCAATTGGCTGGCGGAACGGGCGGATGTTATCCTATCGGTCGGCAGTCGCTTGCAAGATTTCACAACAGGATCATGGACCGCCTTTGCGCAAGATGCGCAATTTATCTCGCTCAACACCGCGCGCCATGATGCGGGCAAGCATCGCGCCCTGCCGTTGGTGGGTGACGCCAAGCTGGGACTTCGGGCGCTCACCGAGCAAATGGGGGGCTATCGCGCCCCCGGCGCTTGGTTGGACGAAGCGCAAGCCGAGCGCCGCAAATGGGACGCCTATGTGGCGCAGAATGTGAAGCCGGGCAATCGGCCCAATTCCTACGCCCAGGCGATTGGTGTGGTCAACGCGCTCTGCGATCCGCGTGACCGGGTTGTTGCCGCGGCAGGCGGTTTGCCCGCGGAGGTGACGGCGAATTGGCGGACCTTGGATATTGGCACTGTGGATGTGGAATTTGGCTTCAGCTGTATGGGCTATGAAATCGCAGGTGGCTGGGGGGCACGCATCGCGCAAAGTGAGCTTGAACCTGCGCAAGACACCATCGTCTTTACCGGTGATGGCAGCTATATGTTGATGAATTCAGACATTTACTCATCCGTGCTGACGGGCAAGAAATTGATTGTTTTGGTGCTCGACAATGGCGGGTTTGCGGTGATCAACAAGCTGCAAAATAACACCGGAAATGAGAGCTTTAACAATCTCATCGCCGATTGCCCAACGATCGACGCGCCCTTTGCGGTTGATTTCACCGCCCATGCGGCGGCCATGGGCGCGATTGCGGAGCGGGTGGCCAACCCTGCTGAATTGGCAGAGGCGTTTAAGCGGGCCAAGGCGGCAGATAAAACCAGCGTGATCGTCATGGATGTGGATGCCTATGAAGGCTGGACGACCGAAGGGCACAGCTGGTGGGAAGTCGGCACGCCCCAGGTCAGTGCCCATTCTTCCGTCCGCGACGCCCATGAAGATTGGGAAAGCGGCCGCAAGAAACAGCGGCGCGGTGTGTAGTTATGCAAAACCTCTTGGCGGGTATCGCTCAGAATAATTTTGTTGTCATTGGTCGCGCGGGAATGGATTTCTTTCCAGATCCCCCCGGAACGAAGACGGAGGAGGCGGAGGTCTTCACCGCCGGTTTGGGAGGGTCCTCGGCCAATATTGCGGCGGGGCTTGTAAAACTTGGCGGCAAGTCGGCTTTGGTGACCTCTGTCAGCGATGACAGCGTTGGGCGCTACTGTGTCAATCAGCTGAAAAATTATGGCGTGGATTGCAGCCATGTCAAAGCGGTTGGTGGCGAGTTTCGCAACTCCCTGGCCGTCTATGAAACGCGCGTCAAAGAGCATCAAAGCGTGATCTATCGCAATGGCGCGGCTGATTTTCAGTTTACTGCAGCCGACGCCGAGGCCGTCAATTATGGTGATTTCGGCGCTCTTGTGACAGCGGGAACGGTGTTTGCGGCCGAGCCAAGCCGTTCTGCGGCCTTCCACGCCTTCGATCTGGCCCGCGCGGCCGGGCTGCCGATCATCTTTGATGTGGATTATCGTCCCTACAGCTGGCCATCGCCGCAGGTGGCCGAAGAGGTCTTGTCTCGTGCCGGTGCGCTGTCGGACGTGATTGTGGGCAATGACGAAGAATTTGGCTTCATGGCCGGTGGACTTGACAAAGGTCTGGCCAAGGCGCGCGCTCTGGCGCAGAGCACTGCGAAGATTGTGATCTACAAAATGGGTGAGAAAGGCGCGATTACCTTTGCGGGGGATCAAGAATTGCGCACGGGTATTTACCCGGTCACTGCATTGAAACCCACAGGGGCAGGGGATAGTTTTATGGCGGGTTTTCTGGCCTCTCTGGCGCAGGGCTTGCCGCTTAAAGATGCGGTTCTGCGCGGCTCTGCCTGTGCGGCTATCGTTGTGGGCAAGCCTGGCTGCGCGCCGGCCATGCCCTTTCCGGCTGATTTAGAAACATTTTTGGCCGCGCACGCCGGTCCCACAGAGGTGAAAGATTAAACCATGCATATAGCCCCTTATGACAATAAAAATTCCCCCATTGTGGATGTGGATGATACCACGGTTCCGCTGAATTATTTCAACATCGTGAAACTGACCAAGGGTCAGGCCTTTGCTTATCAGGTGCCGGGCTATGAGACCTGCATTGTTCCGGCCACGGGCACCATTGATGTCGATGTCGAAGGGTTCAAAACCGCCGGATTGGGCGGGCGTGTTGAAGATGTGTGGGGCGGCGAGCCTGAGGGCGTTTATGTGCCGTCAGGGGCAAAAGTGGAGATGGTGTGTCTGTCGGAGACCGCAGAGGTGTTCATTGCTGGCGCGAAATATGATGAGGTCCTGGATCCTTTTGCTGTGCGCGCCGATGAGATTGACCTGGTGCAATATGGCTCGGATGACACAAAAACCCATCGCAAAATCAAACATATACTTGGTCAAAAGCAGCATGGAAAAGTGGGCCGCCTGCTGGTCAGTGAGCTGTTCACGGTCGGTGCCGGCGGATGGTCGGGCTTTCCAAGCCATAAGCATGACACGGACCGTCTGCCCACAGAGACACGTCATGATGAAACCTATAATTTCCGCTTCAAACCCAATTGGGGCTCGGGCGTGCAGATGCTACAGCGCGAGGACAATAAGCCAGGGGATGCCTATCATATCGTGGATGGCTCAACCATTTGTCTCGACAATGGCTATCACCCCTGCTGCGTTCTGCCGGGGTATGAGATGTATTATTTCACCATCCTGGGCGGGTTGAGCCAACGTTCGCTCGTGCAATATTTTCAGCCAACCCACGCCTATCAAATCGAAACCATTCCCGGCATCAAAGACATGATCGCGAAATTCAAATGACCCTCGCAACGCTCGCTGACGTGCTGCAACCGGCCCTAAAGCAGGGCTATGCGGTGGGGGGATTGGTGACCCTAGGTTGGGAAGATATGCGCGCCTATGTGGCGGCGGCTGAGGCGGAAAACTGCCCGGTTATCCTGCAGGCCGGGCCATCGTGCCGGGCGCATACGCCGCTGCCGGTTTTGGGCAAAATGTTTCGGCATTTGGCGGAGGCGGCCTCGGTGCCTGTGGTGGCCCATCTGGATCATGGCTATACCTTTGAAGACTGCAAACTTGCCTTGGACAGCGGTTTTACATCGGTGATGTTCGATGGCTCGCGCAAACCTTTGCAGCAAAATATTGATGAAACCGCCGCAATTGCCGAGATGGCCCATGCGGCAGGCATCTCTTGTGAAGGCGAAATTGGGTTTGTTGGATATTCTGGCGGGGAAAGCTCTAATGGAACCGATCCTGAAGAGGCCGCAAAATTTGCCCGCGAGAGCGGGGCGGATGCCATTGCGATCAGCGTTGGCAATGTGCATTTACAACAAGATAAGGAAGGCGGTCTGGATTTGGAGCGCATTGCTCAGATTGAGGCGCTAACGTCGGTGCCTTTGGTCATTCATGGCGGCTCTGGTGTTCCGGTAGAGCAGCGCCGACATCTGGCGGCAAAGACGTCGATTTGCAAATTCAATATCGGAACCGAATTGCGGATGGCCTTTGGGTCGGCCCTACGCGCCGCGGTTGAGGCTGATCCGGCGCGGTTTGATCGGGTGCAAATCCTATCGGATACGCTTGACCCGGTCCAACGTGCCGCGCAGGAGGTTCTGCGCGCCTTTGGGGCACCGCCGCAGCGTTAAAGCCAGGCGTTAATCCTTTTTTGCAGGCGCTTTTTTAGCCGCAGCGGATTTTTTGGTGGTTGGCTTTTTGGCCGTGGGTTTTTTGGTGGCGGGTTTTTTCTTGGCCGCCGCTTTCTTCTTTTTGGCAGGCGCTTTTTGCGCAATCAGATCCACTGCGAGTTCCATGGTGACCTGGGCCGGCTCAATCTCTTTTGGGATGGTGGCATTCACTTTGCCCCATTTCACATAAGGACCATAGCGCCCATCCATGACATTGACCGGGCCGCCCTCGCTGGGGTGTTCGCCCAACTCATGCAGCGGCTTGGCGGCCGCGCCCCGTCCACTCCGCGCAGCCTTTTTGGCCAATTCTTCGACAGCCCGGTTCATGCCGATGCTCCACACTTCGTCGATATCGCCGATATTGGCGTAGAGCGTGCCGTGTTTCACATAGGGGCCGAAGCGCCCGATTGAAGATTCGATCATCACCCCATCTTCCGGATGCGGGCCAATTTCGCGGGGTAGGGATAAAAGCTGCACGGCCTTTTCAAAGGTCAACTCATCCAAGGACCAGCTTTTCGGAATGGACATCCGCGGTGGCTTGGGGTTTTCCTCCGTGACAGTGCCGCGCTGCACATAGGGGCCGTAGCGCCCATCGCGCAGGCTTATGGGATCCGCGCCATCATGCCCGAGCAGCTGGCCATCGGGACCGATGGCGCTGCTTTCGGTGCCGGGCGGTCCGAATGGGCGGGTAAAGCGGCATTCTGGGTAGTTGGAACAGCCGATAAATGCGCCACCAGATCGGGCTGTGCGCATGGACAAACGCCCATTGCCACAGCTTTTGCAGACGCGTGGATCAACCCCGGGCTCTTCCATGGGAAAGAGATGCGGCTCAAGGACATCGTTAATCTTTTCAAGAACTTCAGTGATGGATTGATCCATCGCCTCATCAATCGCGACCTTGAAGTCCTTCCAGAAACGGCTCAAAACCGTGCGGTATTCGCGATCACCGGCCGAAACGTCATCCAATTCATTTTCCAAATTGGCCGTGAACTCATAGCCGACGTATTGGCGGAAGAAACTGCTCAGGAAAACAGTCACCAAACGCCCCTTATCCTCAGGAATCAGACGGTTCTTCTCTTTGCGCACATAGTCGCGATCTTGGATTGTGGTGACGACCGAGGCATAGGTGGAGGGGCGACCAATGCCCAGCTCTTCCATACGCTTGACCAAGCTGGCCTCGGTGTAGCGCGGTGGTGGCTGGGTATGATGCTGCTCAGGGGTGACAGATTTTTTGGCCAGGGGATCGGCGGCGCTGATTTGTGGCAAACGCTTGTCATCTTCGTCAACAACCGTGTCGTCACGCCCTTCCTCATAGACCCGCATGAAGCCATCAAAGAGCATCACTTGCCCGGTGGCGCGCAGACCGACCTGCCCATCGCTTGATTCAATTTCAACCGTGGTGCGCTCCAAACGGGCCGCTGCCATTTGGCTTGCGACCGTACGTTTCCAGATCAGATCATAGAGTTTCTTTTGGTCAGCGTCGGATATCGATAGGCTGTCAGGGGCTTGGCCCATTTCGGTGGGGCGAATACATTCATGCGCCTCTTGGGCGTTTTTTGCCTTATTTTTATACAGCCGCGGTTGCTCCGGCACATATTGCACCCCATAGCGTTCACCGATCACGGCGCGGGCGGCTTGCACCGCTTCTGGCGCCATATCGATCCCATCGGTCCGCATGTAGGTGATCAAGCCAGCCTCATACAGGCGCTGCGCGGCCGACATGGTTTGCCGGGCGCCCATGCCGAATTTGCGGCTTGCCTCTTGCTGCAGGGTTGAGGTCATGAAGGGGGCCGAGGGGTTGCGATTTGCGGGTTTGGCTTCCACCGACGTGGCGGTCAAATCCCGGCTGCGCACCGCCTGAACTGCCAATTCCGCCTCGGTTTCATTCGCCAGATCAAACTTATCGAGGCGCTTGCCGCCCAGACTGGTCAGCCGCGCGTCAAATTGCTGGCCGCGCGGGGTGCTCAGACTGGCACCGACGGTCCAATATTCACGCGGATTGAATGCCTCAATTTCCATTTCACGGTCAACGATGAGCCGCAGGCAGACCGATTGCACCCGCCCAGCCGATTTCGCCCCCGGCAAGCGACGCCAGAGCACGGGGGAGAGCTTGAAGCCCACAAGGTAATCCAGGGCGCGGCGGGCCAAATAGGCCTCAACCAATTCCATATCCACTTGACGCGGATTCTTCATGGCTTCGGTGACGGCGATCTTGGTGATGGCGTTGAACACCACACGGGATACCGGCGTGTCTTTTTTGATCGCGCGGCGCTTGGTGAGCGTCTCTTGCAAATGCCAGCTGATCGCTTCGCCCTCGCGGTCAGGGTCGGTCGCTAGGATCAGCTCATTGTCGTCTTTGAGAGCATCGGCAATGGCCTTGACGTGTTTTTTGCTGGCCGCGCCAACCTCCCAAAGCATCTCAAATTCATTCTCGGGATCCACCGAGCCATCTTTGGGCGGCAAATCACGCACGTGACCGTAAGAGGCAAGAACAGTGAAGCCTGGTCCAAGATATTTGTTTATTGTCTTTGCCTTAGCAGGAGATTCTACAACAACAACAGCCATGGGTGTACCCTGCGAGTTAAGAAAAATTCTTGCGTCAAAAAGGGGGTGCAAGAGCAATTTGTCAATGGAGGTTGCACAAAAAAACGAATTTAGTGGTTGTGGATGCGCGCCAAAAGCCCGCCGGGGTGCCGCTCCAGACGACCAGAGAGCTCCAGTTCGGTGATGGCCGGGGCGACATGGGCGGCGGGTTTTTGAGATCGCGGATCAGCTGATCTTCGGCCAGCGGCGCGGCGCTGAGACGGTCTAAAATTTGTTGGTGCAAAGTTGAACCAGATCCGTGCGTCGGGTTTGATAGGCCTGTGTTTTGCAATGTGGAAGGGGCAAGGTCGCCTGGATTGTTTGGGGCCGCTTTTGTGCGGCCATTGGCGATAGCGGTGGCGGTTGTTGTGTCGCCGGATAGATGGCTTGCAATATGTCATCGACACTGCGCACCAAACAGGCGCCATCGCGGATCAGTACATTGCACCCGGCGGCGCGCGCATCCATGGGATGGCCAGGCACAGCCAGAACCTCGCGCCCTTGCTCGAGCGCTTGCCTTGCGGTGATAAATGTGCCGGATTTCGCCGCCGCCTCCACAATCACAACCGCCTGGCAGAGGCCGGAGATAAGGCGATTGCGTTTGGGAAAGAAACGAGCTGTGGGGTGAAATCCAATGGGCTGTTCAGAAATGCGTGCGCCTTTTTGCAAAATGGACTTGGCAAGCTCGGAATTTTCGGCCGGGTAGATCACATCTAAGCCGCCCGCATGCACGCCAATGGTCCCATGGGGCAGGCTGGCGGCATGGGCGGCGGCATCGATGCCACGGGCCAGACCAGACACGACGATCAAACCGGCTTCTGCAAGACCTGCGGCCAGACGGTGGGCCATGCGCGTGCCCAAGGAGGAGGCGTTGCGTGCGCCCACGAATGCCACGCAGGGACGCGTGAGCTGCTCGTGTTGTCCCAAAACCCAAAGGAAGGGCGGGGCATCGGAGATTTCAGCCAACAGGCGCGGATAGCCGGCTTCATGCTCAAAAATGAGATCCGCGCCAATTTTCTTGCCGGTGAAATATTCGCGCTGCGCCATATGCTCGCTACACAGCTGATAAGATTTGACCCCCTTGCTGCGGGCCAAGTCGGGCAGGGCTCTCAGGGCTTCGGCAGCCGTGCCATGGGCGGCCATCAGCCGCCTGTAGGTGGCCGGCCCGACGCGCGGGGAGCGCAACAATTGCAGCCGCGCGATGCGATCATCTTCGCTCATGCGGAGCTGGGGTGGGGTTTGGGCGCCACTGGGAGGTTGGGTCATGTCTTATCTCGCTTTTGTCACGGTCAAAAGCTAGGCAGGGCATGGTTAATGTTCGGTGAAAGCGCGCAAAGCGCGGGTGCGATGCGCTTTAAGTCGCCGATCCCCCCACGGTCAATCCACCGATCAGCAAGGACGGCTGCCCCACGCCCACGGGCACCCATTGGCCTTGCTTGCCGCAATTGCCCATGCCGTCGTCGAGCCGCATGTCATTGCCGATGGCGCGAATCTGTTGCAGGGCTGTGGCCCCATCGCCAATCAGCGTGGCGCCTTTGACTGGGGCGCCAACCTTGCCGTTTTTGACCTGATAGGCCTCGGTGCAGGAAAAGACGAATTTCCCGTTGGTGATATCGACTTGACCGCCGCCGAAGCCTACGGCGTAAATGCCGTCTTTCATATCGCAAAGCATATCCTTGGGATCCACATCCCCGCCCAACATATAGGTGTTGGTCATGCGCGGCATGGGCGCATGTGCGAAGCTCTGGCGGCGGCCGTTGCCTGTTGGGGCATTGCCGCTGAGCCGCGCGTTTTGTCGGTCCTGCATATAGCCGATCAATATTCCGTCTTCGATCAAGGTATTTTTGCCGCTTGGTGTGCCCTCATCGTCAATGCTGATCGATCCGCGGCGGTCTGGTATTGTGCCATCATCCAGGACCGTGACACCTGGGGCCGCGATCCTTTGGCCCATGAGACCCGCGAAGGCAGAGGTGCCTTTGCGGTTGAAATCACCTTCCAGCCCATGGCCAACCGCTTCATGCAATAAGATGCCGGGCCATCCTGCACCCAGGGCCACATCCATGACCCCCGCAGGTGCGGGAATAGCGGCGAGGTTGACCACAGCGATGCGCAGAGCTTCGCGCACCAAAGGTTGCCAATGGCTTGGTTCAAGCATGCCACCCAGCCCATAGCGCCCACCGCCGCCGACATAGCCGGTTTGGCGTTGCCCGTCTTGCTCCACAATAACTGAGACATTCATGCGCACCATTGGGCGGCTGTCGGAAACATCAGGCCCCTCTGCGCGCAAGATGACCACCTCTTGATGGGAGGCTGCGATCGTGGCTGAGACTTGGACCACGCGGCGGTCCAAACCGCGGGCATAAGCATCAATCTCGCGCAGAATATCGATCTTGGCCGGAAAGCTCGAATCGCTGAGGGGGTTGTGATCGCTGTAGAGACGGCGATTGGTGGCGGGCGGCGCGGCGCATAATGGCCCGCCACCTGCCTGAACGGCCAAGCGTACGGTGCCTGCTGCGCGGCGCATGGCCTGTTCGGAAATTTCGGTTGCATGCGCGTAGCCGACCCGCTCGCCCTGGACTGCGCGCAGACCGAAGCCTTCAGAGGCATCAAAACTCGACGTGCGCAGCCGCCCGTCGTCAAAAGACAACACTTCGGACCTAGAGCGCTCTAAAAACAGCTCCCCATCTTCCGCTCCAATCAGGGTTGATTTAAGAATTTCACGGGCCGACTCCCGATCGAGATGGGTCTCAAACGGGCGAAATAGAGAATCAGTCATGAAATTCCTTGCGATATTTTGGCGAAAAGTGGTTTTCGCGGGTGAATTTTGCCACTGGCGTCCCTTTGACGCGGATCAACCAATTGCGTGTGAGGCAATGTTATGATTGATGCTGCATAAAATACAATCACGCGTCACACATTCGTGTGGCGGAAAAGCGCGAAGGCGCGAAAGACATAGGGTAGAACATGCGAATTCTTACGTCTCTGTTAAGCGCGGCACTGGTCACTTTGGCTGGGGTTGCTCAAGCACAAGAAAATTTCCAAGGATTGGAATCCATCGGCAAGCCGGAGCCCAAAGGCATGGGCTTTCAATTTCCGGCGACGGAATTGATGCGCGATCTTGTCTGGCTCGACAATTTCTTGTTGGTCATCATTACAGTGATTTCTGTCTTTGTGACCTGTTTGCTGGCCTATGCTGCGTTCAAGTTCCACCGCAGCCGCAACGACACGCCAGGCACTTTTACCCACCATTCGGTTCTCGAAGTGGCTTGGACGGTCGTTCCGGTTGGTATTTTGGTTGTGATTGGTGCGTTCTCGCTGCCAATTTTGTTTAAGCAGCAAGAAATCCCAGAAGCCGACATCACCATCAAAGTCACCGGGTACCAGTGGTATTGGGGCTATGAATATGTCGATCATGACTTTGGTTTTGACAGCGTGATGCTGCAAAAAGATGAACTGGCCGATTATGGCTATGCGCCCGATGAATATTTGCTGGCCACCGATACAGCCGTTGTTGTGCCCGTTGGCGCGACCGTTGTGATGCAGCTGACCGGCGCTGATGTGATTCACTCTTGGACCATTCCTGCCTTTGGCGTGAAACAAGATGCGGTTCCCGGACGTTTGGCTGAGCTGTGGTTTGCGGCAGAGAAAGAGGGCGTTTACTTCGGTCAGTGCTCTGAGCTCTGCGGCCAGGCCCATGCCTATATGCCAATCACTGTAAAAGTGGTGAGCCAAGAGCAATATGACGCATGGCTTTCCAGCACGATAGAAGAACTCGCTGGCGTGCCACAATCGGTTCAAGTGGCATCAAACTAAACGCGTGTTGAGCAAAAGGTAGATGGTGACGGTGGCAGATCATAACGCAGAGTACGATCCGGTGTTTGGCGACTATGTGGCCTTACTCAAGCCGCGTGTCATGTCGTTGGTGGTGTTCACAGCCTTCGTTGGGTTGATGGCCGCGCCTGTGAGCTTGCACCCGGTTGAGGCCTTTTGTGCGATCTTATTCATCGCCATTGGCGGCGGCGCATCGGGCTCTTTGAATATGTGGTGGGATGCGGATATTGACGCGATTATGCGTCGCACAAAATCCCGCCCCATTCCATCGGGGCGTATCTCGCTCGATGCGGCATTGGGGCTGGGGGTGGCTTTGTCTGGTCTCTCCGTTCTCATGCTGGGGCTTGCGGCCAATTGGCATGCGGCCGCATGGCTCGCCTTTACCATCTTCTTTTATGCGGTGATTTACACCATATGGCTCAAGCGCGTGACGCCACAAAATATTGTGATCGGTGGTGCGGCTGGAGCCTTCCCGCCGCTGATTGGGTGGGTTTCAGCCACGGGCTCTGTCTCCGTCGAGGCGGTCTTGATGTTTGCTTTGATCTTCATGTGGACCCCACCGCATTTCTGGGCGCTCGCGCTTTTCATGCGCTCCGATTACGATGATGCCGATGTGCCCATGCTCACGGTTACCCACGGGCGTCCGGCAACCCGGCGTCACATTCTCGCCTATGCGGTGCTGCAAGCGGCCCTGGCAATTGGCTTGGCCTTCACCTCGATTGGGGGCGTGATATATCTGATTGTGGCGTTGATCTGCAATGTGATCGTGCTGAAAGATGCTGTCCACATTTGGCGGCGTGATGAGCTGGCGTCTGAGGCGGATAATTTCAAGGTAGAGCGGGCCTTCTTTAAGTTTTCGCTGCTCTATCTCTTCGTGCATTTCCTTGCGATTTTGGCAGAGGCGCTTTTGGCGCCCTATGGGTTGGGAGGCTGGTCATGAGTTTTCGTGTTGAAACAGATATGCATAGGCGCCGACGCAGTCAAAACCTTGGCGTGGCGATTTGTTTGGTGCTGTTTATCGGCTTGGTCACGGTGCTGAGCTTGGTGAAGATCACCAATACGGGTCCGGTCGAGGGATATGACCACGCACCGCGTGCATCGGTGACCGAGGAGGCGAGCCAGTGACGCCAAAGACCAAAACCCTCACCCAAACTTTGTCTGTTGTGGTGCTGATGGGGAGCCTGGCTTGGGCCAGTGTGCCCTTTTATGACTGGTTTTGCCGGGTTACAGGCTTTGGCGGTGTGACAGGCACGGCCGATTTGGGCAGCGAGACGATCTTGGATGAAACCATCAAGATTCGCTTTGACGCCTCTGTCGACAAAGACATGAAATGGCGCTTCAAACCCGTTGAACGCACGATGGAATTGAAAATCGGTGAAACCGGTCTGGCCTTTTATGAGGCCTATAATCCCACCGACCGGCCCATTGCCGGATCGGCCAGCTATAATGTCACCCCCTACCAAGCGGGCGGCTTTTTCACCAAAATCGATTGTTTTTGCTTCGAAGAGCAGCTGTTGATGCCTGGTGAGCGGGTCCAGATGCCCGTGACTTTCTATGTTGATCCTGAAATTGTGGATGACACAGAAGGTAAGTATATCCATACGATTACTTTATCGTATACGTTCCACGAAATTGATTTGCCTGAGGCGCAGGCTGCGTTGCAGATCGATACACCCATAAAACGAAACTAAGTTCGACGAGGCCCAACTATGGCACATGAAAAGAACCACGATTATCACATCCTTCCCCCTTCGGTGAACCCGCTTCTGGGCTCATTGTCGGCTTTGGTGATGCTGACAGGGGCGATCCTCTGGATGCATGACAACGGACCCTACATCTTCTTGGCCGGCTTTGTTGGCGTGCTCTACATCATGTACGCATGGTGGAGCGAAGTTGTGGCTGAAAGCCATGTGGGCGATCACACGCCCGTTGTGCAAATTGGCCTGCGCTATGGGTTCATCTTGTTCATTATGTCTGAAATCATGTTCTTCTCAGCTTGGTTCTGGAGCTTCTTTAAGCATCAGCTGTATCCGATGTATGAATATGTCGGCACGGAATATGTGAAGCCCGAGTTTCACCAAATCAACGCCTTCGAATTGCCCTTGATCAACACGCTTCTGCTTTTGATCTCAGGATGTGCCGCCACCTGGGCCCACCACGCTTTGGTGCATGACAACAACCGCAAAGACCTGCGCATGGGGTTGATCCTGGCGATTGCTTTTGGCGCTGTTTTCACAGCATTTCAGGTCTATGAGTACCATGAATTGCTGGTTGTTGATGGCTGGACGTTCTCTGGTGAGATCACCTTCGCCAACTTCTTTATGGCCACAGGCTTCCACGGCATGCATGTTCTGATTGGGACAATCTTCCTGCTGGTCTGTTTGATCCGCGCCAACAAGGGTCATTTCACACCGCAAAGCCATGTGGGTTTTGAGGCTGCAGCCTGGTATTGGCACTTCGTGGATGTGGTTTGGCTCTTTTTGTTCGCAGCCGTCTATCTTTGGGCTGGCTAAATCGGCCTTGCCGGCGCTTCGGCGCGGTGATCACTTTATGAGAAGGGCGGCGTGCAGCTGCCCTTTTTGCACTTTGAAGGGGATGAAATGCGGTATTGGGGCATGATCTTATTGGGCGCAGTGGGCACGGCTGTCTTATTGGGGCTGGGCGTCTGGCAGTTGCAGCGCTTGGCCTGGAAAACGGAAATTCTGGCGCAGATTGAGCGCAAGATTTTGGCGCCCGCCATTGATATTCCCGCCCAGGTCGCGCCTGCCACCCATGATCTTCTGCCCGTGCGTGGCACAGGGCAATATATCGGAGATCACACGGTCCGTGTCCTCGTGTCGCAAAAAATATATGGTGCAGGCTATAGATTGATCAATGCCTTTGAGCTGAGTGATGGCCGTAAGATCATAGTGGATCGTGGGTTTGCATCGGTGCGCGCCGATATGCCTGCGATACCTGAGGGATCTGGCCAAGTGACGGGCAATCTACAGTGGCCACAGGAAATTGACAGCTTTACCCCTGACAATGATCTTGCAGCGAACATATGGTTTGCCCGAGATGTGCGCGCATTATCCGCGTATTTGCAGACTGAGCCAATCTTATTGGTGCTGCGGAGCAGCAGCTTTGCCGATGACGCGGCCACACCCTTGCCGAAAATGAGTGCCAATATCCCAAATGACCATCTCAATTATGCGCTGACCTGGTTTTCTTTGGCATTAATCTGGCTTGGAATGTCTGGATATTTCCTTTACCGATCCCGTAACATCAAAACTTAGGGCCAAGGCAATGAAATACATCTCAACCCGCGGGAATGCGCCTGTTTTATCATTCGAAGAGGCCATGTTGAGTGGACTGGCGCGGGACGGCGGGCTTTACGTGCCGCAAAACATCCCGCAGATGAGTGCCAACGATATTGCGGCGCTGGCCGGCCAACCCTATGAGGAGATCGCTTTTCGCGTGATGAAGCCCTTTGTGGGCGATTGTTTCAGCGATTCCGAGTTGATGGATGCGATTACAACGGCCTATGCGAGTTTTGGCCATGCCGCACGTGCGCCATTGGTGCAATTGGGTCCAAACCATCATCTGCTTGAGCTGTTCCATGGCCCAACGCTGGCCTTTAAGGATTTTGCCATGCAGCTGATTGGTCAGCTGTTTCAAAAGGCACTCGCCCGGCGCGGCGAGCAGGTGACCATCGTCGGAGCCACCTCTGGCGACACCGGGTCGGCTGCGATTGAGGCTTTTCGCGGCTTGGATGCCGCCAATGTATTTATTCTCTTTCCCAATGGCCGGGTCTCAGAGGTGCAGCGCCGCCAAATGACCACACCGGTCGAGGCCAATGTCCACGCCATTGCAATGGAGGGCACATTTGACACCTGCCAAGCCATGCTCAAAGATATGTTCAACGACTTTGAATTCCGCGATGGGGTGAAACTGGCTGGGGTCAACTCAATCAACTGGGCCCGGGTTTTGGCGCAAGTGGTATATTATTTTAGCGCCGCAACCAGCCTAGGCGCCCCGCACCGTAAGATCTCCTTCACCGTCCCCACGGGTAACTTTGGAGATATTTTTGCCGGCTATATCGCCAAGTGCATGGGGCTGCCGATTGACCGTTTGGTGATTGCCACCAACCGAAATGACATCTTGCACCGCGCCATAAACACCGGACGCTATGACACCGATCAAGTCTTTCCGACCATTACCCCCTCCATGGATATCGAAGTTTCCTCGAATTTCGAGCGGGCGCTCTTTGATGCCTATGACCGAGATGGCGCTGCTGTGGCGCAGCTGATGGGAGAGATGAAGCAGGGCGGTTTCGGCATCAGCCAGGGGGCCTTACAAGCCTTGCGCGCGCATTTTGACAGTGGCCGCAGCTCCGATGAGCAAACCAGCGCCACCATCCAAAGCTTCTTTGCCGCCACCGGCGAAGTGCTCTGTCCGCATTCCGCCGTCGGGGTGAAAGTGGCCGAGGAACATTTGGGAAGCTCTCCGATGGTCACGCTGGCAACGGCACATCCGGCAAAATTCCCGGACGCTGTGGAAGCGGCCATGGGCCTGCGGCCCGCGTTGCCACGGTGGTTGGCTGATTTGTTTGACCGCGATGAGCGCGTGACCGAAATGCCCAATGATTTGCAACTTATGAAATCTCTAGTTCGCGAGCGTATAGCCCTTTGACCGTCCAAACCCAGCGCCTGAAAAATGGCTTTCGCATCGTCACCGAGCATATGCCGGGGCTGAAATCTGCCTCTGTCGGCATATGGGTCAACGCCGGCGGCCGCCATGAGCGCATTGAACAAAATGGCATTGCGCATTTTCTTGAGCATATGGCTTTTAAGGGGACAGCGCGGCGCAGTTCGGTGCAAATTGCTGAGGCGATTGAGGATGTGGGCGGGTATATCAATGCCTATACCAGCCGCGAGATGACCGCCTATTATGCCCGGGTATTGCAGGGCGATGTGCCTTTGGCCCTGGATGTGATTTCAGATATTGTGCTCAATTCGGTTTTTGATCCGGCGGAGATTGAAGTTGAGCGTGGGGTCATCCTCTCTGAGATCGGCCAAACACTGGATACTCCAGATGATATCATCTTTGATTGGCTGCAAGAGGTCTCTTATCCCGGTCAGGCCATTGGGAGATCAATTCTAGGGCCAGAGGAGCGGGTGGCTCACTTTCAAAAAACGGACCTGTCGCAATTTGTCCGTGAGCATTATAGCCCCGATCAAATGGTTCTGGCGGCGGCCGGAGCGGTGGATCATGCGGAAATTTTGCGTCAATGTGAGGATATTTTTGGCGATTTGACCGCGCGGGCGCAGGCACAGGTGACGCCGGCGCAATTTCAGGGTGGGGAAATGCGCCGTGTGAAAGATCTTGAGCAGGCGCATTTTGCTTTGTCCTTTGAAAGCCCGAATTACAAAGATCCCGATATCTACACGGCTCAGATTTTTTCGTCAGCTTTCGGCGGTGGCATGTCGTCCCGGCTGTTTCAAGAGGTGCGCGAAAAGCGTGGCCTGTGCTATTCTATTTTTGCCAGTGCTGGCGCCTATTGCGACACGGGCACAATGACACTCTATGCTGGGACCTCTGGCGATAAGCTGGCGGATTTGGCGCATATCACCGTAGATGAGCTGAAACGTGCGGCGGAAGATATGAGCGAAGTTGAAGTTGCCCGGGCACGGGCCCAGATGAAGGCGGGCATGTTGATGGGGCTGGAAAGCCCCTCTGCGCGGGCGGAGCGTCTGGCACGGATGATCTCGATTTGGGATCGCATCCCTGTTTTGGACGAGGTCGTGGCGCAAATTGATGCGGTCAGCGTGGAGGCCGTGCGCGGCTATGCGGGAGCTATGTCAGACGGTGCGCCCGCGGCTATGGCGCTTTACGGACCGGTGAGCGATGCGCCCGACATTGTGGCACTGCAGGCCAGATTGGTGGCGTGAGTGATGTTTGCCCGTAATTCCAAGCCTGTGTGCGAGACGGACCGGCTGATCCTGCGGTTGCCTCAACACAATGACTTCCGCGCTTGGGTGGATCTGCGCAGCGACAGTCGCGATTTCCTGTCTCCTTGGGACCCGGTTTGGTCAGAGGAGCATTTGACCCGGCGAAACTTTACGGCGCGTGTGTATTGGGCACAGCGCGCGGTCAAAAATGGCTCAGGTTGCCCTTTGTTTTTGGTTCGCAAGACCGATCAGGCGCTGGTCGGGGCGGTCACATTGGACAATATCCGCAGAGGCCCGGCTCAGGCGGGCACTTTGGGATATTGGACCGGCGAGAGATTCGCGCGTCAGGGCTATATGCGCGAGGCGGTCACCGGGCTGGTGGCCCATGCGTTTCGCAAGCTGGATCTCAGCCGAATTGAAGCGGCCTGCTTGCCGGAAAACCAAGCCTCACGCGGTTTGCTGGAGAGCTGCGGCTTTAAATATGAAGGCGTGGCGCAGAGTTATTTGCAAATCGCGGGGCGCTGGCGCACCCATGTGCTTTATGCCGCGATCCGCTTTGATCGACGCGGAAAAACAGAGGCGGGCTAAACGCCCTCGTAAGAGCAGAGGCAATGGACCGGCATGTCCAGACCCTCCAGAACACGTCGGCCGCCAAGATCTGGCAGATCAATAACAAACGCGCATCCGATGACATCGGCGCCGAGACGCTCCAAGAGCTTGAGGCCCGCCACCGCGGTTCCGCCCGTGGCCAAAAGATCATCAACCACCAAAACCTTTTCACCCGGTTCAATGGCGTCTTCATGGATTTCCATCACCGCTTCGCCATATTCCAATGTATAGGCCTGTGACAGGGTCTTGCCGGGCAGCTTGCCCTGCTTGCGGATTGGGACAAAACCTTTTCCCAGTTGGTGGGCAATCGCACCGCCAAGAATGAAACCGCGGGCCTCAAGGCCGACGATTTTATCCACCTGGACACCTGCATAGGGGTGCACCAGCTGATCAATCGCCAAACGCAGGCCGTGCGGGTCGGCAAAAAGTGTGGTGACATCGCGGAACATGATCCCCTCATGGGGGAAATCAGGGATGGTACGGATATAGTCTTTCACGGTCTTCATGGTGCATTCCTCATATGGCGCGCCCGTCATAGCAGCTCTGGCGACAGAAACGAGCCCCAATTTGCGATGCCTTGCAGGATGGCGCTTTAGCGCAAAACCCGCCCGGCCACCGCATCGAGCTTGCCGACCAAAACAGGATCGCGGGCTTCTGGGGCGGTGAGTATGGCATATTCCAGCGCCCTGTCACAGCCATGTGGGCAGGCGTCGCGGGTTTCACCTAAAAGCTGCGGCAGGCGCGCCACCATCCCCTTGGCCTGCGCTGAATTGCCCATGAGGGTTTTGATGATATCCGTCACATCGACCTCCCCATGGTCTGGGTGCCAGCTGTCATAGTCAGTGATCATGGCCACAGAGGCATAGCATAACTCGGCTTCGCGCGCGAGTTTTGCCTCTGGCATATTGGTCATCCCGATCACATCCGCCCCCCATCTTTCACGGTACATGCGGCTTTCAGCCAGAGTCGAAAATTGCGGCCCTTCCATCGCCAGATATGTGCCACCCTCATGCACGGTGATCCCCTCCGCCCTTGCCGCCTCAGCGCAGGCCGCCGATAGCCGCGGGCAGGTGGGATGGGCGAGGCTGACATGACCCACGCAACCGCTGGAGAAGAAGGAGCTGGCGCGCTGCCGCGTGCGATCAATAAATTGATCCACAATCACAAAATGCCCCGGTGCCATCGCATCGCGAAACGAGCCGCAGGCGCTCACGGAGATGACATCCGTGACCCCAAGCCGTTTGAGAGCGTCAATATTGGCGCGATAGGGCACATCACTGGGGGCATGGACATGGCCGCGCCCATGTCGCGGCAAAAACACCATTTCGACACCGTCCAACTCTCCTGTGAGCAGCTCATCGGAAGCTGTGCCCCAAGGGCTCTCGACCTGTTGCCATTTGGGGTTTTGCAACCCGTCAATTTCGTAAATCCCGGAGCCACCAATCACGCCAATTTTTGTTTTGCTCATCGCTTGCGTCCTTAAAAATGCCAAAGAGTCTTCATTTTGTTACATGTTTTTATGCGCCGCGCCAGTCGCAGACCACGCCATTGTGTTCAAAATTTCCCAGCAGGTTAAGAATTCCGTGACCTCCGCGATATATATGATATGAGGCGGCAAGGTTTCGACTGTTCGACAAAAAGGTTTCCATTATGTCTCGTGTTTCATTGGCTGCATCGGCGGTCAAATCTTCTTTTGCCAATTTTAATTTGAGCGCCGGGGAGCCGTTGACCCCGGGCCGGATCCGGATCGAGCTGTTGGCCGGTCTCACTGTGGCTTTGGCGCTGGTGCCTGAGGCGGTGGCCTTTGCCTTTGTCGCTGGGGTGCACCCTTTGGTTGGGCTTTATGCCGCCTTCATCGTTGGCCTTATCACCGCCCTGATCGGTGGTCGCCCTGGTATGATTTCCGGTGCAACGGGCGCTCTGGCGGTGGTTATGGTGGCGCTTGTGGCGCAGCACGGGGTCGAATATCTTTTTGCAACCGTGGTGCTTATGGGGCTTATTCAAATTTTTGTTGGCATCATGAAATGGGGTAAATTCATTCGGCTTGTGCCGCATCCAGTGATGCTGGGTTTCGTGAATGGCTTGGCCATTGTCATTTTCCTCGCGCAGATGACCCAGTTCAAAGTGCCGGGATCTGTGGTCAACACCGGGCAGGGCATGTCGAGCGGGGAGTGGCTTTCGGGCCTGCCTATGTTGGTTATGCTGGGGCTGGTCGCGCTGACCATGGTGATCGTCTGGGGCATGCCCAAGCTGACCAAAGCCGTTCCGGCCCCTTTGGCTGGCATTGGCATCGTGGCGGTGATTGTGATTGCCTTTGGCATTGACGTACCGCGCGTTGGCGATTTGGCCAGTATTGAGGGCGGTTTGCCGCAGTTTCATATCCCCAGCGTACCTGTGACGTTGGAAACTTTTTGGATTATCCTGCCCTATGCGGGTATTCTGGCCGCCATTGGGCTTATTGAAAGCCTGCTGACGCTCAATCTTGTGGGGGACATCACCAATAAGCGGGGCGGTGCGAGCCAAGAGAGCATCGCGCAGGGCATTGCGAACACTGTCACCGGGTTTTTTGGGGGCATGGGGGGCTGCGCTATGATCGGTCAATCGATGATCAATGTTAAATCTGGTGGCCGCACGCGGATTGCGGGCATCGCGGCGGCGCTGTTCCTCTTGGCTTTTATCGTTGTCGCCTCGCCCTTAATCGAACAAATTCCGCTGGCAGCCTTGGTCGGCGTGATGTTCATGGTTGTGATCGGCACATTTGCTTGGAACAGTTTGATGATCATGCGCAAAGTGCCGCTGACGGATGCTTTTGTGATCATTTTGGTGACGGCCGTGACGGTGATGACTGACCTTGCCATCGCGGTTGTGGTTGGAGTGATTGTCTCAGCGCTGGCCTATGCTTGGCAAAACGCCACCCGCATCCATGCGAACCGCGCGATTGAGAGTGATGGCACCAAGGTTTACAAAATCCGCGGCCCGCTGTTCTTTGGCTCGTCGGAGGGGTTTTCAGAGCTGTTTACCCCATATGAGGATCCGCAGACTGTCATCGTCGATTTTGCCGACAGCCGGGTTGCCGATCAATCGGCGCTGCAGGCGATTGAGGCCTTGGCGCTGAAATATGAAGAGGCGGGCAAGCGCATCCAACTGCGTCACCTAAGCAAAGATTGCCATTACCTGCTAAGCAAGGCCGGGCATCTGATCGTCGACAGTGACGATGACCCCGATTATCAAATCGCCGTGGATTACGGCGTGCGCACGGGCATTTTGGCCGCTGGGCATTAGACTCCAAAGCACCTTTGCGGCCCGGATCAATCGTCCGGGCGGCTCAGGGAAAACGTATCGTCCACAACGGTGTAATCTTTATAGCCTAAACGCGCCAATGGCTTGAACTTTTTCACATCAAACAGGCCATCCACCAGACAATCGTCGCGCATATGCACGCCGGTCACCTCCCCGAAGACAGCAAAATTTGCCGGCCCGGCCAGGGTGATGATCTGCGTCACCTTGCATTCGAGGCTGGCAGGCGCGCCGCCAACACGAAACCCCTTGATGGTTTCACAGGCCAGGGCCTCAAGCCCTGCATGGGCAAACTCATCCTCTTGCTTGCCAAGGCTTGCCGAGGAGGCATTCATCGCGTCCAGCATGGCAAATTCAACAATATTGACGCAAAATACCCCCGTTTCGCGGATGTTGCTGACGCTGTCTTTCGTGCCATCCTGATCGGGTTTTGCGCCGGTGGATGCAAACATCACCTGCGGCGGCACATAGGCCACGGCGTTGAAAAACGAATAGGGCGCCAGGTTGCGCCCGCCCGCGGCGTCCTGGGTTGAGATCCAACCGATGGGCCGGGGGGTCACGATGGCATTAAACGGGTTATGCGGCAGGCCGTGACCCTCTTCGGGACGATAAAACATATGCTCTCCTCTGGGTTTACGCCGAGCGTAACCGCGTGTTAGGCCAGTTGCAAAAGGAAAGAGGACCGGGCGGTGTTTCATTTAAACCGCGAGACAGACGCAGATTGGTGGGAAGTCGAAGCGCTGTATGATTTGTGCTTTGCTCCGGGCCGGGAGGCTTTGTCTTCCTATCGTTTACGCGATGGAACGCTGCCGATTGCCGCGCTGTCACAGGTGGCGCGGGATCGGGATGGTATTCTGGCCGGCGCCATTCGCTATTGGCCGGTTTGTGTCGGGGAGCGTCCTGCGCTCTTGCTTGGGCCCATTGCCGTCCACCCAACCCGGCAGGGCGAGGGGCTGGGGGGCTATTTGATTCGCGAAAGCCTGGCCCTGGCGCCCGGTCTTGGGTGGAACCGGGTGCTGCTGGTGGGGGATGCACCCTATTACCAAAGATTTGGATTCCGCCCGCTCAGCGGCGTTGAAATGCCACCACCCACCAACCCCAAACGCATTCTGGGCATGTCCTTGGCTCTGGGGGCTTGGGATGGGGTGCAGGGCAAGGTCACGCGGGCCGAGTCGCAGGCCCAGCCATAGGCCTCCATAGGACCCCGCCGCCTGCCCAGCCCGGTGTTGCCACCGGGCAAAGTGTTTTGGCTTGGTGGTTGGGTTGTGCAGAGGTCTTTTGAAGATTTCTTAATAGGATTTCGCGGCATGACGCGGCCGCCTTGGTCACTGCGCGCCGCTCTTTAGCCATTCGGTCACAGGGCCACGCACCGACTGATGGCCCGCCGCGCGGGCCGCATCAATGACGGTCTTTAACTCTTTGAGATTGATCCGCCGGATCAGGTGTTTGACCGGTGCGACAGAGGCCGGGCGCATGGAGAGGGTGCCAATGCCCAGAGCGGCAAAACAAGCCGCCTCCAGCGGTCTGCCTGCATCCTCGCCGCAAAAGGACAGATGGGTCTGACTGCTGCGCGCGCGGGTGACGATCTGCTCCAGAAAGTTCAGAAAGCTGGTGTTCAGCGTGTCATAGCGCCGGCGCACCCGCTCATTTTCTCGGTCGGCTGCAAAGAAAAATTGTTTCAGGTCATTGCCGCCGATGGAGAGAAAATCGACCTCCTTGAAAAACTGGTCTGGTGCAAAGGCCAAAGAGGGGGTTTCAAGCATGGCGCCCACATGAATCTGTTTCGGCAGGACGTGGCCCAGTTTGATCTCACGGGCCTTGGCCCGGTCCAGCTCTGCCAAGGCGCCGTGAAATTCATCAAATTGTGCGATAAAGGGGAACATGACCCAAAGATCGCGCCCCGCCGTGGCCCGCAGCAGCGCTTGCAGCTGCATGCGCAGAATGCCGGGCTTATCCAGCCCCACCCGAATGGCGCGCCAGCCCATGGCCGGGTTTGGCTCATCTTGCGGCACCATATAGGGTAGCACCTTGTCAGAGCCGATATCTAGCGTCCGAAACACTACTTTGCGCCCTTCGGCGGCGTCAACCACCCGCGTGTATTGCGAGACCAACTCGGCGCGTTTTGGCATCTGGTTTTGCGCCAAAAACTGCAATTCTGTGCGAAACAGCCCCACACCCTCGGCGCCAGAACTGGGCAGGGAGGGCAGATCGGCCATGAGGCCGGCATTCATGAGCAATTGTACGACAGTGCCGCATTTGGCCTGTGCGGGCTTATCGCGTAGCTCGACATAGCGATCCGCCTGTTGGCGCATCATCGCGATTTTATCGCGCATGGCCTTTTGCACGCCTTCATCCGGGCGCAGGTGCACATAGCCCTGATCGCCATCAATCATGATTGCGTCGCCGTTGAGCGCCTCGGTCACAATGCCCTTGGCGCGAATGAGCAGCGGAATGGCCAGCGCTCTGGCGACAATGGCCGCATGGGAGCCAACAGATCCCTCCTCCAGCACAATCCCACGCAGGCTGCGGCCATAGTCGAGCAATTCACCCGGGCCAATATTACGCGCCACGAGGATCGGGTTGGGCGGTACTTCTGCGCCCGTATCGCTGCCCTGCCCGGTGAGGAGCCGCAACAGACGGTTGGAGAGGTCGTCCAAGTCATGCAGGCGCTCGCGCAGATAGGCATCTTTCGACTGCCCCATGCGGCTGCGGGCGGCGGATTGTTCTTTTTCGACAGCGGCCTCTGCCGAGAGGCCCCGTTGGATGTCTTCTTCCATACGCCGCCGCCATCCTTTGGAATTGGCAAAGAGGCGGTAGGCTTCGAGGACTTCCAATTGCTCGGCATCACCGCTGCGCGCATTGGTGAGCATTTGGTCGACGGAAATGCGCAGCCGGTCGAGTGCATCCTCGAGCCGCTGCGTTTCAATCTCGGGATCATCGGCAATGGGATTGGTGACAACAACCCGCGGTTCATGCAGATAGACCAGACCTTCGGCCACACCATCCTGCGCGCTTTTGGCGCGAAACATCACAGGTTTTTGGTGACGGGCAGAGAGCGCATCGCCGTCGCCGATAAAGGCGCCCAGTTCGGTCATCTCTGCCAAGACCATAGCCACAACTTCCAGCGCGTAAATTTCATCGGCGGAAAATTCGCGGGCCTCTTTTGATTGCACGACCAAGACCCCAAGCGAGTCGCCCAAGCGCTGAATGGGAACGCCAAGAAAGGAAGAATAGATTTCCTCACCCGTTTCCGCCATGAAGCGAAAGCCTTTGGCGGAGGGGGCATCTGCGGTATTGATAACCTGATTGTAGCGTGCCACACGGCCCACCAGCCCTTCGCCGATGCGCATGCGGGTCTGGTGAACCGCGGCGGCGTTCAAGCCTTCCGTGGCGCAAAGCTCCAATGTATCTTGATCGCGAAAGAGGTAGATTGAGCAAACCTGTGAGCGCATCGAGCTGGCGGTCAGCTGCACGATCTTATCAAGCCGCGCTTGACCGGCCGAGTCTTCGGCCATGGCGTCACGCAGGGCGCCAAGAAGTTTGCGGCTTTCACTCTCTGAGGTTTGGACCATCTAGACCGGTGCCCCTAGGCTGCTTTTTCCAATTCAAAAGCATCATGCAGGGTCTGAACGGCCAATTCCATATATTTCCGCTCTATGAGGACAGAAATTTTTATCTCTGAGGTTGTGATCACCTTAATGTTGATCCCCTCACGGTGAAGCGCCCGGAACATTTGCGCGGCCACACCGGCATGGCTGCGCATGCCGATGCCCACAACGGAGACCTTTGCCACAGCCTCATCGGCCACCAGGTCATGATAGTTGATGGTTCCTTCATCCTTGGCGGTTTGCATCGCTTTTTCTGCGCGCAACACCTGATCGGTGGGGCAAGAGAAGGTCATATCCGTGCGGCCATCTTCGGAGATGTTCTGAACGATCATGTCGACATTCACCCCGGCCTCTGACAGCGGGCCAAAAATCGCAGCGGCGATTCCTGGGCGGTCGGCGACGGAAATAAGGGTCATTTTTGCTTCATCCCGGCTATAGGCAACGCCGGCTACGACATTTGATTCCATGATTTCCTCCTCGGCACATACCAATGTGCCTGCTGTATCTGATGGGTCTTCGAATGAGCTCAGCACCCGAAGGCGCACATTGAACCGCATGGCCAATTCGACAGAGCGGGTTTGCAGAACTTTTGCGCCCAAAGAGGCCAGCTCTAGCATCTCTTCAAAAGCGATCTTATCGAGTTTGCGTGCCTTGCTCGATATGCGCGGGTCGGTGGTATAGACCCCATCGACATCGGTATAAATGTCACAGCGCTCTGCATCAAAGGCAGCAGCAAAGGCCACGGCCGTGGTGTCAGACCCGCCGCGCCCAAGAGTGGTGATCCGGCCCTCTGGGCTGACGCCCTGGAACCCGGCAACCACAGCCACGCGCATGCCTTGGGCAAATTTTTCGTCTAAATTTGCTGAGGGAATGGCTTCAATGCGGGCATTGGCATGTGCGCTTGTGGTCTGCACGGGCACTTGCCAACCTTGCCAGCTGCGCGCAGGGATATCCATTTCTTGCAATGTCAGAGCCATGAGGCCGGCGGTGACATTCTCACCAGAGGAGACCACAGCATCATATTCGCGTGCGTCATAGAGCGCCGAGGTCTCATTGACCCAGCCCACCAACTCATTGGTTTTACCGGACATGGCAGAGACAATCACAATGACATCATAACCCTTGGCAACTTCCAACCGAACGCGCTCGGCAGCATTGCGAATACGATCAAGATTGGCCACTGATGTGCCGCCAAATTTCATTACCAAACGAGGCATTTATTATCCAACTTTGCGAAGTTTCGGCGGCGTGTTAGGCTGTTGTGCGCCTAAGGGCAAGGGCAGCAGGCCCGGTTTCTCATTCTAATTTGTGTGCCGCTTGGGCATAAAGGGCAGCGGGGCGACGGGGATTCCCTCCTCAATGAGCGCTTTGGCCTCCTCGGCCTTGGCCTCTCCATAGATAGATCGGGCGGGGCTTTCCCCAATATGCATGGCGCGGGCCTCATGGGCGAAATTCATACCGACATAATCGGAATTGGCTTCAATTTCTCGCTTCATCTTGGCCAAATTGCGCTCGGCCTCAGTCATCGGCGCGCTCAAGGCCTGGTCTTCCGCTGGGCTTTGGGTCGAAATTTTCGGGGCCATGAGCGATTTCGCAACCGCGCGATCGCCGCATTCCGCACAGGTCAGCATCCCCGCTTTTACCAATTTGTCAAAGGCATCTGAGGATTGAAACCAGCTGTCAAAGCTATGGTTCTGACTGCATTTAAGCGAAAAGCGGATCACGGGGGATGCTCCTAAACGGTTAACCTTTACTTGAGTGATTGCGCCGCTCAAATCAAGAGGCGAGATCGTCCAACCTTTATGGCACAAAGGCCTTAATCAATCGTGCCAGTTCCGGTTCGGCCACAAGGCTCGCGGCCTCCTCGCCGCTAAACCATTGGCGCTGGCGTTCGGCTTGTTCGGGGTAGCTGTCGCTTTGCTTTTTCACTTTGAGCGCATAAAGCGTCACGATGCAGGGGAGGGCATCTGCATTTTCCACATGTTTTTCATAGCTGTAAACACCGATGGGGCGCTGTTTGACTTTGCCAGTGACGCCCGCCTCTTCGCGCGCTTCATTGGCGGCGCTTTGGGCAGGGGTTAAGCCGTCTTCTGGCCATCCCTTCGGTACAATCCAGCGCTTTGTGCGCCGGGAGGTGATGAGTAATATCTGCACCGCCCCCTCTTCGACGCGATAACACAGGGCACCAAATTGCGCCCGCGCCATGCGTTTTTGTGTGGGGTTGATCGAAAGTGGCAGAGTTTTAGGCTTTGAGGGGCTCATAGTGCGCAGTTGTTTTCATTGTTGCTGAGTGTTTATAACACAGGCGAGATGAATATACAAAAGCGCGGCCCCTTGCAAAATCTTTTCGGTATTATGGCCCAGATCCGGCGCATTGCGCGGGTCGGGGGAGCCTGCGCTGTGGTATTTGGAGCGAGTGTTTGCGCGGCGCAACCGATTGATGTTTTTGCCGCCGCCAGTATGAAGCCCGCGCTTGATGCTATCGCCGGGCAATACGCAGAGGAAACCGGTCAGGTGCTGCGCCTGTCCTATGCTGCCTCCAGCGTTTTGGCTCGGCAAATCGATCAGGGTGCTCCGGCAGATGTTTTTGTCTCCGCCAGCTCTGATTGGATGCGTTATGTTGACGATGCGGGGCTTTTGAGCCAACCGGCCCGCGTGATCGCCTCAAACCGTTTGGTGCTGGCCTCAGCAAACCCGGCCCCTGTGGCTTTGGACTTGAACGCTATTATGGCGCGCTTGGATGGTGGACGTTTGGCGGTGCCGCTGATCTCTTCCGTGCCCTTGGGGATTTACGCCGCTCAGGCCCTGTCGACCTTGAGGCTATTGCAGGATTTACGGCCGCATTTGGCGCAACAGGACAATGCCCGCGCCAGTTTAATCTCTGTCTTGCGGCAAGAAAGCCCTTTGGGACTGCTCTATGCCTCCGATGTCCGCAGCGCGCCGGGCGTCTTTGTTGTGGCCGATATTGCGCCAGACAGCCATGATCCCGTGCGCTATCTCGCCGCCGCGGTGACCGCAGGCGGTGAGGCGGTTGTGGCCTATCTGGCCGGGCCAAAGGGCCGTGCGGTCTTCTCAGCCTATGGGTTTTTGGCGCCATGAGCTGGTTGACCATCGGCCCGGTTGAGCTCGCTGCGCTGCGCCTGTCGCTTTGGGTGGCTGTGGTGGCCGTGGCGCTCAGCCTGCCTGTGGCGGTGGCTGTGGCTTATGCGCTCGCCCGGTGCAGGTTTTGGGGGCACGGGCTGCTCAATGCGCTGGTGCATTTGCCATTGGTTCTGCCGCCGGTTGTCACAGGTTATCTTTTATTGGTGGTGTTTGGCCGCAAGGGCACCTTTGGCCCTGTGCTGGAGGCACTGGGGATGCAATTGGCTTTTACCTCGGCCGGGGCCGCGCTGGCGGCGGCGGTCATGGCTTTTCCGCTGATTGTGCGGGCCATTCGTCTTGCCTTAGAGGCGGTGGACCCGCGGCTTGAAGAGGCCGCCGGCACGCTGGGCGCATCGCCGATCAAGGTCTTTGCCTTTGTCACCTTGCCGCTGATTTTTCCGGGTCTCGTTGCTGGGGCCGTGGTGGGATTTGCCAAGGCTTTGGGAGAATTCGGGGCAACTATTACCTTCGTCTCCAACATCCCCGGCGAAACGCAAACTCTGGCCTCGGCCATTTACGCTGTGTTGCAAGTGCCGGGTCAAGAGGCGGCGGTGGGGCGGATGATTGCCCTGTCGCTGATTTTGTCCTTTGGGGCGCTGTTGCTGTCGGAAGTATTGGCCAGAAAAATGGTGCGCCGATGAGTTTGGATCTCGATATTCACTTGAAGCGGGGGCGTTTCACACTGGAGGTTCAGATCACAGCTCCGGCGGGGGTGACAGTGATTTTTGGCCCCTCGGGCTCCGGCAAGACGACATTGCTGCGGGCTGTGGCTGGGTTGGAGGCGGTGGATCGCGGGCAGATTGTGATTGAGGGCTCGGATATGACTGAGCGGCCGGCACATAGGCGCGCCGTTGGGTATCTCTTTCAAGAGCCACGATTGCTGCCGCATTTAAGCGTCCTTGGAAATTTGAAATTTGCGCAAAAAATGGGCCGAGAGGTGGCGCCGCAGAGCTTTGATGAAGTCATAGCCCTGTTGGAGCTTGACGATCTTTTGGAGCGGACGCCTTTTACCCTGTCTGGCGGGGAAGCGCAGCGGGTGGCGCTTGGGCGCGCCTTGCTAAGCGCGCCCAAATGCCTATGTTTGGATGAGCCGCTCTCTGCTTTGGATCAAGGGTTGAAGCATCGGATCCTGCCCTATCTCGAGCGGCTGCGCGATCGCACGGATATTCCCATTCTCTATGTCACCCATGATGCCGCTGAAATGGCGCGATTGGCCGATCATATCGTGTTGATGCAGGCCGGGCGCAGTGTCCTATCTGGACCGGCTGAGGCGATCCTATCGGATCCGGCCGCGGTGCCCTATCTTGGCGTGCGCGCGGCTGGCACGGTGATTTCGGGGCAGGTTATGGCCCGCGATCCCACCACCGGGCTTGCGGTCATGGGCTTTGACGGCGGCCAGTTGATTTTGCCGGAATTAAGCCAAACGAAAGGCCGCAGCATTCGCATTCGCATCCCGGCGCAGGATATTGTTTTGGCGCGTGAGAAGCCCAAGGGCCTTTCTGCGCTTAACGTGTTCGAAGGGACAATCACCCAGCTTCACGCGGGTCAGGGTCCGGGCGTGATGGTGCAATTCAAAACTGGCGAGACGCTGTTTTTGGCCCGTGTGACGCAATATTCGGCCCAGAAAATGGGGCTGGCAGTGGGGCAGACAATTTTCGCCATCGTCAAAGCCACCGCTTTTGATCCGGCTGGCATTGGCACCTAAGGGGCCGCTTTGCCCTAAGCGTTGCGGCTTGGGCCACGAGACTTGCGCGGCAAGACCTTGGGTTTGTTCGACCACCCCAGTTGATCGGCCAGCACCCGGCGTTTGACCTCTTCCACCTCGCCGGGCTTCAAGTCGCGCAGCTGAAACGGACCGTAAGAAATCCGGATGAGACGGTTGACCGTAAAGCCCAAAAACTCCATCGCCCGGCGAATTTCGCGATTTTTGCCTTCCTTTAGGCCGATGGTTAGCCAAAAGTTTGCGCCGGTTTGCCGATCCATTTGAATGGTCATGGGCTGAAAACGCTCGCCCTCCACGGTGATGCCTTGGGTCAAAGGCTCAAAGGCCCCTTCACGCGGATAGCCTTTGATACGGACGCGGTAGCGTCGGGTCCAGCCGGTGCTGGGCAGCTCAAGCGTGCGCTTTAATCCGCCATCATTGGTCAGCAGCAACAGACCTTCGGAGTTCATATCCAACCGCCCAACAGAAACCACACGCGGCAGCCCTTCGGGCAATTTGTCGAAGACGGTCTCGCGGCCTTTCTCGTCGCGGGCGCTGGTCACGAGGCCGATGGGTTTGTGATAGAGCCAAAGCCGGGGCTCTTCGGGTGGCTCAATCGGTTCGCCGTCGAATTCGATCTTATCGTTGGCTTGCACGTTCAGCGCGGGGCTGAATATCTTTTTGCCGTTCACTTTGATGCGGCCCGCTTCAACCAGTTTTTCACTGTCGCGCCGTGAGGCCACGCCTGCGCGGGCCAAAACTTTGGCGATCCGATCGCCCTTTGGTGTTTCATCTGCCATAGGCTCGGCTTAGACTGTGTTGAAAGCAAAGCCAAGCGGGGATGAATGGGTTTTAACAGTCAAATGGATTTGGCCCTAATCGAGGCGCGGCAGGCGGCCGAGGCCGGCGAGGTGCCGGTGGGGGCGGTATTGGTCGATGCGCGTGGCCAAATTGTGGCAAAGGCCGGCAACCGGACGCGGCGCGATTGCGACCCGACGGCCCATGCGGAAATCTTGGCGATACGCGCCGCTGCGGCGGCTTTGGGGCAAGAGCGCTTGGCCGGATATACGCTCTATGTCACACTTGAGCCCTGCGCCATGTGTGCCGGAGCTTTGGCCCATGCGCGCATAGCGCGGGTGATCTACGGGGCCGCGGATCCGAAATCTGGCGGCACAGACCATGGCGCGCGCGTGTTCTCCCATCCGCAAAGCCATCACAGGCCAGAGGTGATTGGCGGTATTTCCGAAGAGGACTGTGCCGCGCTCTTGCAAAGTTTTTTCGCGCAAAAACGCGCGTGACGGGTGGGCAGCCGCCAGGGCCCTTGGCAAGGTCCCAATCCCAAGTTAGTAAGCGAAGAAGCAACTGAAATAGTGAAGGATCACCCATGTCGATCGACACAAAAACCGCCGGACGCGTGGCCAAGCTCGCTCGGATCAAGGTGGAAGAGGCAGATTTGCCCGCCTTGGCTCAGGAGTTCACCAATATTTTAGGCTTTATTGAACAGTTGAACGAAGTGGATGTGGAAGGGGTTGAGCCGATGACCTCTGTCACGCCGCAACGGCTTTACCGTCGGGACGATGCTGTGACCGACGGCGATCAGCAAGCGGCTGTGCTTGCCAATGCGCCCGATGCGCGTGAGGGATTTTTTGCTGTGCCGATGGTGGTGGAATAATGTCTGATTTGATGAAACTTACGCTGGCCGGTGCCCGCGATGCTCTGCGGGCTGGCGAAACCACGGCCGTTGAGCTGACAGAGGCCTCGCTTGCGGCGGTTGCCGCGTCCAAGCCTTTGAATGCCTTCGTGCATGACACCTCAGAGATTGCCCGAAGCCAAGCCAAGGCTGCAGATGCGCGCATTCAGGCCGGTGATGCGCCCGATATGTGCGGTTTGCCGATTGGCATGAAAGATCTGTTTTGCACCAAGGGCGTCGCGACCCAAGCGGCGAGCGCAATTTTGGATGGATTTAAACCCGAATACGAATCCACCGTGTCGCAAAAGCTGTTTGATGCTGGCGCAGTTATGGTGGGCAAGTTGAATATGGATGAATTTGCCATGGGCTCATCCAATGAAACCTCCGTCTATGGCAATGCGGTGAACCCTTGGAAAGTTGATGAGCGCGATTTGACACCGGGCGGCTCGTCAGGCGGCTCGGCGGCGGCTGTGGCGGCAGAAACCTGTCTGGCGGCGACCGGTACCGATACGGGCGGCTCCATTCGCCAACCCGCGGCCTTCACAGGCATCACTGGGATCAAACCCACCTATGGGCGCTGCTCACGCTGGGGCATTGTGGCCTTTGCCTCCTCGCTCGACCAAGCCGGCCCGATCACCAAAGATGTGCGCGATGCGGCGATCATGCTTGAGGCGATGTGCGGCTTTGATGCCAAAGATAGCACCTCGATGGACCTACCTGTGCCCAATTTTGAAGCTGCTTTGACTGGGGATATTCGCGGGAAAACCATTGGAATTCCAAAAGAATACCGGGTGGAGGGCATGCCTGAGGCGTTGGAGACCCTGTGGTCTGAAGGCCGCCAAATGCTGCGCGATGCTGGGGCGATTGTCAAAGATATCAGCCTGCCGCATACGAAATATGCGCTGCCTGCCTATTATGTGATTGCGCCGGCAGAGGCATCGTCAAATCTGGCACGCTATGATGGGGTGCGTTTTGGTCATCGGGCAAAGTTGGAGGCCGGGGATGGCATCACAGAAATGTATGAAAAAACCCGTGCTGAAGGTTTCGGCGCCGAGGTGCAGCGCCGCGTGATGGTGGGCACCTATGTGCTCTCGGCTGGGTTTTATGATGCCTATTACAACCGGGCGCGCCGGGTGCGCGCTTTGATCAAAAAAGACTTTGATGATGTCTTCGCCACAGGGGTAGACGCTATTTTGACCCCCTCAACCCCCTCTGCCGCATTTGGCTTGGGCGAAATGGCCGATGCAGACCCGGTCCAGATGTATTTGTTTGATGTGTTTACGGTGACGGTAAACTTGGCCGGCCTGCCGGGCATTTCTGTGCCAGCGGGGCTGGATTCAAAAGGCCTGCCGTTGGGGCTGCAATTGATCGGCCGGCCTTGGGAAGAGGGGGATCTGCTCAATACGGCCTTTGCCCTAGAAAACGCGCTGGGATTCAATGCCAAGCCGAACCAATGGTGGCGATAGAGACATTTGGCCAGTTCTGAGCTGGCCGAGCCGATAGGAGATGCGGATGAAGTATGGTGTGATAATCGCTCTGGCCTTGGCAATAAGCGGCTGCCAACGCGCGGTTCCGACCGATGTGATCCGCTCAGGCAATCAGATGGCGACGGAGACTGCTCCGGGCGCGACGCAAGAGGCCCCGCCTGTCAATCAAATCTCAAATGAACAAGACTTTGAAGTCGTCGCCACTGCGCAGACCGTGGAAAGCGATGCAGAGCGGATTGCCGCCAATCGGGCAAAATATATTGTGATGGACGTGCAAGCCCTGCCGCGGCGCCCGGGCCGCCGGCCTAATGTGGTGGATTATGCCCTTCGGACCAATAACCCCATCGGGGTGCAACTCTACAATCGGTTCGGCACCGGGCTCAAGGTCATGAGCTTTGGGGGATGTGATCGCTATCGCTCCAAGGATGAGGCGCAGCAGGACTTTTTGGCCAAGGGCGGGCCGGAGCGCGATGCCTATGGTCTGGATCCTGATGGCGATGGCTTTGCCTGTGGTTGGGATCCGCGGCCCTTTCGCTTGGCGGTGGCAAACTGAGCCTGCTGCCCATAGAGCGGCGCTTGTCGCCGAACTTTGGGCCGCGCAAGGGCGGTGTGACCCCGTCCTTGATTGTTGTCCATTATACCGCGATGCCAAATGCGCAGGCCGCCCTTGAGCGGTTGAGTGATCCGGCCCATGAGGTTTCAGCCCATTATTTTCTAGATCAATCCGGCGGGGCCGTGCAGCTTGTGCCAGAGGCCCAGCGGGCTTGGCATGCGGGCGCAGGCGCCTGGGGCGGCTGCACAGATGTGAACTCTGCCTCCATCGGTATTGAGCTATGCAACGCGGGCGATCACGCCTTTTCAAGCGCGCAGATGCAAGCGCTCAAATCCTTGCTCAAGGAGGTGATGCAGCGCTGGGGCATCGCAGCGCAGGGGGTGATTGGCCACTCCGACATGGCCCCTGGACGCAAACAAGACCCTGGGCGCTGGTTAGATTGGCAGGAGTTGGCCAAGGAGGGCCTCGCCGTGTACCGTGGCGCGCCCCATAGCCACCTGCTGCCCTTCGCGGAGGCGGCCGAGCGGTTCGGCTACCGCAGGCCCGAATGGGCCGCTACTGAACACTGCCTGCTCGAAGCCTTCCGCCAACGTTTCCGCCCCAAGGCTACAGGCCCACTCAGCGAAAAGGACCTGCAAATCCTATCCGATCTCGCGCAAAGCTACCCCGCGACGGTCTCGGGAGCCTAGGGTGATTTTCTGTCATCGCCTTTGAGGAGAAATCATTAACAGATCGGCGCAATTGAACTGTGCCCGGTGGCAACACCGGGCAGCGCCTGACTGCCCCCCCGGCAGGCGCTGCCCTCATTTCGTGTTGAAATGGCGTTATGAAGAGGGTTTTGCGGAGGGGTCAGCTTGAAGAATGTCGCGGGCATTTTGGGTTTTATGGCGGGCCGCACCTAGTTTAGTTGGCTTGACCCGATGCAGTAAGCCTCGTAACACGGCCGGGCGCGGGGGGCTGGGCAATCGCGGGGGGCAACCTTCGAGGAAAGTCCGGACTCCGTGAAACAACGGTGCCGGGTAACGCCCGGCGGGGGTAACCCTAGGGATAGCGCCACAGAGAAGAGACAGCCTTGCATGCAAGGTAATGGTGAAACGGTGGGGTAAAGCCCACCGCGCGGCTGGCAACAGTCGTGGCACGGCAAGCCCCACCGGGAGCAATGCCAAATAGGAACCGCATATGGGTCGTTTCAACCCCGCAGGTTCGGGTTGGCAGCTAGAGGGGCCTGGTAACAGGCCGCCGAGATGAATGATTGCCCAAGATTGCGCTGGCAACGGCGTGGATCTGGACAAAATCCGGCTTACAGGCTCCCCGCGCATATTTGACTGGCTTTGAGCACGTGAATCGGTTGACAGCACCGCTGGGGGCGTTAAAAGCCGACAGATCAGGATTAATGCGGCCATGAGGCTGCGCCCGTAGGAGAATTACCATGGCGAAGCCAACCACAATCAAGATCCGCCTGAATTCCAGCGCGGGCACTGGCCACTTTTATGTGACCAAGAAAAACGCACGCACCATGACCGAGAAAATGGTTGCCCGGAAATATGACCCGGTTGCGCGCAAGCATGTTGAATACAAAGAAGGCAAAATTAAGTAGGCGAAAGCCCCCTTCAATTTTCAAAAGGTCGTGCAATCAATTGCGCGGCCTTTTTTTATGCGTGTATGGCAGTCAGCCGAGGGTTTTGTTCCAGCTTGGACATAAAAAAACACCCCGCCATGTCTGGCGAGGTGTGCGTTGTGTCGACCAAAGGGGCCGGTTTATTCGTTATTGCCCATGAACATCAGCAGGAACTGGAACATGTTCAAGAAATCAAGATAGAGGTTCAATGCGCCAAAGATGGCGGATTTGGCGAGCCACTCTTGATCGCCATGATGGGCGTGGGCCAGATACTCATTCTTGATATTCTGCGTGTCATAGGCGGTGAGACCGGCAAATACCAAAACACCAATTGCTGAGATCGCAAACAAGAGCGCAGGCGATTGCAGGAAAATGTTGACGATCATCGCAACCACAAGACCAATGACGCCCATGATTAGAAAGCTGCCCCAACCGGAGATGTCTTTCTTGGTTGTGTAACCATAGAGGGACAGGCCCGCAAAAGCGATGGCGGTCACGAGGAAGGTTTGCGTGATCGAATGGCCTGTATAGCGGATGAAGATTGAGCTGAGGGACAAGCCGATCAAAGTGGCGAAGATAAAGAAGAACAGTTGCGCCCCGGCTGCACTGGCCCTGCGCATCACTGTGCCCATGCCCAAGAACAGCACCGCAAGCGGAGCCAGCATAATGACATATTTCAACCAAGTGGTGTAGATCACCAAACCAAAGCTGGTGAGCAATTTGCCATTTGGCAATTGCGCTGCGGCCATGTTGGCATCTGTCGTCGTGGCCAGGCCGGCAATGGCCCAAGCGGCAACGGCGGTGATCACCATGCCAATGGACATTGTGCCATAGACTTTGTTCATATGTGCCCGCAGGCCGGCATCAATCGCGGCGCTGCGACTGCCTGCATTTGCGGAAATCGTATTAAAATCTGCCATGTTGCTCTCCAAAAATGACGCTTTCGGCGCGCGAAGCACCGTTGGGTTAAATATCGGGCTTATGGGGTGAAATTTCAAGGGAAACCGCAAGAATTGCAGCTTAAATTCTGCAATTTCTGCCGAATGCCTTAAAAATGGCGGCCGATAGGTTAAACCGGGCCCCGCACCACAAGCTTACCGATGGATTTTCGCGCTTTAAGATCGGCCAATGCCTCTAACGCTTGGTCAAAGTCATAGCTGCCGCCGATATGGGGATTGAGCTGCCCCTTTGAGATCATTGCAAAGACATCCCTAAGGCTATGGAGCAAAACCTGTGGGGCAAACCCCATATATCCACCCCAATAAAAGCCCAAAACATCCACATTTTTGACCAGGAGATGATTGGCTTTGATTTGCGGAACATCACCGCTGGCAAAGCCGATGACCAGATAGCGCGCCTCGGGCCGGCAACATTTGAGGGCAGCGACAAAGGGATCCCCACCAACCGGGTCATAAACCACATTGACGCCGCCCAGAGATTTGACTTTGGCCACGACATCTTCCTCTGCGCTGTCAATGGTGATGGCCGCGCCTCGGTCTTTGCACACTTGTAATTTTTCCGGCCCGCGCGCCACAGCGATGACCCTTGCGCCAAGGGCTGCGCCGATTTCCACCGCGGTCAACCCCACACCGCCACCCGCGCCGAGCACCAATAGAGTGTCGGCGGAGGTGAGTTTTGCGCGATGGGTCAGGGCCAGATGCGACGTTCCATAGCTGATCAATGCGGAGGCGGCTGTGTCAAAGCTCATGCCATCGGTGAGCTTTAAGCAGCGCGTGGCCTCGAGCGGGCAATATTCGGCCAAACCGCCAGAGCCGGCAAATCCTGCAACGCGATCGCCGATCTCAAAGCCAGTCACCTCAGCGCCGAGACCTGCGACCTCGCCCGCCACTTCCATGCCAAGGGTGAAGGGGAGGGCAGGGGTCTCCTGATAAGTGCCGCGAATCATCAACAGATCTGCGAAATTCAAAGCACAGGCTGCTGTGCGAATGAGAATTTGATTCGCAGCGAGCGTGGGAATGGACCTGTCTAAAAAGACAGGTTTCTCGCTGTGGTCTTGGACTTGAAGGGCGCGCATGGGCTGAAATCACCTTGTTTGTTAACCATTTTACCTTTTATAGGCGCCCTCTGTTGGAAGTTCCAGCCGCGAAACCACGCCGTCACCCAGGTGAATATTTGCCAATAAAATAGGTGATATTTTTGAAAAAATGGCAATTCAGATATCATTTCGCGCGTGAGAGTCGCGAGGTCACAGAACGCGAAATTACAATTTATTAATAAATCGTTAATTTTCTGGTTTATTTTTGAAATAGTTTCTGTGCTATACAAAAGTATGTCAGACCAGCCACATATATTGATATTTTTCTGCGGCTTGGACAACATTAGGAGACGAGAATGAAACATCCTGTCGATCTACACGTCGGACAACGTGTGCGACAAAGGCGGTGGCTGTTCGGAATGACCCAACAGCAATTGGCCGAAAAAGTAGGTATTAAATTTCAACAGATTCAAAAATATGAAACCGGCACCAACCGGATCAGCGCATCTCGGCTTTGGGATATTTCAGAAGCCATGGATGTGCCGGTGACTTTTTTCTTTGAAGGTCTGGGCGAGATCGACGATGACAAAGCCCAGAAGAAAAATATTTTAGAAGATAAAGAAGCTTTAGATTTGGTACGGTGCTATTATGCGATCCCTGAGCATCAGCGTAAACGCTTGTTCGATTTGGCGCGGGTATTGAGCGACGCGGCTTAAGTGCCTGTTGCGACGTTACTGATGCCGATTGCTTCGGCGGTGGCTTGGGCTGTTGGGTCAGATTACTTGACCAACTGGGGCAGCTCCCCCTAGATAGGCCGACTTATGAAAGAAGGCCGTATGACCGATCAAACGCCAAGCCCTGATGAGATCTTATCGCTTGCCTCTCAATTGGCTGATGTGGCGGCCGAACAGACTTTGAAGTGGTTTCGCGCCCCAGCCTTGTTGACGCACAACAAATGGTCGGAGGGGTTTGATCCGGTCACCGAGGCCGATAAGGCGGCGGAGGCGGCCATGCGTGCGCTGTTGAAAGCACAGCGGCCCGAGGACTCTGTCATTGGCGAAGAGGCTCAAAATACCGTCGGCACATCTGGCCTATCCTGGGTGCTTGATCCGATTGATGGCACCCGAGGTTATGTCAGCGGGACACCCACCTGGGGCACTTTGATTGCCTTGAATGACGGCCACGAGCCGATTTTTGGAATGATCGATCAGCCCTATACGGGGGAGCGGTTTGTCGGCGGCTTTGGCATGGCCTTTATGGAGCGCCATGGGGTCAAAACCCCGCTGGCCACGCGCAGAAAGCGGCATTTGTCAGAGGCGACAATCTTCACCACCTTCCCGGAGGTCGGCAGCCCGCTTGAGGCTGAGGCCTTCCACGCCGTGGCCGGGCAGTGTCAGTTGACCCGCTACGGCATGGATTGCTACGCCTATGCGCTTTTGGCTGCGGGGCAGATTGATTTGGTGATTGAGGCCGGCCTGCAAGCCTATGACATTCAAGCCCCTATGGCGCTTGTGCAGGCAGCAGGTGGGGTGGTCAGTGACTGGCGCGGGGGCAATCCGATGAACGGGGGCAGATGCATCTGCGCGGCGACGCCGGAGCTGCATGCGGCTGCTTTGGAGATCTTACGCGAGGTGCCACTTGGCTGACACGCTAATTCAAAACGCCGATTTGGTGCTGACGATGGATGACATGCGGCGGGCCGTGCCGTCGGGGGATGTTTTGATGCGCGATGGGCGTATCGTGGCGGTGGGCCCTGATTTGCCAGCGACGGGCTGCACAGTCGTAAATGCGGCGGGCTGTTTGGTCACGCCGGGATTGGTCAACACCCATCACCACCTGTATCAAACCATGACGCGCGCAGTGCCCGCGGGGCAGGACGCAGCCCTCTTTGGCTGGCTGCAAGCGCTCTATCCAATTTGGTCGGCCATGCGCCCGGATGACTTTTTTGTCTCGGCTCAGGTGGGGATGGCGGAACTTCTTTTGTCGGGTTGCACAACCACATCAGATCACCTGTATCTCTATCCCAATGGCGCGCGGCTGGAAGATACGATACACGCCGCGCAAGAGATCGGTATGCGATTTCACCCCACACGGGGGGCTATGAGCATAGGTGAAAGCGCCGGAGGCCTGCCGCCAGATGGTTTGGTCGAGCGGGAGGCCGATATTCTCGAGGACATGATCCGTGTCATCGATGGCTTTCACGATCCGCGCCCCGGCTCGATGTGCCGGGTTGGGGTGGCGCCCTGCTCGCCTTTTTCTGTCAGCCGCGAATTGATGCGCGATGCCGCGCTCTTGGCCCGTGACAAAGGGGTGATGATGCACACCCATTTGGCGGAAAATGACGAAGATATTGCCTATAGTTTGGAAAAATTTGGGATGCGGCCCGGGCAATATGCCGAAGATTTGGGCTGGACCGGGCCGGATGTTTGGCATGCGCATTGCGTCAAGCTCGATGCGGAGGAAATAGCGCTGTTTGCGCGGACGCAAACCGGGGTTGCCCATTGTCCCTGTTCCAACTGCCGTTTGGCCTCGGGCATTGCGCCGGTACGGGCGATGCGAGATGCGCGCGTGCCGGTTGGGCTTGGGGTCGACGGATCGGCTTCGAATGATGCAGGCAACCTGATGGCCGAAGCGCGCCAGACGCTGTTGCTGCAACGGCTGGCCTATGGCGCCGGCGCGATGTCACCGGGTGAGGCGCTTGAGATCGCCACTTTGGGTGGGGCTCAGGTTTTGGGCCGCGAGGATTGCGGCGCATTGGCACCCGGAAAATGTGCGGATGTGGTGATTTGGGATATGGGTGATGTAAATGCTGCCGGAAATTGGGACCCCGCAGCCATCCTTTTGGCCGGGCCAACTTTGGCACGCGATGTTTTTGTCAACGGCCAGCAGGTGGTCGCAGAGGGGCGTATTACCACGCTGGATCAACGCGCCTTGGCCCGCCGGCAAAATCTACAGATGCGTGCGCTGCAAGAGCGCGCCTAGCCCGGTGTTGTCACCGGGCAAAGTGTTTTGGCTTGGCGGTTGGGTTGATATGCCGAGGTCTTCCTAGACCGGAACGCCCGCGACCCAGACTTGCCGAATGGCCCGGTCATCGCCCATCATGACCGTGGGAAACAAGCTCTCCCAAAAATCATTGGCATGTTCATAGCGCTGGGCGATTGCGGTTGTTGAGCTTAGGTTGAGAATACAAAGGTCTGCTTCGGCTCCTGCGCCCAGATGACCGATGGTGCCAGACAGGTGCAGCGCTTTCGCCGACCCTTCAGAGGCCAGCCACATAACCTGCGCTGGATGCAGCGCTTGACCGCGCAATTGCGCCACCTCATAGGCCGCCGCCATGGTGCGCAGCATGGAAAAATTGGACCCCCCCCCGATATCGGTGGCCAGTCCCATGCTCACCCCTGCCTGCGCCAGGCCCATAAGGTCAAAAAGACCCGATCCGATAAAGGTGTTGGAGGTTGGGCAATGCACCACCGAGGCGCCGACGTCGGCCAATTGGTCGATCTCGCGCGGCTCAAGATGGATGGCATGACCATAAAGGCCGCGCGCGCCCAGCAGGCCGAATTGCGCATAGGTCTCGAGATAGTCGCGCGCCTCTGGAAACAGGCTGCGCACCCAGGCGATTTCTTCAGTTTGCTCGGACAGGTGGGTTTGCATCAAGCAGTCTGGACGTTCCTGCCACAGCCCGCCCAAGGCGGCGAGCTGCTCTGGGGTTGATGTCGGTGAAAACCGGGGGGTGATGGCATAGCTCAAGCGGCCGCGCCCATGCCATGTATCGATCAAATCTTTGCTGTCATCATAAGCCGATTGCGCCGTGTCGATCAGGCCGTCTGGCGCATTGCGATCCATACAGGTCTTGCCGCCCACCACGCGCATTCCGCGCGCCTGGGCTGCCTCAAAATAGGCGGTGACAGAAGCAGGGGCGGAGGTGCAATAGCTGGCCATGGTCGTCGTACCATGACTGAGGGCAATGTCGAGATAGCGCCCAGCAATCTTGGCGGCGTAATCGGGATCTGCCAGACGCATTTCCTCGGGAAATGTATAGCTGTTCAGCCAGTCGATGAGCCGCTTGCCCCAGCTGGCGATGATGGCGGTTTGCGGATAGTGCACATGCGCATCGACAAAGCCCGGAACGATTAAATCCGCGCCATAATCGACAATTTTGGCCCCAGGATGGGCTTGGCAGAGCGCTGCACGCGCGCCCACCTCAGCAATTTGTCCACCCCGCAGCAATACAGCACCATCTCGCCTATGCGTGGTGACCTCCTGCCAGGGCGCCTGGAAGGGATCACCGCTGAAACAAAGGGTTTGTCCGAGGAGAAGTGTGTCGGTCATGAAAAGCAGTCCAAAAATTCTTTTATCTGGCTATATCTTGTCATATGAAATGAGACTTCGTAAAGGCAGGTATGACAGATCTTTATGAAACCTCCGTCGAGCCAAGCGATGTTTTGGATGCCCAAAGGGTCTCTGATGTGCGTGGGGCGGTGGAGCATGAAGATGCGCAGCGGCTCCACACGCTGCTCGACCCTTTGCATCCGGCTGATATTGCTGACCTTTTAGAGCAGGTGAGCGACTCCGTGCGAGCGGGAATCTTGCGCCTGTGGAAAGACGGCATTGATGGCGATGTTTTGTCGGAGCTGGACGATAGCATCCGCGAAGATATCATCGATGGGCTGGACGCGGCCGAGTTGGCCGTTGCGGTGCGCGATTTGGACTCCGACGATGTGGTGGATCTGCTCGAAGATCTCGACGAGCCGCAACAAGAGGCCATCCTCGACGCATTGGATGATGCGGAACGGGTTGTTGTCGAGCAATCCCTGTCTTTCCCAGAGGAATCGGCCGGCCGTTTGATGCAACGCGAAGTTGTCATGGCGCCAGAGCATTGGAATGTGGGCCAAGCGATTGATTACCTGCGCCGGCAAGAAGATTTGCCCGAACAGTTTTACCATATGATCCTCATCGACCCGCGTCTGCGTCCCACGGGCTATGTCACACTTGGCAAGCTTTTGGGCACCAAGCGCGCCACGCCGATGCTTGAGATTGCCGAAGACAGTTTTCGCACCATTCCGGTCGATCAGCCGGAAAAAGATGTGGCCTATGCCTTCAATCAATATCATCTCATCTCTGCCCCGGTTGTGGACGCCGATGATCGACTTGTCGGCGTGATCACCATTGATGACGCGATGATCGTGCTCGATGAGGAATATGAAGAGGATATGATGCGTCTGGCGGGGGTCGGGGAAGGCTCGCTGTCGGACAGTGTCTTGGACACCACACGCGGTCGTTTGCCCTGGTTGGCGGTGAACTTGGCAACGGCGATTATCGCGTCTTTGGTCATTTCTATGTTCGAAGCCACGATTGCGCAATTTGTGGCGCTGGCGGTTTTGATGCCGATTGTCGCATCGATGGGTGGCAATGCCGGCACGCAGTCGCTCACCGTGGCCGTGCGGGCCATTGCGACTAAGGATTTGACGACCTCCAATGTCTGGCGGGTTATCCGCCGGGAAGTCCTGGTGGGGCTTCTCAATGGCATGATCTTTGCGCTGGTTTTGGGTTTCGTCGGATATTTCTGGTTTGGCTCTTCGATCATCGGGTGGGTCTTGGCGCTGGCCATGGTGCTCAATATGGTCGTGGCAGGGCTGGCCGGCACGGTGATCCCGGTGGCGCTCGAGAAAATTGGCATCGACCCGGCTTTGGCTTCGGGTGCCTTTGTGACCACTGTGACCGATGTGGTCGGCTTTTTTGCCTTTCTGGGGCTTGCTGCCTGGATGTTGTTGTGAGTCTAGAGGCGCAAAAGACGGAGGCACGGCGCGCGGCTTTTGCCCGTCGCAAACAGGCCCATGCGGCGCAAAGCGGGGCAAGCGCTGGTGTATTGTCGGATGTTTTGGCCGGTTATCGCGGCGCGCCCGTGGCAGGCTTCATGCCCATCGGTACGGAAATTGACCCGTCCCCGGCTTTGGCAGAGGCCTCAGCCCATGGACCGGTCGGCCTGCCGGTGATTCAAGCGGCTGGGGCGCCTTTGCGTTTTGCGCTCTATACACCCGGCATGCAAATGGTGGAGGGGGCGTTTAAGGCGCTGATTCCGGTTGAACTCACATGGATGGTGCCAGAAATTGTGATCGTGCCGCTTGTGGCTTGGGATGCGCAGGGTGGGCGTCTGGGCTATGGTGGCGGGTTTTATGACCGCACGCTGGAGGGGCTGCGGGCCCGTGGGCCGGTATTGGCCATTGGCTTTGCGTTCAACGCGCAACAGGCGGAGGCGTTGCCCTTAGAGCCCACAGATCAACCGCTTGACATGATTGTGACGGAAGACCGGATCGTGCAATTTTCCAGCTAATCCAAGGCTTGGATCGGGTTTTGGCTCGGCGGCTGAGTTTTGCAGAAGTCTTCAGGGAAAAATGCTGTTTTTTGGCGTGGGTGACCTGCTGGGTTGCGGGCGGCGCCAAATTTCATATGCTCCTAAAAAACGGAGGGTCTTGGCAAGAGCTGACCCAAGCCCGGCGACAGATCGGGCTGGACAGCATTTGCAGCCCCTCTGATGCAAGGTTCTTTGGGAGGAGATCTGATCATGACGGGCAACGCGGCGCATTGGTTTGTGGATCGGCACATCGCAGAGGGGCGCGGCGCGAAAACCGCATTTGAGGAAGCCTGGGAGGGCGGGCGGCAGCTGACCTATGGGGCGCTGGCCGAGGGCGCGGGCCAAGTCGCCGATGCCTTAACGCGCTCCGGCATTTCACGAGAAGCGCGCGCGGCGATGTTTGTGCTTGATCAAATCGAGTTTCCGCAGATTTTCTGGGGTGCTCTGAAGGCGGGTGTTGTGCCCGTTGCACTCAACACATTATTGTCCACGGACGTCTATGGCGCCATTCTGCGAGACAGCCGGGCTGCGATTGCCTTTGTCTCGCAAGAGCTTTGGGATGTGGTTGCGCCTGCGGTGCAAGCCTCACCGCACCTGCGCCACATTGTTGTGATCGGCCCCGAGGCCCCGGAGGGAACCCAGTCTTGGGAGGCGTTTGTGGCCGGAACCACGCCCGCAGAGACGCTGGAGTGCTCGGCAGATGAAATCGCATTTTGGCTCTATTCGTCCGGTTCAACGGGTGCGCCGAAGGGCGTGCGGCATGTGCATTCCGCATTGCGCCAAACCTGTGACACATTCGCCCGGCAGGTTTTGGATATTCAGGAGACTGACAAGGTGTTTTCGGCTGCCAAATTGTTTTTTGCCTATGGGCTGGGCAATGGCATGTCATTTCCCATGTCGGTTGGGGCCACCAGCGTGTTGTTTAATGGCCGGCCGACACCAGACACTGTGAGCCATATTTTGGAGGCTCATCATCCCACAGTTTACTACGGTGTGCCGACGCTCTTTGCTGCGCTGCTGCACAAGTGGGAGACGGATGGGGCGGCGCCTCAGGTGCCGCTGCGTTGCTGCACCTCAGCCGGAGAGGCGTTGCCGGCGGAAATTGGCCGCAAGTGGCGTGATCTTATGGGCATCGATATTATCGACGGGGTCGGATCAACGGAAATGCTGCATATTTTCCTCTCCAACCGGCCCGGTGACGTGCAGTATGGCACATCGGGCACGGCGGTTCCGGGCTATGAGGTTCGGCTGGTCGATGAGGATGGCGCCGAGGTTGGCACTGGCGTTGTGGGGGAGCTTTTGGTACGCGGCGGATCTGCCGCCGCCGATTATTGGAACCAACGCGATAAAACCCGCCGAACCTTCGAAGGAGAATGGACCCGCACGGGTGATAAATATGAACGCACTGCGGCGGGCCGCTTTATCTACTGTGGGCGCACAGATGATATGTTCAAGGTCTCTGGCATCTGGGTCAGCCCATTTGAGATTGAGCAGGCCCTGGTCGCGTTTCCAGCCGTATTGGAGGCCGCTGTTGTGGCCCATCGCGATGAGGATGATTTGGAAAAACCCAAAGCCTTTGTGGTGCTGAAGCCCGGGCATGGACCGGAGGCGGTGGCGGGCATTCGCGCGTTTATCAAAGACAAAATCGGCAAGTGGAAATATCCCAGATGGATCGAGATCATTGACGACTTGCCGAAAACCTCTACCGGCAAAATCCAACGCTTCAAACTGCGCGGCCGGTCGTGAGCGCCCGATGGGCAGATGTGGGATCGTTGAAGGCGGGGGGGAAGTGGCTGGAATATGGCCGCCTGGGGCCAGCGCCAGCTGAGGCGCCAACTGTGGTCTTGCTGCATGAGGGGTTAGGGTCTCGCGATCTTTGGCGCGATTTTCCAGAGCGGCTGAGTGCCGCGACAGGCTGGGGGGTCTGCGCCTATTCGCGGGCGGGCTATGGCGGCTCTGACCCGGCCGCTCTGCCGCGCCCGCTCGATTACATGACCCGTGAGGCGCGCCTGGTTCTGCCCGAGGTTCTGAATGCCATCGGGTTTGAACGCGGCCTTTTGATGGGCCATAGTGATGGGGCTACGATTGCGGCGATCTATGCGGGAACGGTGCCAGATCCGCGGCTGTGCGGCCTTGTCACCATTGCGCCACATTTTTTCACCGAGGCGATTGGTCTGCGCGAAATCGCGCGGGCGAAACAGGCGTTTGACAGTGGAGATTTGCGGGCGCGATTGGCGCGGCACCACCATGATCCCGACAATTGCTTTCGTGGCTGGAATGACGCCTGGCTGCATCCTGGGTTTAAAGATTGGACTGTTTCAGATGCGCTTGACGGTATCGGCGTGCCGGTCTTGGCCATTCAAGGCGCAGAGGACCAATATGGCACATTGGCGCAAATCGATGAGGTTGAGCGCCGTTGCCCGACGCCGGTGGAGCGGGTTGTTCTGCCCGGTTGCGGCCATGATCCCTGCTATGAGCGATCAGAGTGGGTTTTGCGCGCGCTCTCGCGCTTTTGCGCAGATTTGGACCACGCGCCGGCCAGGCCCGGTGTCGCATCTTGACGGGCGCGGCGCGAGACGTTCCGGAACATGCCTATGTTCCAGGACAGACCGCACGCCATGCGGAGGGGCGGTTTGCGCCCATATGCGCCACAGCACAGCTGGGCATGAGCACCGCGCAATTGGCGCAAAGTGAGGCCTTTTGCACGGGATTGTATTATCTGCAGCGCGGATATTTTTGGGAGGCTCATGAGCTGTTTGAGCCTGTCTGGATGGCGCTGGAGGAGGGCAGTGAGGAACGCCGTCTTCTACAGGCCTTGATCCAGCTCGCCAATGCGCAGCTCAAGCTCAGGATGCAGCGTCCCAAGGCGGCGAGTCGTCTGTGCATTATGGTGCGCGGATTGTTGGAAAAGCTGACCGGGGCGCGGGTTATGGGGCAAGACATCTCTCAGATTATGGCGAGCCTGGAGGCGGTGGAGGCCCGTGCCTATGGTGAACTATAGTACATAAAATGGCAGTAATTCGGTTTCATATTTCCAACTAATTGAAAAATAGTAAGTAAATTTATGTTCTATTATGCACGAAATCGTTTACCTCCTCCGATCTCTTCTCTAGCCTGATGCCAAACCACAAAAGGGCTTCCTGCATGACCCAAGTCATAGATTTTCGGACCGATCCGGCTAAATATCGCCATTGGCGTGTCACCTATCATGGGGATGTGGCCAATTTGATTATGGATGTAGATGAGACCGCCGGATTGTTTGAAGGCTATGAGCTGAAATTGAATTCCTATGATCTCGGGGTGGATATTGAGCTGAACGATATCGTCCAGCGAATGCGGTTTGAACATCCCGAGGTTAAGGTTGTGGTCATGCAATCGGGCAAGGAGAAAGTCTTTTGCGCCGGGGCAAATATCCGCATGCTGGGCGGCGCGGCCCATAGCCACAAGGTGAATTTTTGCAAGTTCACCAATGAAACCCGCAACACCTATGAGGCGGCGGAGGCCGATAGTGGCCAAAAATATATTGCGGCCATCAAAGGGGCCTGCGCCGGCGGGGGCTATGAGCTGGCCTTGGCGTGCAACTATATTATGCTGACGGATGACAGCAGCTCGGCCGTGGGATTGCCCGAAGTGCCACTTCTGGCGGTTTTGCCCGGCACGGGCGGTCTAACCCGCATCACCGATAAGCGCAAGATGCGCCGCGATTTGGCTGATATCTTTTGCTCAATCGAAGAGGGTGTGAAGGGCAAACGGGCCAAAGACTGGCGCTTGGTCGATGAGGTCATTGCCAATTCCAAATTTGATCAAACCGTTCAGGACCGCGCTTTAGAATTTGCAGCCGCCTCGGACAAAGCCGTTGCCTCTCCGGGAATTTTGCTTGGCCCGCTTGAGCGGCAGATGACTGACTCTGGCATGGTTTACGAGCATATTGATGTGACTTTGGACCCTGCACACCGCCGGGCAGAAATTACACTCAAAGGTCCGACCGCCCCAGCTCCGGCCGATATCGCAGAGCTGCAAGCGCAGGGTGATCAAGCCTATATGCTGAAGCTTTGCCGAGAGCTTGAAGATGCGATTTTGCATCTGCGGTTTAACGAAATGGATCTTGGGCTTTGGGTGTTTAAATCCCAAGGGGATGGCGCGGCCTTTTTGGCCCATGAGGCTGTGATTGCCACGAGCGATCACTGGCTGGCGGCCGAAATCCGTCATTACTGGAAACGCACGCTCAAGCGGATCGATGTGACCTCGCGCTCTTTGGCGGCTTTTGTGGAAAACGGTTCTTGTTTTGCCGGGCTATTGTCGGAAATACTCTTTGCGGTGGATCGGACCTATATGATGGAGGGGGAGTTCGAAGGTGATGAACGACCCGAGGCTGAAATTTGCCTGTCGGCTGCGAATTTCGGTCCAGTCCCCATGGGCAATGATTTGACCCGACTGCAAACGCGGTTTCTGGGCGAGCCTGAGCGTGTCGAACAGGCGCAGGACATGATCGGCGTGCCACTCGCGGCAGAGCAGGCCGATGCCTTGGGCCTGGTGACAATGATCCTTGATGATATTGATTGGGATGATGAGCTGCGCATTTTCATGGAAGAACGCGCCAGCTTTTCCCCCGATGCGATGACGGGGATGGAGGCCAATTTGCGGTTTGCCGGTCCAGAGACGATGGAAACGCGTATCTTTGGTCGTCTGACCGCTTGGCAAAATTGGATTTTCAACCGTCCAAATGCGGTGGGCCAAGAGGGTGCTTTGCAGCGCTATGGCACGGGCCTGCGCGGAAATTTCGATATGGAACGGGTGTAGACGCCCATGGATGCTCACCAACGGGCCATGTGCCACTGCTGGGTTTGATCAACAGGAGATGGAAATGCTGGATCTAATTAACGTCAATTATGACACGATGATTCCCAATAACGTGGGCCTATCGGAGGACCGTAAGGTTCTCAAAGCGCTGGAGAAATGGCATCCGGGATATATCAATTGGTGGAATGATCTGATCCCGCAGAATTTTCAAGACAGCATGGTGTATCTGCGCACAGCGGTCAGCGTGGATCCAAAGGGTTGGGCCAAGTTTGATTATGTAAAAATGCCAGAATACCGCTGGGGTGTCCTCTTGGCGCCGCAAGTGGAAGACCGCGTGATCCCGATGGGGGAGCATGCCGGGCAGCCTGCCTGGCAAGAGGTGCCCGGTGAGTATCGCAATATGCTCAAGCGCTTGATCGTAATCCAAGGAGATACAGAGCCGGGATCTGTGGAACAACAGCGATTTCTCGGCCTCACGGCGCCATCACTTTATGACATGCGCAACCTGTTTCAGGTGAATGTGGAGGAGGGGCGTCACCTCTGGGCGATGGTCTATCTGTTGCAAAAATATTTTGGCAAAGACGGGCGGGAAGAGGCGGATGACTTGCTGCGCCGTTCGTCAGGTTCGGAGGAAGCGCCGCGCATGCTGGGGGCCTTCAATGAGGAGACACCAGATTGGCTGTCGTTTTTCATGTTCACCTATTTCACCGACCGCGATGGCAAGATGCAGCTGGAAAGCCTGGCGCAATCAGGTTTTGATCCGCTCAGCCGCACCTGCCGCTTTATGCTCACCGAGGAAGCCCATCACATGTTCGTTGGCGAGACCGGCGTGGGCCGTGTGGTGCAGGCCACCTGCGAGGCGATGAATAAAGCCGGGATCACAGATCCCTATGACATCGGTAAGGTGCGGGATTTGGGCGTGATTGATCTGCCGACCATCCAGAAAAAGCTCAATCTGCATTATTCCTTGTCGCTGGATCTGTTTGGTCAAGAAGTCTCGACCAATGCGGCCAATGCCTTCAATTCCGGCATCAAAGGCCGCTATATGGAGCAGCGTATTCAAGACGACCACCAGCTCAAACATGACAGCTACACCGTGCGTAGCGTCGTCGATGGCCAGATTGTTGCCCAAGAGGTTCCGGCGCTGACCGCTATAAATATGCGCCTGCGGGATGATTATATCCGCGATGCCTCGGGCGGAATTGGTCGGTGGAACAAGCTCATCGCCAAAACCGGAATTGAGTTTGAACTGGCTTTGCCGCATGAGGCCTTCCATCGTCAAATAGGCGTCTTTGCTGCGATCAAAGCCAACCCGGCGGGGGATGTGATTTCCCAAGCAGAGTGGGAGGCGCAGGCGGGAAAATGGCTGCCGACCAAGGAGGACGGCGCCTATATTCAATCGCTGATGGTGCCTTGTTTTGAGCCTGGCAAATTCGCACCTTGGATCGCAGCGCCCAAGGTGGGCATCGACAACAAGCCCGGTGACTTTGAATATGTCAAATTGCACATGGCCTAAGACCTGGTTGCGACCGGCACGGAAGGAACCGATATGAACACGCCGCTCAAACAACATCTGATCGATCCAGAGATCTGCATCCGCTGTTACACCTGCGAGATGACTTGTCCGCTTGGGGCGATTGAACATGATGACAACAATGTGGTGGTCAATGCGGATCTATGTAATTTTTGCATGGATTGCATTCCCGTTTGCCCGACAGGCTCCATTGACGAATGGCGGGTGGTTGAAACGCCCTACACGCTTGAGGCGCAATATGACTGGGAGGAGCTGCCTGACCAGGAAGAGCTGGCCGCCCCAGTGGATCCTGCGGACGGAGCGGAGGGAGAGCAAGACCCGATCGCCGCGCTTCTGGCCGAGGCGCAAAAAGGCGCGGGTGGTCGGGCGGTGGCGCCCGTCTCTGCGGCAAAACCAACCGTGAATCTTTACAATCTTAGCCATCCCGTTGAGGCGGTGGTGCAGGGCAATTATCCGTTGACCCAAGATCCAGAGCACGATGTCCGCCATATCATCCTAGATTTCCAAGGCCGGCCCTTTCCGGTGCTTGAGGGCCAATCTTTGGGCATTCTTGCCCCTGGCGAGGATTGCGAAGGCAAGGCGCATTTGCCCCGGCTCTATTCTGTGTCAAGCCCGCAGGACGGCGAGCGGCCAGGGTATCACAATGTGTCTTTGACCGTGAAGCGCGAGGCACAGGGCGTGTGCTCCAACTACATCTGTGATTTGCAGCCCGGTGACCGGGTGAATGTCACCGGGCCTTTTGGCGCCACCTTCTTGATGCCTGCAGATCAAGAGGCGCGCTTGTTGATGATTTGCACAGGCACGGGTTCGGCGCCGATGCGGGCTTTCACAATGGCCCGGCAACGCCGCGTGGGCCCGAAAGATGGGGGTATGGTCATGTTCTTTGGCGCGCGGACGCCCGAAAGCCTCCCCTATTTCGGCCCGCTCAACAAATTGCCCGAGTCTCTTTTGCAAAAGCACCTCAGCTATAGCCGCGTTGCGGGTGGACCGCGGGAATATGTGCAAGATTGTATGCGACAGGCGCGGGATCTGGTGGCCGGGATGCTGCAAGATGGCCAGACCCATATTTACATTTGTGGCTTGAAGGAAATGGAAGCGGGCGTGGAGGCGGCCTTCGAGGAGATTGCCCAAAGCTTCGGAGGCAACTGGCCTGATCTGCGCGACACCCTGCGTGAAGCTGGACGCTATCATGTCGAAACCTACTGAGATGGACCCGCGCCCCCTTGGCGCATTTTGTCATAAAATCAATGTGACATGGGGCGATTGTGATCCTGCGCGCATCGTCTATACGGGCCGTCTGCCATGGTTTGCATTGGACGCAATTAATGGCTGGTGGGAAGCGCAGCTGGGCGGTGATGGCTGGTTCCAGTTGGAAGTTGACCGCAATTTGGGAACGCCTTTTGTGCGGCTGGAAATGGATTTTGCCCGCCCGGTCACGCCCCGTCATCCCCTATTGTGCTATGTTTGGCCCGAGCATTTGGGCGAGACATCCATCACCTTCCGCGTCGATGGTGAGCAAGAGGGGCAGCGGTGTTTTTCCAGCCGGTCGGTCAATGTTTTTGTCACCGCGAATGCGTTTAAGAAATGCCCCCCACCGGTGGATCTGCGGGAGATTGTCCTAAGCGCCATGGCGGAGTCGGCCCGATGAGTTTTGAGCGCAACGATCACTTGAATGTTCAAAAGAGCGCGGCTCTTGACCCGCCAAGCGCTGCGCTTTTGCGCAGTTTGGGCACGCGCCTACGGCAGATGCGAAAATCCCAAGGGTTAAGCCGTCGCAGCCTGTCAGAGCGCTCGGGCGTTTCACCGCGGTATTTGGCCAAAGTTGAGGCTGGAGATGGCAATATCTCCATTGGCCTCTTGATCAAACTCGCTGCGGCCTTGGAGCAGCCTTTGGAGCATTTCTTGATGGCGGATGCGATGTTTCATTCGGACTTACCGCATATCGCACAGCTTTATGCGCGCGCCGATGCCGCTGTGCGTGCGCGGGTCTTGCAGGTGCTAGATCCCGAGCGCATGGGGCGGCAAAAAGCACAGCGCCTGTGTTTGGTGGGGCTGCGGGGGGCCGGGAAATCAACCCTGGGCGCACGGGTGGCGAAGGTGTTTGACGCCCCATTTATTGAGCTGAACCGCGAGATTGAAAAAAATGCAGGCATGGCGCTTGGCGAGATCATCGCGCTTTACGGGCAAGAGGGCTATCGCCAGCTTGAAGCCGATACTTTGACGGGCATTATTGAGGGGCACAGCCGCGCTGTTGTCGCCGTGGCAGGCGGAATCGTGTCGGAGGAGGGCAGCTTTTACCATGTGTTGTCGCGCTTCCACACGGTGTGGCTAAAAGCCTCTGCTTCGGAGCATATGGAACGCGTGCGCGCGCAAGGCGACGTGCGACCGATGCAGGACAATCCGCAGGCGATGATCCAATTGCGCCAAATTTTGAGATCGCGCGAGGCTCTCTACACGCAGTCTGATCATGTTTTGGACACCAGTGGCAAATCGGTGGACCAAAGCCAGATCGAATTGTCCCAGCTCATTGAGAGCTGTCAAATTCTAGATGCGCGGGCGGTGTAACATCCGCGCCGCTTTTTCATATTCTCAAGGAGGGGTCCGATGCAGGTGACCATGCGCAGTGAAAATCATGTTGGCTATGTAACCTTGAGCAATCCACCGGTGAACGCCATTGGCCAAGCCCTCCGCCAAGGTCTGCTTGAGGCGGTGCGCTGGGCGGAGCGGGACAGGTTGGACCGGGTCATTGTCTTTGGTGCCGGGGGCGTTTTCGCAGCGGGCGCAGACGCAAAGGAATTTGACAGCCCACCGCAAGCGCCGCATCTGCCGGAGGTTTTGAATGCGATTGATGAAAGCTTCGTGCCGTGGATTGCCGCAATTGAGGGCGTGGCCTTGGGGGGCGGCGCTGAAATCGCCATGGCGTGCCGCATGCGCATTATGGCGCCCGGCGCGCGCATTGGCCTGCCGGAGGTCACGTTGGGGGTTATTCCTGGCGCCGGTGGCACCGCGCGCCTGCCGCGTCTGGTCGGGCTGCATAAAGCCGTTGAGATGATCACCATGGGCAAGCCCATTGGGGCGCAAGAGGCCCGCTCGGCGGGATTGGTCCATGCGGTGGAGGGCGATCCTATCGAGGCTGCCTTCATGGTCAACAGCGAAGAGCTGGGCTGCATTGTGCCCACATGGGAATTTCATGCCCCCGCGCATGACCCGGATCTGTTCCACATGGCGCGTGAAAATCTAAAAGCAAAAATGGCTGGGCAAGAGGCGCCTTTGCGGGCGCTTGAGGTGATCGAGGCAGGGCTGTCTTTGCCATTTCACCAGGCTTTGACGCAGGAACGCCAGGTGTTTTTGGAGCTGAAGACCGGGCCACAAGCCAAGGCGTTGAGACATATTTTCTTTGCGCAGCGCGCCGCGAAAGCACCAGCGCATTTAAGAGGCGTGGCGTTGGAGGTGCGGCACGCGGTGGTGGTTGGTGGCGGCACGATGGGCGCCGGGATTGCCTATGCGCTTTTGGCAGCGGGCCTGCAGGTCACGGTATTGGAGGCAGATGCCGCCGGGCTGCAACGGGCTGAAGACACGATCGGCAAACTTACCGAGGCCAGCTTAAGACGGGGTATCATAGATGCCGCTCAGGCCGCCGATCAGCGCCGCCGGATGACGCTGAGCACGCAATATAGCGAAGCGGCCTCTGCGCAATTGGCTATTGAGGCGGTGTTTGAAGATATGGCTGTGAAACACGAAATTTTAGCCAAATTGGAAGCTGTGATGCCAGCCGAGGCCGTGCTGGCCACCAATACGTCTTATCTGGATGTGAATGAGATGGCCGCGCGGCTTATGGATCCCACGCGTGTCATCGGCCTGCATTTCTTCGCACCGGCCCATATCATGAAATTGTTGGAAATCGTTCAAGGGGCACAGAGCAGCGATCGTGCGATTTCCACGGGCTACGCTTTGGCAAAACGCCTGGGCAAGGTCCCCGTGCTGGCCGGGGTCTGTGATGGGTTTATCGGCAATCGCATTTTAGCGCGCTATCGTGAGGCGGCCGATACGGTGTTCATGGATGGTTCAACCCCTTGGGACGTGGATGAGGCCATGGTAGATTTTGGCTATGCCATGGGACCCTATGAAGCCCAGGATCTCTCGGGCTTGGATATCGCCCATGCCAATCGGCAACGTCAGGCGCCGACTCGCGATCCAAACAGGCGCTATATCCCCATTGCCGATCGCATGATTGAGCTGGGAAAATTGGGCCGCAAGACAGGTGCAGGTTGGTATCGCTACCCCGGGGGTGGGGGCAAGGTGGAGGATCCAATCGTGGCGGATCTGGCCATAGAGGAGGCGCATTTTGCCGGAATGTCTCGCACGGATTATTCTGGGCCAGAGATCTGCCGAAGGCTTTTACTGGCCATGATCAATGAGGCAGCTGATATTTTGGACGCGGGCATTGCGCAATCGGCCAGTGACATCGATCTGGTAACGGTTTTTGGCTACGGCTTCCCGCGCTGGCGCGGCGGGCTGATGCATTATGCAGACAGTCTTGGGGTGAAGGCAATCGTGGCGCAGCTTGAGATTTTGGCGCGGGAGGATCCTGTGGCTTGGAAGGTCTCACCGCTGCTCCGCCGCTGCGCAGAGGCCGGGCAATCCTTGGCAGAAGCCCGGCCGAAGCTGTGAGCGGTGGTTATGAAAGACCTCCGAATAACCGAGCCGCCAAGCCAAAACACTTTGCCCGGTGACAACACCCGGCTGCGCCTGCCCAGGCCGGCGCTGCCCTCTTTGCGCGTCGAAATTGCGTTGTGCAGAGGTGTTTGTGATGCAAAATTTATACTTGCCAGGGCGCTCAGCTGCGCATTTAATACGATTTAAAACATAAGCTTAGGAGCTATACCTGCCGTGCATGATTTCACATCACATATTCGTTGGACAGGCAATCGCGGCGATGGCAATGCACGTTACGAGGGCTATGATCGGCGCTGGCAGCTGTGCAGCCCGGGAAAACCGGTCCTAGACTGCTCCAATGATCCGCTATTGGGTGGGGATCCTCTGCTGTATAATCCCGAAGACTTGCTGATCACCGCGCTGAGCTCTTGTCATATGCTGTGGTTTTTACATTTGTCTTTCAATGCTGGGATTGTTGTGATGGGCTATGAAGATCACCCTATCGGCCATGGTGAGAGCGCGCCTTCTGGGGCGGGGCGCTTTGTTGCGGCAACGCTGCGGCCGCAGATCACATTGGCGCCCGGAATGGACGCGCAGGCGGCCGATGCGGTGCATGACCAGATCCATGATGTCTGCTTCATCGCCAGATCCGTCAACTTCCCCGTTCGCATCGCCGCGCAATACGACTTTGCAGAAATCTAAAGCCAAGCGCCCGTCTTGCTTTAGCGCCAACTGAGGCCTAAGGGGGTGCCATGAAAATTCTATATCTTGGTGATGTGATGGGCCGCTCCGGGCGGCAGGCAATTTCAAATGAGCTGCCCGATTTGCGGGCGCGTTTGAAGGCGGATTTTGTTGTGGTCAACGGCGAGAATGCCACCGGTGGCATGGGGCTGTCCGGCAACCATGCTCAGGAAATTCTAAAGGCGGGCGCCGATTGCATCACGCTTGGCGATCATGCCTTTGATCAAAAGGATATGCTGCAATTCATCGAAACCGAACCCCGCATCATCCGCCCGCTCAACTTTTCCAAATCAGCACCGGGGCGCGGGGCGGCGATTTTCACGGCCACGCGTGGACGAAAGGTTTTGGTGGCGCAAGTTCTGGGGCAGGTCTTTATGAAGCGGCCCTTCGACGATCCGTTTTCCGCTGTGGACGCCATATTGTCGCGCCATCCTTTGGGCGGGCAGGTTGCGGCGAGCTTGGTGGACATCCATTGTGAGGCCACCTCTGAAAAAATGGCGATGGGGCATTTTTGCGATGGCAAGGCCAGTGTGGTTGTGGGCTCGCACACCCATGTGCCCACGGCCGATGCGCAGATTTTGGAACGCGGCACGGGCTTTCAAAGCGATGCCGGCATGTGCGGTGATTACAACTCCGTTATCGGTATGCAAAAGGCCGAGCCGCTGCGCCGTTTTATCACTGGCATGCCCAAGGCGCGGTTTGAGCCGGCTCTGGGACCGGCGACTCTCTGCGGTCTTTTGGTTGAAACGGAGGAGTCCACTGGCAAGGCCAAATCCATCCAGATGATCCGCCATGGCGGGGTCTTGAGCCAATCAGATGGGGCGTCATCTGAATGAGGCGTCTCATCCCCTATGGTTGGCTTTTGTTTATCGGCATCAGCTGGGGCGCAACTCAGCCATTGGCGAAAATCGCTGTGTCCAGCGGCTATCAACCGCTGGGGCTGATTTTTTGGCAGATGTCCATAAGCGCTGTGGTTTTGGGACTGGTCAATATGATCCGCCGTCGACCTTTGCCGATCAATCGGCGGGTGCTTCCATTCTATCTGGCGATTGCCTTGATCGGGACGGTTATCCCAAATGCAGCCTCCTACAAAGCCTATACGGTTCTGCCGGCGGGGATCATGTCCTTGCTTTTATCCCTCATTCCCATGATCGCATTTCCAATTGCTTTGATGCTGGGCCTCGATCGGTTCAGTTTCAAACGCATGGCCGGTCTGTCTTTGGGGCTATTTGCGGTTTTGTTGATTGTTGGCGTGCCTGAGGCCCTGCCAAATGCAGCCATGCTGGCTTTTATTCCTCTGGGGTTGGTGCCGAGCCTTATGTATGCGTTTGAGGGCAATTTCGTGGCACGTTTTGGCACGGGGGGTGCGGGGCCATTGCAGCTGCTCTTGGGCGCTTCGATCATCGGGGTGGGGATCACCGGGCCGCTGGCCGTCTACAGCGGACAATGGATCAACCCGCTGCATGTCTGGGGCATTGCGGATGTGGCTGTGGTCACCTCGGCCTTGATCCACTCCATAGTTTATACTTTATATGTGATGATTGTGCGCCAGTTCGGTCCAGTTTTTTCGGTGCAGGTGAGCTATGTTGTGACCGCCGCGGGGCTGGGCTGGGCCATGTTGATTTTAGGCGAACGCTACGCCGGACCTATATGGCTGGCTTTGGCTTTGATGTTCATGGGCATTTATTTGGTCAGCCCGAATTTAAGGGACACTCAAAATGGAAAACCTCACTTTGAATGATCACAGCCAAGCGCTTTTTGCGCTTGGGGTGGTCGCCGTGATGTTTTTGTTATTTCTGCGCGAAAGCTTCCCAACGGAGGTCGTCGCGATTTTTGGGGTGGCTGTTTTGTTGATCAGCGGGGTGCTGCCCTATGATGTGGCGCTTGCGGTTTTGTCCAATCCTGCCCCTTGGACCATCGCGGCCATGTTTTTAGTCATGGGCGCATTGGTGCGCACAGGCAGTCTTATAGGATTTACCAAACTGGCCCATCGCCTGACCCAAAGGAGCCCGGCCTTGGGGTTGGGATTTTTGTTTGGATTTGTGGTTCTGGCCTCTGCGGTGGTGAGCAATACGCCTGTGGTGGTGGTGATGATCCCTGTGTTTGTGCAATTGGCCAAAACCCTGGACACATCGGCCAGCAAGCTCTTGATCCCCCTATCCTATGCGGCGATTTTGGGCGGCACTTTAACCCTGATTGGCACCTCGACCAATCTTTTGGTCGATGGGGTTGCGCGGGCCAATGGGCTGGCGGGGTTTTCGATCTTCGAAGTCACACCTTTGGGCGCTATTTTGGTGCTCTGGGGCATGTTCTATCTGCGGTTTATCGCCCCGAGATTGCTGCCGACCCGTGCCAGTTTGGCCAATCTCTTATCTGATCGCCCAAAGATGAAATTTTTTACCGAAGCGGTGATCCCGCCGGAGTCGAATTTGATTGGCCGGGCGGTGGCGGGCGTGCAATTGTTCAAACGCCCGGGCGTGCGGCTGGTTGACGTGCTGCGCGGTGACCGCTCCTTGCGGCGCAGTTTGCAAGATGTGCAGTTGCAATTGGGGGACCGCGTGGTGCTGCGCACCGAAATGACCGAGCTTTTGTCGCTCCAAAGCAACAAGAGCCTGCGGCGGGTGGATCAAATTTCCGCGGTTCAGACCTCTACTGTGGAAGTTTTGGTCTCACCGGGCTGCCGTATGATTGGCCGGAGTTTGGGAGATCTGCGCCTGCGGCGGCGCTACGGGGTGTACACATTGGCGCTGCACCGCCGTGATCAGAACATCAAAGGCACGCTGGATGATGTGGTGGTCAGAATTGGCGACACACTTTTGTTGGAAGGGGCGGCTGAGGATATTGCACGATTGGCCGCGGATATGGATGTGCTGGAGGTGAATGCACCGTCCGAGAGGGCCTTTCGCAGGTCGCATAGCCCCATCGCGCTGTTGGCATTGTTGGGGCTTGTGGGGTTGGCGGCCTTTCAAGTGGCACCGATCTTTCTGCTGGCGATTGTCGCTGTGGCTGTGGTGTTGGTCACCCGCTGCATTGACGCAGAGGAGGCATTCGGATTCGTTGATGGGCGGCTTTTGGTGTTGATTTTTGCCATGCTGGCCATTGGCGCCGCGCTGGAGCATTCGGGCGCAGTCGTGCTTATTGCCGGTGGTTTGGCGCCTTACTTGGCGATTTTACCGGGGTTTTTGATCGTCTGGGCAATCTACCTTTTAACCTCGGTGCTGACGGAAATGGTTTCGAACAATGCGGTGGCTGTGGTGATCACGCCTTTGGCAATCAGCATTGCAGCCCAGCTTGGCATGGATCCTCGTCCATTAGTGGTCGCGGTAATGGTGGCGGCGAGCGCCAGTTTTGCCACGCCGATTGGCTATCAAACCAATATGCTGGTCTATGGGCCGGGTGGCTATAAGTTCACGGATTTTTTGAAGGTGGGTATTCCGCTTAACCTGTCAATTGGCGTGCTGGCCTCCCTGTGCATCCCATGGTTTTGGCCGCTCTATCCAGCAGGATGACGGCGGTCAGAAAAGCCAAGGCGTGGGACGAGAGACGCGGGAAATTTTGGTGGGGCGCGGTGATCGCATTTTCAGATATCGGCAAAACACCAATATCCCGCCGCGCTGGGCGCTTTCACGAGATTGGTATGAATTGCACTTAAAGATGGGTTGAATTGCCCCGCCGCCCCGCCTAAAAACGGTCGAAATCTTTAAACTTAGGGGGCTGTCATGGCAGGCCATTCCAAATGGGCAAATATCCAGCATCGCAAAGGGCGGCAGGATGCGGCGCGGTCAAAATTATTTTCTAAATTGGCCAAGGAGATCACCGTTGCAGCCAAAATGGGCGATCCGGATCCCGATAAAAACCCGCGGCTGCGTTTGGCGGTGAAAGAGGCGAAATCGCAATCTGTTCCGAAAGATGTGATTGATCGGGCGATTAAAAAATCCCAGGGCGGCGATGCTGAGAGCTATGATGAAATCCGCTACGAGGGCTATGGGCCTGGCGGCGTCGCGGTGATCGTGGAAGCAATGACCGATAACCGCAATCGCACAGCCTCAACCGTCCGCAGCACATTTACCAAATGCGGTGGAAATTTGGGCGAAACCGGCTCGGTGTCTTTTATGTTCGATCGCAAAGGTCAGGTACTTTATCCTTTGGAGGTGGGCGATGAGGACACGGTGATGATGGCCGCGCTGGAAGCCGGGGCGGAAGATGTTGAATCCACCGAAGACGGCCATGCGATTTTCTGTGCTGATACAGACCTCAATGAGGTCTCTAACGCTTTGGAGGCGCAATTGGGCGAATCTGAGAGCGCCAAGTTGATCTGGAAGCCGCAAACGACCACCGAGTTGGATCTGGAGGGTATGGAAAAGCTGATGAAGCTGATTGATACTTTGGAAGACGACGATGACGTGCAGCGTGTCACGGCCAATTTTGAGGTCAGCGACGAGGTCATGGCCGCGTTGTAACCGGTTCGACATAAGGCAGTAAACGTGGGCCTGGAGGCCCTTTATCAAAATGGCAATTTGGATTGTGGTCGCGGATCGGTTTTGCTATCCATAAATCTTGATGGAATTAATGGCCTTTAACGATTCCGCCACTTTCGGAGTGGTCTGACAGGATTGGAAACACGCGCGTCCCGCGCTGGGGCTAAGACGCCCCTTCGGGTCGGACAATTTGAAAGCTTCCGTTCATATAGGCCAAGGGGGGGGTGGCGGCATTGGTGATGGCTGTCACATTTCCAATACAGATGTCATGGCTGCCATGGGTGATGATTTGATCCACGGTACATTCGAAGGCTGTGGCGCCGCTGAGCACTGGCCCGCTGTGGGAGTTTCGGCAGTCGATGGCGCCGAAACGATCGGGCTCTTTGGCGTCAAATCGACCCGCAAAGCGGCCAGCCAGCGCGCTTGCCCCTTCAGGCAGAACATTAACGCAAAATACCCGATTGCGCCCCACCGCCAGACCGATCCGGCTGTCGGATCTCAAACAGACCAAAACGGAGGGCGGGTCGGCCGAGAGAGAGGAAAAAGCGCTGACGGTTGCGCCCGTGCATCCATCAGCGCCCTGAGTGGTGACGACCGTGACCGATTGCGCCACATGGCGCATCGCCTCAATGAATAAGCTGCGGTCAACCATGGTTTTTCCAGTCCCTGTCACGAAAATTTCTCGAACCAGACATATCTTCTTTGCGGCACAATTCAATGGCGTGATCTGTCTTTTCTTTCGTAATCTGAATGGTGCCAGTGACAGGCCCGACTTTTGCGGTGGCTGATTCTGTTTGCACCTGACCCGTAAAGTTGTCTTGACAAGTTTCTTCAAAAAAAAAGCTCATTCCGAGGTTTTTTGCAAGGTAGTGCGGCCCGAAGCGGGTGCCGCGAAAAAAAATGGGACAAATTGCCGATATTTTCAAGTTTCCGGTTGCGTCACGCTAATGTTTGTTTGTTAATCACCGACACAATAATACCAATCCACCGAGATTGGAAAACACGGGGATCAAGGTTTGGCTGAGGCACAGACGAAAGCATTTGTTGAATTTCAACGCGTGCAAAAGAGTTACGACGGCGAAGTTTTAGTGGTCAAAGACCTGAATTTGGCTATTCCACGGGGTGAGTTCTTAACCATGTTGGGCCCATCGGGTTCCGGCAAAACCACCTGCCTGATGATGTTGGCCGGATTTGAGACCGCCACGCACGGGGAAATTTTGCTTGATGGAAAGCCCATCAACAATATCCCACCTCACAAACGTGGCATTGGTATGGTGTTCCAAAACTATGCCTTGTTCCCGCATATGACTGTCGGGGAGAACCTGTCTTTCCCCTTGGAGGTGCGCAAGTTCGGAAAATCTGAGCGTGAGGCTAAGGTGAAGCGCGCGCTGGATATGGTTGAGATGGGAGATTTTATAACGCGCCGTCCGGCCCAGCTGTCAGGTGGGCAACAGCAGCGCATCGCATTGGCGCGGGCTTTGGTCTTTGAGCCGGAACTGGTGTTGATGGATGAGCCTTTGGGAGCTCTCGACAAACAACTGCGGGAAAAGATGCAGTTTGAGATCACAGATTTGGCCCATAAACTTGGGATCACAGTGGTCTATGTGACCCACGACCAAACTGAAGCCCTGACAATGTCGGATCGGGTTGCGGTGTTCAACGATGGGGTCATCCAGCAAATCGCCCCGCCCGACGAGCTTTATGAAAGCCCCGAAAATAGCTTTGTGGCGCAGTTTATCGGCGAGAATAACACCCTTGAAGGTGTGGTCAAAGAGATCAAAAACGGTGTGGCTTTGGTTGAGCTCGACAGTGGTGACTTGATCGATTGTAAACCGGTTAATGTAACCAAGCCGGGTGAGCGCACGCGTGTGTCCATTCGCCCGGAGCGAGTCGAATATAACAAGGAACGTTTGCAAAAAGGTGTGCACACGCTTCAAGCAGAGGTTCTTGAGTTCATCTATATGGGCGATATCTTCCGCACGCGGTTGCGCGTGGCGGGCAATGATGAGTTCATTATCAAGACGCGCAACGCGCCAGATCAAGTGCGTCTGAAACCAGGCACGCAAATTGAGATTGGCTGGATGCCCGAAGATTGCCGCGCTTTGGACGCTTAACAGCCTCCAAGTCGGACAACGACCCCCGGCGTAGATCGGGACAAATAACTAAGTTTTAACTGGGAGACTATGATTATGAAAAAGACAACTCTACTTTTGACCGGAACCGCTCTGGCTCTTGGCGCCACCAGCGCGTTTGCCGGTAGCCACACAGGCAGCATCACAGCAGTTTCGTGGGGTGGCGCATATACAGTTTCGCAAGTCGAAGCTTACCATAAACCTTGGACTGCAGCGACTGGCAACACGGTTGTATCTGAAGACTATTCAGGAGGTATCGCTGAAGTTAAGGCGCAAGTGGAAGCTGGCAACGTGACTTGGGACATTATCGACGTTGAGAAGTCAGATGCGGTACGCGGTTGTGATGAAGGCCTCTTCATGGAAATCGATCCGACGTCCTTGCCAGCGGGTTCTGATGGGACAGCGGCCGTGGATGACTTCATTCCTGGCTCTTTCACAGATTGTGCTGTGGCCAACATTGTTTGGTCCACTATCTTTGCCTATGATTCATCGGTGACACCCAATGGCCCGAAAACTATTGCAGATTTCTTCAATGTGAATGCCTTCCCTGGCAAGCGCGGTCTGCGCAAGTCGCCAAAAGCAAACTTGGAAATGGCTTTGGCTGCTGACGGCGTCGCCTCCGCTGACATCTACGATGTTTTGGCAACAGACGAAGGAGTTGATCGAGCATTCGCGAAACTTGACACCATCAAAGACATGGTTGTTTGGTGGGAAGCTGGCGCGCAGCCTCCACAATTGTTGGCTGATGGCGAAGTTGCTATGACGACAGCCTATAACGGACGTATTTTTAACGCAGTGGCCGGTGAGGGTAAATCCTTTGAAATCGTCTGGGACGCGCAAGTTCTCGACGTTGATATGTGGGCGATCATCAAGGGCGCACCAAATGCTGAATTGGCAATGGACTTTTTGAAATTCTCAACCTCGACAGAGCAGTTGGCCGCGCAAGCATCCTACATCGCTTACGGTCCAGCTCGAAAATCATCAGCACCCTATGTGACAACTTATCATAGCAATGCTGACCTAGAAATGGGTCCTCAAATGCCAACTGCTGCTGCAAACTTGGTAACAGCTATTCCGAACGACTTTGAATTCTGGGCTGATAACGCAGACGAGCTCAACGAGCGTTTCAACGCTTGGTTGATCAACTAATTTGATTTTGGTGGGGCGCTCGTGGGCGCCCCATTCTCTTTTTATTTTGGGATCTTGAACCTATGACGGACTCCTCTAAACCGCTTCTTGCGGTAGATGGTACCCCCCTAAAGCGGAAATTGGCGCAATCTATGTTTCGAAGCCGAGCGCGGGCCTTTGGTCTGGCTCTTCCGCTTTTGGCGTTTATCATTGTGGTTTTTGTCTACCCTATTTTGGATTTCTTGCGCCAATCAGTCTATGATGCGCGGTTCGCGACGCTGATGCCTGCGACCTCTGAGGCCATGGCCGATTGGGATGGCAGCACGGCGCCGACCGAACAGATGGCCGTCGCCTTGGTGGCCGATTTGGTGGTGGCAAAAAAAGAAAAAACCATCGGGAAAGTGGCCACGCGGGTCAACCGCGAGCTGAGCGGCACCCGGAGCCTTTTTACCAAGACCGCCCGCAACGCCAAGAAAATGAAGCCGCCCTATATGGAGGCTTTGATCAAGAAAGACAAAGACTGGGCCGATATTGAAACCTGGCATGCGATGAAAACCGCCAGCCGGATCTTTACGCCCGCCTATATCGCGGCGGCTTTGGACCGCAAAATGCTGGCCGACGGGTCCATCGTACAGCAAAGTGAAGAACGCCGCATTCACGTGCAGCTTTTCGCGCGGACAATGGAAATTTCCTTTTTGGTCACGATATTTTGCTTGATCCTCGGCTATCCCATTGCCTTTCTGATGGCCTCCCTGCCGCTGCGCACCTCGAACTTGCTGTTGATCTTGGTGCTTTTGCCATTTTGGACGTCGCTGCTGGTGCGCACCACCGCTTGGATCGCCATGCTTCAAGCTCAAGGGGTGATGAATGACCTCTTTGTGGTCTTTGGTCTGGCGACGGATGAGGATCGCTTCAGTTTGATCTACAACAAAACCGGCACATTGATTGCCATGACCCATATTTTGCTGCCCTTCATGATCTTGCCGTTGTTTTCTGTCATGAAAACCATTCCACCCAGCTATGTGCGGGCGGCCAAGTCGATGGGCGCAACGGATTGGACGGCCTTTTGGCGCGTCTATTTCCCGCAATCCGTACCGGGCATTGGGGCAGGGGCTTTGTTGGTCTTCATTTTGGCCATTGGCTATTACATCACCCCGGCGCTGGTTGGCGGGCAAGATGGGCAGATGGTGTCAAACATCATCGATTTCCATATGCGAAAATCACTGAACTGGAACCTTGCGGCGGCCCTGGGGCTGGTGATGCTGGTGTTCGTGATGTTCCTCTTCTGGGTCTATGACCGCGTGGTGGGCATCGATAATATGAAACTGGGATAAGACCAATGACAGGTGACTATCGTTATATTCCACCCAAACCCCCGCTGGGGTTCACTGTGGGAATTTTGGCAGGCTTTGGCGGCTTGGCCGGTTTGATGACTGCCCAGGGCGATACAGGGCTCATGCTGCCCTTTTTGGCCATTGGCGCGGCGCTCTTTGCGGCCTTTTCTTTTGCCGTAACACGGCTTGGGGATCGGGGACGTTTGGCCGCATGGCTGGGTGTGATCGCCTTCTTCGCTGTCGGAACTGGATTGGTTGGCTTTGCTTACGGCGTGTTGATGGCCATTGTGGGCTATATTGCCGGTGGCATGACCTGTTGGCTGGCTTCGGGCCGCTATCGATTGAATCTGCCGCCCTATGCCACGGCGCGGCAAGTGCTCTGGTTCTACAGTTTTCGCGTGATTTGCGGCATGATCTTTGTCTTTTTGATTATGCCGATCTTCGTGCTGATCCCTTTGAGCTTTAACCAAGAGCCCTACTTCAGTTTCACCCCCGGAATGCTGCGTTTTGATCCATTGGCCTATTCGATGCGCTGGTATATCGATATTTTGCAAAATGGCATGGTGGATCCGGAGGCGGTTGTCGGTTGGTGGAGTGATATGTGGTCGAATGCGCAATGGATTCGCTCCATTCGCAACTCCTTTTTCATTGGCTTCTGGGCCACGATGATCTCGACAGCTCTGGGCACTCTGGCCGCAGTTGGCCTGTCCTCCAGCGACATGCCCTGGCGCCGCCCAATCATGGCCTTGTTGATTTCACCGATGATTGTGCCCTTGGTGATCACTGCCTCGGGTCTGTTTTTCTTTTTCTCGAGTGTCGGCTTGGCGAAGACCTATCTTGGCATCATTCTGGCTCATGCGGCTTTGGGCACACCATTTGTGATCATCACGGTGACGGCCACCTTGTCGGGCTTTGATCAATCTCTGACCCGGGCCAGTGCGAATATGGGGGCGGGGCCGATCCGTACCTTCTTCAAGGTGCAAATGCCGTTGATTCTGCCTGGGGTCATTTCCGGGGCGCTGTTTGCCTTTATCACGAGCTTTGACGAGGTCGTGGCGGTGTTGCAACTGGCGGATGTGCGCCAGCGTACAATTCCGCGGCAGATGTTCAGCGGTATTCGTGAGCAGATTTCGCCCACTATCTTGGCTGTAGCAACGATCTTGGTCATCATCTCGATCTTGCTTTTGACCACGGTGGAATTGCTGCGCCGCAGATCGGAGCGTCTGCGCGGTGTCAGCCCGTCCTAAGGCAAAATTTATCGCCTCGCGTCGGTTTTCATGAGGACAAGCGACGCAATTTTCCTTTTTTGCTATAAAACTCTGCTAGTCTTGCAGGGAAAAAGCAGGGGAGGGGCATATGGCTGAACTTGAAACATTGCAGATGCTGATTGATGGCCAGTGGTGCGCGGCCTCGGATGGGGCGGCCTTTGACTGCATTGATCCCTCCACCGGCCTGCCTTGGGCCCGCATCCCAGAGGCCACCTATGCGGATGTGAACCGAGCTGTGGAAGCCGCAGCGGCGGCCTTGGACGGTCCCTGGGGGGCTATGACCCCCACCCAGCGCGGCAAGCATTTGGCCCGGCTGGCAGATCTCTTGGCGGCCCATTCCGAAGAGATCGGGCGCATCGAGACCCGCGACACCGGCAAAATGTTCAAGGAAACCGCTTGGCAGGCCACCTATATCGCCGAATATTTGCATTTTTTTGCGGGTGCCGCCGATAAGATCAGCGGTGATACATTGCCGATTGATAAGCCTGAAATGTTTGTGTTTACGAACCGAGAGCCCTTGGGGGTCATCGCGGCGGTGATCCCTTGGAACAGCCAAATGTTCCTCACCGCGACCAAGCTGGGTCCGGCGCTGGCCGCGGGCAATACGATGGTGCTAAAGGCCTCCGAACATGCCAGTGCGCCCCTCTTGGCCTTTGGGAAGTTGGTGGCTGAGGCCGGTATCCCGCCCGGTGTGGTCAATATCATTACCGGGCATGGCGCGGTTTGCGGTCGGGAATTAACCCGTCATCCGAAAGTGGCGCGCGTCGCGTTCACGGGCGGGCCGGCGGCTGCGGCACAGGTGATCAAGAATTCTGCGGAAAATTTTGCAGAAGTGAGTTTGGAATTGGGCGGTAAATCTCCGATTATTGTTTTTGACGATGCGAATATAGAGAGCGCTGTGAATGGTGCGATTGCTGGGATATTCGCGGCCAGCGGTCAATCCTGCGTGGCGGGCTCACGGCTCTATTTGCATGACGACATAGCGGATGACTTTTTGGCGCGTATGCTCAACATCGCCCGCGGCATTGTCATTGGCGATCCGCAGGCCGATGCGACGGAAATGGGCCCCCTATGCACGCTTGGTCAAATTGAACATATCGAGCGGCAAGTGGCCCTGGCCATCGAGGAGGGGGGCAGGCTTCTTTGCGGCGGCCGCCGCCTTGCGGGGCCGGGTTTGTTCTTTGAACCCACCATCATCGAATGCCCGCGCCAAGATATGACCATTGTCGACACGGAGCTCTTTGGCCCGGTGCTGGCCGTCCAGCGGTTTCGCACGGAATCGGAGGTTTTGGCCCTGGCCAATGACACCAAGCATGGGCTGGCCGCGGGGCTGTTTACCCGCGATGGCGCCCGGCAACTGCGTTTGGCCAAAGCATTGAAATCCGGAATGGTTTGGGTCAATACCTACCGAATGATTTCGCCGATTGCTGAATTTGGAGGCGTGAAAACCTCCGGCCATGGGCGGGAGGCTGGGCTGCAAGCCATGTATGATTACACCCGGGCCAAAACCATCTGGGTCAACCTGTCGGATGATCCTATCGCCAACCCCTTTCAACCAAGGTGATCAGATGAAGTTTCACATTGCGATAAATTTAGAACGTATGGATGCGCAGACAGATATGCGCGCGGTGCGCGATCATGTCCTCGAAATGGTTCAAATGGCTGACCGAGCTGGCTTTGAAATTGCTTGGGCGGCGGAGCATCACGCGCTGGAAATGACTATTGCGCCCAATCCGTTTCAAATTATGACGTGGTGGGCGGATCACACCGAAAACATCCGCTTGGGATGCGGCGTGGCCAATGCGGCCTATTGGCATCCGATCAATCTGGCGGGTGAAGCGGCCATGGTTGATCTCCTATCCGACGGGCGGTTGGATTTGGGCCTGGGTTCGGGGGCCTATCAACGTGAGTTTGACCGTATGAAGCCCGGATTGGCCCAAAGTGACAGCTGGCGCTATATGCAAGAAATGCTGCCTTTGGTGCGCAAGCTTTGGCAGGGGGATGTGACACATGACGGAACATATTGGCAGTTCCCTGCGGCCACATCCTGCCCCAAGCCGCTGCAAGGCGAGGTGCCAATGTGGGTTGCGGCCCGCTCGCCCATCACCTTTGACTATGCGGTGGCCAATCACTGCAACATTATGTCTTGGCCGTTTTCCATGCCCTTTGCGGAGGCGGAAAAATATAAAGCGCAGCTCGATGAGGCCATTGAGACAGCGGGCAATGGCTGGGATGGCACATTCGCCATGATGCGCCACACGGCGGTTTACGAGACAAAAGAAGATCGCGCCGCAGCCATGGACGCCATTCGCAGCGTTTTGGGAAGATTTGGCAATCTGATGACCAAAACTGGAGCGGTGCACAATGGCTTTCCCGATGAGGTCTCTGCGGAGGACTTAGAGGGCAATGTCCGTGTAGATCCAGAAATGCTTGAGGAAAATCTGATGTTTGGATCGCCCGAACAGGTGATTGCAAAACTGCGCCGTTATGAGGCTTTGGGCGTTGATGCTTTTATTTATTATGCGTCAATGGGATTGGGGATGGCAGAGCAGAAACGCTCCCTCCAAAGTTTCATTGACCATGTTATGCCAGAATTTACCTGAAGGATGTCGCCATGAGTATTGAAATTCGCCGCACGCTGACGCTGGTGCAAACCACCTATGAGGAGGGGGGCAAGGCTGTGCCGGTGCCAACCAAATTGGTGAGCGCCATGGCGATTGTCAAAAACCCTTGGTTTGGTCGCGGGTGGGTTGAGAATCTCCGGCCAGAAATTCAAGAGCATGGGCCGGTGCTGGGCAAGCTCTTGACCGATCTGTTGCTTGAGATTTGTGGGGATAAGATTGAGGGCTGCGGCAAAGCCAGTATTGTCGGCATGGGCGGCGAGGTCGAGCACGCGCAAGCGATGACGCATACGCTGCATTTCGGCAATCAGTTTCGTGAGGCGGTCAATGCCAAGTCCTATCTCGCTTTTACCAATACGCGCGGCGGCGCGGGCACATCCTTGATGATCCCGTTGATGCATAAGGATGATGGCGGTATGCGAAGCCATTACCAAACCATTCACACCACCGTGCCGGATGCGCCTGCCGAGGATGAGATTTTGATTGCGCTTGGCGCCTCCATTGGTGGCCATCCTTTGCACCGGATTGGCAACCGCTATGATGATCTGCGCGATATGGGCCGCGATGTGGACAATCCCGCTGGTGTTTAGAGCAGCCGATGACACGGCCTATAGGCTCGACGGGCCCGAAGATGGGCCGCCATTGGTGCTGATCCATGGATTGGGGCTGAGCTCATCGCTGTGGCAGGCCCATTTGCCAGCGCTCTGCGGCCGGTATCGCGTTTTGAGTTATGACCTTTATGGCCATGGGCAGAGTGCTCCGGCAGAGCGCCCGCTCAACCTGTCGGTCTTCGCCGATCAAATTGCCCGACTGCTGGAGGAAACCGCATTGGGCCCTGCACATCTGGTTGGATTTTCCATTGGCGGGATGATCAATCGACGTGTCGCCATGGACCACCCGCATTTGGTGCGGTCATTGGTTATTTTGAATTCGCCCCATGACCGTGGTGCGCAGATGCAGCAAGAGGTGGAGACGCGGGCAGGCAAGGCGCTGGATCGGGGCGCTGAGGCGACGCTGCAGGCCGCATTGGAGCGGTGGTTCACGCCGGAATTTCTGGCCTCGAATGCAGAAATCCCGCAGCAGGTCGCGGCTTGGCGCCTGCAGGCGGATCGCACGAGCTATGGGCAGTCCGCCTGGGTTTTGGCCCATGGGGTCAGAGAGTTAATTCGCCCAGTTCCAGCCTTAAACGTGCCAAGTTTGGTGATGACTTGCGCGGAAGATGTGGGTTCAACGCCGCAGATGAGCCGGGACATCGCCGCTGAAATCGCAGGGGCAGAGTGCCAAATTATACCGAAGTTCAAGCATTTGGGGCTGCTCGAAGCGCCAGAGGCCTTTACCCAGCCCGTTTTTGACTTTCTGCAGCGGGTTTAAGTCTCGCCGCGGTCCTGTCACTCGGCGGCCTGGGCGGCAAAGAGCCGGCCAGGACCTTGCAACGCCTTTGGATCACCAGACAGCTGCGCGAGATGCCACGCGAGCACAAGGTTGCTGGACAGCACAGGCAGGCCCAGCTCAGCTTCCATGGGGGCAATCAAATCCATGGTGCGCAGGTTGGTGCAGCTGAGAAAAATGCCGTCAAGCCCGCCCTCTGCGAGCAGATGACGGGCCGCGCTTTGAACCGATGCGCCAGAAATGCGAACAACTTTTGACTCTTCGGCCTCGCCGAAGGTGCCAAACACTGGGGTTTCAACGCCGTTCTGCTGCAACACCGTCCGCAGATTGGCGCTGACCTCCTCGAGGTAGGGGGACAAAAACGCAATACGTTTGAGCTTGAGATGCTGGCAAGCTGCCACCAATGCGGAGACGGGCTGGCTGACCGCCTGGGTTTTTGTGCCAGATTTCACCAGCCGCTCAATCTCCTGCACGCCAATTTGAGCCGTGCCGGACGTGCAGCCATAGCCCACGGCGTTCAAGCGCAGGGTCTGGGGAAAGAGCGCCGCTGAAGCCTCAATATGCCCTGCCATAGATTGCAGTGTTTCAGCTGTGACCTCTTGCCCGCTGGGCACGCGGCTAAAGAAGAGATCTGCGGTGCCGCGCATCTGCATCATATCGCGCTCGATGGTTTCATCCGATTGCAAAACCACAATCCCAATTCGAGTTGGTTCAATTGAAACAATGTCATATGGCAGTAAGCTCATGTTAAATCCTAATCATTTCGGCGCCATAGGGTTGGCTCAGCCACTCGGCTCCATTCTCGCGAATGACGATATTTTCCTCATGAACCAAGGCGCGACCTGGCGCCAATTCGATGCCGGGCTCCAAGGTGAGGACCATGCCCTCTACCAGCGGCGTGTGATCGGTTGGGATCAGGCTTGGCCATTCGGTGAGGTTCATGCCCAGCCCATGGCCATAGCGGCCCGCCTCGGAGCCGCCGGCGCCGCCGGTGACAATCTTATCCATAACGTGAAACAGCTCCGCCGCGGTCGCACCAGGTCGTGCGGCTTCAAATGCGGCATATGTGGCCTCAATCAGACGGCTGTGTCCGGCGGCAACATCCGGCGATGGGCTGCCCACGGAAAAGTTGCGATCGAAATCGCAAAAATAGCCATCATGCACCAAGCCTGTGTCCAGCATCAAGACATCTCCCGCCTCGAGCGGGCGGTCGTCCGCTGGAGAGATGACATCGCCATAGCCGCTGGGCGCCGCAGCACCGGCAAGATAAGGCACCCAATCGGCGCCTTCATCCAGACAGAGGCGCTGAAAATCACGAAACACCGGTGCCAAAGGCTGGCCGATACGGGCAATCTCCGGCACGCGTTCAAAGGCGCGGGTGGCAATCTGGCACGCGGTTTTGATCTTCTCAATCTCAGCCTCAGATTTCACCAAGCGCAGGCTGCGCAGAATGTCAGCATCCGCGCCAATCGGCTGGGGCAGAGCGGCATTGAGCCGGGCAAAATCGCCCAGCGGCATGCGCAGATGTGACTGCAACCCGCTGGGTGTGCCAATACGAGGGCCTAAATCCCGCAGTGTCTCGGCCAAAAGGCTAATGCCATCATCTTCGAGATCTGGCGCACGCCATGTGCGAATATCTGTGATCCATGTGCGGGCCATGAGCGCGGCGCCAATTGAGGGGATGACAGCAATGGGATCGCCAGAGCGGGGCAGGACCAAGAACCAAGGCCGGCACGGGCTTTCCCAAAATCTTGTGAGATAGCCGGTGAAATAGCGAATATCTGGCTCTGTGGTCAGTAAAATAGCGTCGAGATCCGCCGCATTCATGCGGCTTTGTGCGCCTGTCAGGCGCGCTTTGAATTCTGTGGTTTCAAAACCTTGGGGCATTATTCTGGACCTTCTGAAAGTATGACAAGCACATGGGAGTTTGCGTCAAGCTTGAGCGCTGCACGATGGGCCGGTGAGGCCAAGAGCGCCGCCAGACCCGCGGCCCCGGAGGCTGTGCTCTCCATCTGATGGGCTGCGGCATAATCGGCGCCGGCTTGGCCTTCCTCTTCGCTGATGAGCGCAAAAACATCGGCATCCTTGGCCAGCCCCTTCAGGGCGATCAAAGAGGCCTCCAGGCAATCCAGCCGCCCCATGGCGCTTCCTGGACCTTTGGCAGCGACGAAATCACCGGCTTGAATGCAGCCGTGCAGCGCGGGGGCGTGCTGTGGTTCAACCACCACGATCACCGGTGCATCGCCCCAAAGTTTGCGGGCCATCGCGGCTGCAGCTCCGGCCAACCCGCCAACGCCAGCTTGCAAGAAGATATGGGTCGGCGCAGAAATTTGCCGCTCGGCTTCGGCCATAAAGACGGTATAGCCCTCCATCAAACGATGGCTCAAATCGCTATAGCCTGGCCAAGAGCTGTCCGACAGCAGGGTCCAGCCATTGGCTTCGGCCGCCGCTTGCGCCGCGCTCATGCTCTGCTCATAGGTTTCGCCGGCGCGCTCAACTGTTGCGCCTTGAGCGATCAAGCGTTCGGCAAAGGCTTCGGGCACGCTCTGGCTCAGAAAGATCACGGAGGCGGCGCCAAAGGCCTTTGCGCCAGCCGCCACGCTGAGCCCGTGATTTCCTGCGCTGGCGGTGACATAGGTTTTCGCGCTCTGCGCTTCGCCTTTGACGATGGCGCTATGGGCGATGACATAGGCCGCGCCAAGTGCTTTGAAACTGCCCAGGCCCATGCGGCCGCGCTCATCTTTCACGCTGAGCTGCGCGATCTTGAGATCTTGCGCCATTCTGGGAGCTTGCAGCATATCCGTTTCGGCGGCGTCGGGACAACGGGCCAGAAGGGCTTGCACTGAGGCCGCATCGGTCGAGGGGGCGGGGATGTCGCGCAGGATGTCGACGGTCAAGCCGGTGGAGCGGTGGGGGTTTTGCAATATATCCATGGCGCAAATGGAGCCCATCGCGCCGGTAAGAGCAAGCCCATATGCGACCTGTCACAGCGCGGAATTGTCAATTTCACCGCGCGCCATTAACATGCGCCTACCGACATAGAGAGGCCGCATGAAACATCAACATCCCACGCACCCAGAACCCACAGATGCGCAGGCGCGGCGGGCGCGTCCGGTGGTTGTGTGCTATCCCACCGAGACCCTGCCGCAGCTCGATCTGGCGGCCTCAGCCGCGCGGCGCGAGGGCGCAGAATTGCTGCAACGGCTCTCGGTGCCGCCCCGCTCGGCCGCCTGCATTGACGTTCCAGCCGGGCATTTCGCGCGGATTGTATCTGTGGAGGGGCCGCAGGTGGGGGATCTGAACATTTGGAACAGCCACAACATCGCCGAGCGATTCTACAGCGGCAAAACACGCGCTCTGCACGGCACCCATGTCGGCACGGGTGACAGCCTCTGGTCGAGCTTTCCCTTCATGCGGCCCTTGGCTCATATCACCTGTGACACGCTGGACTGGTATGGCTATGACGCTGATGGCGGCTCGGTGCATGATGTGATTGGCACGCGCTGTGATCCCTATACGGGCCGGCTGCTCAGCGGCTCAGATTACCACTATTGTTGCCATTCCAACCTGACCCGCGCTGTGGCCGAGCACTTTGATCTGCCGCCGGAAGAGGCGGAGCGGCATGTGCATGATGTGCTCAATGTCTTCATGCTGACGGGGTTTACCCGCGACACGCATCAATATTTCATGAAGGCCAGCCCCGTGCGCCCGGGCGATTTTCTTGAGCTGGAGGCGCAGATTGATATCACCCTCGGCCTCTCTGCCTGCCCGGGCGGCGACTGCGGCGCAGAACATTCCAGCGACACGGCGCACTGCCATCCGCTGGTGATCGAGATCTATGCGCCCAAAACGCTGGCCGGCTTCACCCCCGCGCCGCCCAATCCCTACGGGCGATAGGCGCGCTGGGGGCGGATTGCCGCTCGCGCAATGCAGGAAGCGAGGCGGTTTTTGTTTTAGGCGGTTGTAATATATAGGCTTTACAGGGCGCGCGGATGGGGCAATACTCCCCTGAATTCATGACACTTTTAATTGATACCGAAACGCTTTGAATGGACAAACACCCCCAAAATTGGTTTTACTGGCTTAATCGCAATGCCCCCGCAGCGACGATTATCGTGACAGTCGTCATTGCATTAAGTAGCGCGGGGTGGACCCTCCATACATGGCAAAAATCGAAAGCTTCGCTTGATATCAGCGGACAGGTGTCCATCGGTGGTGATGTGACCCAAGTGGGCGGTGATCTGATTATCACGGGTGACCCATTGGATCAAAAAACCATTGGGCATTTGAACAGCCTGCTGGATCGCTACCGCGCAGATCTGGACCAGCGCGACATCGAGCTTGCAGACAAAGAGGCGTTGATTGCCCAGCTGAAGGCCACGCTTGAACTCGCACAGAAAATCGCGGCGGGCGGTGACGATCAGCTGGCATCCCGCGCGCGGGCGCTTTTGGCAGATTTGGAGCCGGGCAGCCTTGGGGCGGCCCTTCTTCCCGATCTGCGGGCATTGATTCAAGATTATGAGCAGGGTCCGATCAAGGATTTGGTTGAGCTCCATATGGGGGAGGGCGCCTTAACCTTTTACGGGGATCCGCAGGCCTCCCTCGCCGCCTATCGCCGGGCCCATGCCCTCGACCCGGAAAATATAGCGGCCATCGATTCCATTGGCCAATTGGAGCTTATTTTCGAGAATCTGAAGGCCGCTGAAGATGCCTTTCGCCAGGTTTTGGACCTTGGCCGGTTCCGGGACGACAAACGCGCCATTGCCGCAGCTTATAGCAACCTCGGCGTTATTGCCATGACGCGCGGTGACTTTGAGGAGGCGGTTGATTATTACAACCAAGGCCTTGCCTTGGATGAGGAGCTGGGGAGCAAGAAGAGGATGGCAGCGCATTATAGCTTACTTGGCGTTGCCGCCTTCAAGCAGGATGACTTTGACACAGCGGTTGATTATTTCAACCGAGCCCTTGCCTTGAATAAGAAATTGGGGCGCAAGGAGGGGATGGCTCTGAATTATGCTGGTCTCGGCGTTGTCGCCTTTACTCGAGGTGAATCGCTGGAGGCGCGGCAGTTTTTGGTGCAGGCGCGGGGGCTTTTTGCCGAAATGGGAGCGCAGCCGGAGGTGGCGCTAACCGATCAATTGCTGGCCGATCTTGAACCGACGGCGGGGCCATAGGGCCGGGGTGGCTGCGGCTGGCGTCAGCCGCGCCCGGGCGGCGCGTCAAAAGCGATGCGAAACCCCATATGGCTGGTGGTGCTCTCAGGGGAATTGCCCGTGCGCGCGGCGATGCGGTAGCGCGTGCAATAGGAGGCATGGCATAGAAAGCTGCCGCCCTTGATGACGCGATATCCCCGCATGGCCGCTGCATGGGCCTTGCCGGCTTTGGACAGGGATTTGAGGCGAAACAGATCGGCCGTCCAATCCCAGACATTGCCGGCCATGCCATGGAGCCCGTAGCCATTGGGGGCAAAAGAGCGCGCCGGGCTGGTGAAAGCATAGCCATCGGCGGCGGTGTTTTGAGTGGGAAAATTGCCTTGCCAGATATTGCAGGGCAGATGCGCGCGATCATCGGGCGGCGCATCGCCCCAAGGATAGGTCACATCCCCCAAACCGCCACGCGCGGCATGCTCCCATTCCGCTTCACTTGGAAGACGTCCCCCCGCCCAAGCGCAATAGGCCTGCGCATCCGTCCACGACAGATGAACCGCAGGGTGATCGGGCAGGCTTTCGGCGCCCAAAGGGCCTGCGGGATATCGCCAATTGGCGCCATCGACCCGCCGCCACCATTGAGCGCCAGCCGCGCCTTGCACCGTGGTTTGGGCCGCGGGAACCTGGAGGTGAAAGACAAAAGACCAGCCGAAAACCTCAGCTTCTGTTACATAACCGGTCTGTTCTGCAAAATGGGAAAACTCCGCATTGCTCACCGGGGTTTGCCCCAGCAGGAATGGTTTCAGCTTGACTCGGCGCTGCGGCGCCTCGCCGTCCAGCTTGATGACCGGCCGGTTGGTTCCCATCAAGCCCGCCCCGCCCGGTATGAGGCAGAGCGCGCCCCGATGCGCCCCGCTGCCCATGGATTGCGGGGCAGGCCGCGAGCTGGCGCCCTCCGGTCTGGATGGGGCGCAGCAGTTGGGAGAGGTCGGATCCGCCGTCATCGGTGGATTATATCTCTTTTTTGTCTTGCACGATATTCATGCTGGCCGTGCCGGAAAATCCAATCTCCACCGAAGCGAAGGGCCCGCCTTGGCACATTTGCCCGGGATCATGCGGATCTGCCGGATCGGCGGCCGCCAGGACCTCCTCTGCAAATTGCTCGGCATTGTCTTTCGGACGATACCCCAAGAAGGCCGCCTTGTGATTGTCGACCGTGACCCGGTCATTATTCGACACGCCATAGATCACGGAAAAGCCCGTGATCGGTGTGGTGATGGCCTGCTGAACCAAATGGATCAGATCATCATAGGACAGCCAGGAGCCAAGCGCGCGTGGATTGTTGACCTGTGCGGCAGAAAGGATGCGCAGATGCACACTCTCAATGCCCTTTTTGTCCCAATAGAGGCTGCCAAGATCCTCTGCGAAACATTTTGCCAAACCATAGTAGGTGTCTGGGCGGTGCGGCACTTCTGTGTCGATCCTTTGGGTTTTGGGATACATGCCCACCGCATGGATGGAGCTGGCATAGACCACGCGACGCAGCCCCTTGCGTGCGGCCGCTTCCCACACATTATAGGCGCCAATGATATTGGAATGTAGGATTTTGTCCCAGGCGGCCTCATCGCCAATCGCGCCAAAATGAACCACCATCTCCGCACCATCAAGCACCGCCTCCATGGCCTCCAGATCGCCGAGGTCCGCTTTGACATAGGTCTCACCGGGATAAAGCTTGCCGATGTCCTCGGTCCAATCGGTGGAGACCAGGCGGTCACACATCTGGCTGAGCGGTTCGCGCAGATAAGAGCCCAGCCGTCCCGCGGCACCGGTTAACACGAGTTTTTTCATCAAATTACTGCCTTTTCTAAAAAGGGTTTGCCCTCTTCGATACGTTTGTATGCGAAGGGCGAAAGGTCAATGCTGCGATAGGCGCCATAGGTGATAAATTCGGCCAATCCGCGCCCGATGGCCATAGATTGTTGCAAGCCGTGGCCCGAAAACCCATTGGCAAAGAGCAAGTTCTCGACCTGATGATGCGGGCCGATGATCGCGTTTTGATCGAAGGTGTTATAGGCGTAATGTCCCGCCCAGCTGTTGATCAGCTTGATCGTTTCGAATTGCGGCACACGGGCGGCGATGATGGGCCAGACCTTCTCTTGCCAGATGCTGTGGTCTTGGGTGAAATCGTCATAGTCTACGGGCGCATCATCATCGGGCGGACAGCCGGCAAGATAATAGCGCCCCTCCGAACGCATATGCACGCCAGAGGGATCGATGGTGAGGGGGAGGTCGCGCGCCAGCGGCTGCTCGGCATCAAAGACGAAGCTGTAGCGTTTGCGCGGCTCAACTGGCAAGTCTAGCCCGGCCATACGCGCAGTTTGCGCGGCGCGCGGGCCTGTGCAATTGACCACGAGCCCGCAGCTGAGCCTCTCGCCCGAGGCCAGGGTCACGCTGTGGATGCGGTCTGCGTGCCGGTCCATCGCCACAACCTCATTTTGGACGTATTCGGTGCCTTTTTCCTGGGCCACGCGCTTGCACCAATCAAAAATCGTGCCGCCGTCAAAATAGCCTTCGTTGACGGTGTTATGATTGCCTGCGGTAATGTCGCCCACATGATAAAATGGATATTCGGCCTGAATTTCAGAGGCTGTCATATGCCGCGTGCCAGCGCCCATTTGTGCCTGCAGCGCTTGACTGTGCCGCAGGCTTTCGGCCCCGGCGGCGCTATTGGCCAAATACATATAGCCAAAAGATTGGATATGGATTTTCGGAACACGCGGGTCGTGATCAAAATAGCTTTGAAAATTGTTGATAAACTCCGCGCCAAATTGGCTGACTTGGATATTGGTTGGGTTTGAAAACTGTTGACGGATGCAAGAATTGGTGTGGCTTGTGGACGCGCATTCAAAACTGAGATCCCGCTCCACCACAAGAATCGAGCCGTCAAACCCCGGATCGCGGCTGAGCCACCAGGCGATGGAGCTGCCATACATAGCGCCGCCAATAAGGATTATATCATAGCTATGCGCTTTTGGGGTTTGCTGCGCCAGTGCCATTTAGAACGCCTCACCGTTTTTGGCCCGCTCCAGAACATCGGCGATCTGTTGAGGCGCCAGACCGTAAAGCTCTTCGGCCGCCTGCGCGGTGATATAGCCGCCAGCCAGATCTTTGAGGGTTTCTGCGGTGCTGCGTTCGCAGACAGGTCCGTAGCCTGCGCCACCTGGGAAAGCCATCATGACCTTTTTGCCATGGGGCACAAATTGCTTGCCTTTCCCGCGCATGGGCGCGCCATCGTCAAGCGCGATCGTGGTGGCGCCGCCTTTGGATCCGCCTTGGCGACCATTTGCTGGGTGGTTGACGCGATCGAACATGGCTTGGATGTCAAATTCGTAACCCTCTTGGGCTCCAACCTCCATATATTGACCCAATCCACCGCGATGTCGGCCGGCGCCGCCGCTGTCGGCACGCAGCTCTTTGCGCCAGATCAATACCGGGCCGACCTGCTCGGTGGCTTCGACGGGCATGGTCATCACTCCGCTGGGAAAAGCGGTGGCGTTCATTCCATCCAAACCGGGTCGAGCGCCAGATCCGCCGGAGTTGAAGGTCAAAACCTCTGCGCGCCGGGCATGAGGCGGGGCGGGCGCATCGCTGCGGGGGCGCAGCGAGACTTGGAAATTGCACAGGCACCCCGCGCCCTCCGCAGGCACCCGCCCGGGCAACAATTGATCCAAAGCCGCATAGACCGCGTCGGGCACCATATGGCCAATGATATGGCGCAGCGCCACAGGGGCGGGATGCAGGGCATTCACGATGGTGTTGTCCGGCGCCGTGATTTCAAAGGGCGCCAGACTGGCCGCGTTATTGGGAATCTCTGGGGCTATGGCGCATTTGAGCGCGTAGCAGGCATAGGCTTTGGTGTAGACCAATGGGCAGTTGATGCCCTTCTTATCCAGGCCAGAAGTGCCGGCAAAATCGCATAAAATACGGTCTTTTTCGATGGTGAGCTGCACTTTGAGATCAACCGGCTGCGCATAGCCGTCGGTGCGCATTTCCCCTCGGGCCATGCCAGGCGTCAGCGCGTTGATCCGCTCAAGTGTCGCGCGGCGGGAGTTGGACAGAATAAACTCAGAAATCCCAGACAGATCCGCAAGCTCAAATTCCTTCATCATATCAATCAAGCGGCGGTGGCCAATTTCGTTGCAGCTGGCCAGCGCATAGATGTCTCCCACCAGCTGATCAGGCTCGCGCACATTGCCGCGGATGATCCGCATCAAGGTCTGATCCACCACGCCGCGATCGGCCAATTTCATAATGGGTATGTAGAGACCTTCCTCATAAACACTATTGGCATCCGCTCCAAACCCTCGGCCCCCGATATCAACGATATGCGCGGTGCAGGCAAAGAAGCCCACAAAGGTTTCGTTGTAGTAACTGGGGGTTACAATGGTAATGTCATGTAAGTGGCCGGTGCCCTCCCAGGGGTCATTGGTGATGTAAATATCGCCGGGGGCGAAATTTTCGCGGCCAATCCGGCGTATGAAATGGGCCACCGCGTCGGCCATGGCATTGACATGGCCTGGGGTGCCGGTGACCGCTTGGGCCAGCATGTGCCCTTGCGCATCATAGACCCCGGCAGAAAGATCCCCGGCCTCGCGCACTGAGGTTGAGAAGGCCGTTCGCACCAGCGCTTGCGCCTGCTCTTCCACCACAGAGATCAGGCGGTTCCACATGACTTGATACTGCACCTCAGAGGTGGTGCGGGGGGGCGTGGATGCGATCATTGCACAGCTCCTTTGTCTACTGGCCGCGCGGTCAGTTCAATACAGCCATCACTCATCGCCCGCGCGCGGCGGGATTTGGGCACGATGATGGTGGTTTCCTCTTCTTCAATCACCGCAGGCCCGTCCAGCTCCGCGCCTATGGCCATATCCGCCCGGCGCCATTGGGCCGCCTGTGTCATTTGCGCCGATGCCGCATCAAATAGGCTGCGGTAATGGGTGGCCGTCAAGCGCTGGCCAGCCGGCTGGGGTGCCAGGGCTGTGGCCGGGGCGGCGGCGGTTGTTGCATTGACGGACCAAACCGTGATCTCAATGTCCATGCCGGCGACACTGCGGCCAAAAAGGGTTTTGTATTCGCGCTCAAACAGCGCTTCAAACTTTGCTGCATCGGGAGATTGGGCCAAGGTGGCATCAAAGGCTACGGGAATTTCCCATCCCTGTCCCGAATAGCGCATATAGACTTTGTATTGCGCATCAATTTCGGCCTTCGCGTCACAGCTGCGCACAAAGGCAGTGGCTTCCTGAGTCAATTCCGCCAGCAAGCCTGTCGCCAGGTCTGATCTGAAATCAGCCAAACGCATGAACTGGCTGCGGGTGGCTTCGAAGCTGAATGGCGCGCGCAGAAAGCCAATTGCAGAGCCGACCCCTGCGCCACTGGGCACAAGAAGGCGGGTAATGCCCAATTTTTCGCACAATCGCCCCGCGTGTAAAGGCGCTGCGCCGCCAAAGGCGATCATTGTGTAATCGCTGAGATCTTCGCCGTTTTCCACCGCATGCACCCGCGCGGCATTGGCCATATTTTCATCCACAACCTCGGAGAGGCCGAAAGCGGCAGTTTGGCTGTCCATATCAAGCGTATCGCCCAAATGTGCCGCAAGCGCGGCTGCGCTCGCCGCCGGCTTCAGCGTGATGCGCCCGCCTGCAAACTTGTTCGGATCCAGCCGCCCCAGGACCAAATCAGCATCGGTCACCGCCGGGCGGGTGCCACCACGGCCATAGCAGGCCGGGCCCGGCTCGGAACCGGCGCTTTCTGGCCCAACCCTGATTTGCCGCAGGCTGTCGACATGGGCCAAAGAGCCACCACCGGCGCCGATCTCAACCATATCAATCACAGGGATTGAAATGGGCATGCCCGAGCCTTTTTTGAACCGATAGCTGCGTGCAACCTCGAAGACACGGGCGGTTTTTGGAGTTTGATCTTTGATGAGGCAAATCTTCGCCGTGGTGCCGCCCATATCGAAAGACAGCACCTTATCAATCTGGTGACGCGCGGCGATATGGGCGGCAAAAACCGCCCCGCCGGCCGGGCCGGATTCCACCAAGCGAACGGGAAATTCAGCGGCATTTTCCAGGCTGATAATGCCGCCGCCGGAGTGCATCAAAAAGATTGGACATCGTGCGCCCTCACTGTTCAAACGCCCTTTGAGACGGCCCAAATAAGTTTTCATCAAGGGTTTGATATAGGCATTGGCAATGGTGGTGTTGAAACGCTCATATTCGCGCATCTGTGGGCTGACCTCGCAAGACAGCGACAGCATGGCGCCGGGCATTTTCTCAGACACAACCTCAGCTACAAGGCGCTCATGGGCGTCATTAACGTAGGAATGGAGAAATCCCACAGCGATGCTCTCAAAGCCCGCCTGCTTAATCTCCCCGACCAGGGCTTCAATCTCAGCGCGGTTGATCGGCCTAAGCACTTGGCCGTCGGCCTGCATTCGCTCTGTGATTGTGTAGCGAAAATTGCGGGGCAGGAGCGGCGGGGGCAGGGTTAGGTTGAGGTCATATTGTTCAAAGCGGCTTTCGGTGCGCATCTCAATGACATCGCGGAAGCCCTCGGTCGTGATCAAAGCCGTCTTAGCACCGCGGCGTTCGATCAAAGCATTTGTGGCAAGAGTGGTGCCGTGGATGATTTGGGTGATCTCTCCGGGGTTGATTTGGGCTTGCGCGCAGACGCGGGCCATGCCCTCGACAATGGCTTCTTCTGGGGCGCGATAGGTGGTTAAGACTTTGGTGGAAAAGAGGGCGTCGCCACGCTCCAAAACGACATCCGTAAAGGTGCCGCCAATATCCACGCCTAGGCGCACAGCTTGCTTTTGCATTCGATCCTCCAACTTGCACTCAGGATAACAGAATGCGGCGGCAGGGGAAGGTATTTGGCGCCATTATTGTGACAACAACGCTGATCGATCCAACGGCTCTTGGACCTGCTTGGGAGGTGTGATTCTGTGCGATTTTCCCGCATCTCAGTGCGCAGATTAATTTTCTGGTAAAATTGATGACGCAAGGTCATATCCCAGGCGCAATTCAGGGGATTGCCAGACGGGGCTTGCCTGCACTAAAGCGCGATTCAGCGTCAGATTAGGAGCTCAAAATGTTTCAGGTTCATGCCACAGCGCGTTTGCGTCCGTCGCCCTTCTTCAATTCGGTGGTTGCCGAGGGCTGTACCAATGCCTCGATCTACAATCGGATGATTTTGCCGGCGAGCTTTGGCGATAAGGATAAGGAATATTGGGACCTGTTGAATGGGGTCGTCATGTGGGATGTGGGTGCCGAGCGGCAGGTGCAACTCGAGGGGCCCGATGCTGCCAAATTGGCGCAGATCCTGAGCCCGCGCGACTTGTCAAAATGCAAAATCGGGCAGGGCAAATATGTGCCGCTTTGCAATCACGACGGTATTTTGATCAATGATCCGATCTTGCTCAAACTGCGTGAAGATTTGTTTTGGTTCTCGATTGCGGACAGTGATATTTGGTTCTGGGCCCGCGCGATTGCGGCAGAGCGTGGTTTGGATGTCAAAATTTCTGAACCGGATGTCTCGCCCTTAGCGGTGCAGGGGCCAAAAGCGAGCGCGGTTGTGTCGTCAATCTTTGGCGACTGGGTGCATGATTTGAAGTATTTTTGGTTCGCAGAGAGTGAAATCAACGGAATTCCTGTTGCCGTGCAGCGTTCGGGCTGGTCCAAACAGGGCGGGTTTGAGATTTACCTGCGTGATGGAACGCGCGGCGATGAGCTTTGGAACATCGTCAAAGAGGCCGGCGCGCCTTTCGACATCGGCAATGGTGGGCCAACCTCCCCTGAGCGGACGGAAAGCGGACTGGTGAGCTGTGGCTCTGACAGCGATGGCACCACCAATCCCTATGAGGTGCGTTTGGGCAATTATATTGACCTGGATGTCCCCGATGATGTCATCGGCATTCAAGCGCTGCGCCGCATCCATGCGGAAGGTCCCAAACGTCATCAGCTGGGGTTGATCTTAGAGGGCGACACGCCCGATCCTTTGAGCTTCCACTGGGAAGATATCACCGTAGATGGGCAGAAGGTCGGCGATATGACCAATTGTGTTTGGTCCCCGCGTCTGAGCAAAAACATCGGCTACGCCTTGATCTCACGCAGCTGCATGATCGGCGACAAAGTGACCTTGTCCCGCTCTGGCGGTCGCAAGGTCGTGGCAACGCTGGTGGATATGCCATTTTTGTGACGACAGCCCCCAAGACAGGCGCTGCAAGCTGGGGGCAAGATCATTGCCTCCGGCTTTGCGAGTCGCGCCCTAGGGTTTGGTTCAATTTTTTGGCGCTGGGAAACATAAATAAATAATTGAAAAAATTATACAAAAAGGCATGGTTAACAAAACTGCAGGCAGGCCTGCGGCGAGCGGATCGTCTGCCAAAAACACATTTAAAACAGTAGGTGCCATCACGATCGGATAGACCGTAGATGCCTTCTCCAAAACCGGTGAAAATGCGGATCGAAAGAGCAACACGGCCGCCGGCATAAAGAAAATGATGGAGGTATTGAAGCTGCCGACCAATTCTGGGAATAGCGAGTCAAAGAATGCAAAACCTTTGCTGATATGGAAGGAATGAAAGACGGAGTGCACGAAGAAGCAAAGGCTGAACGCTGCGCCAGTGAGGCCGGAAATTTTTGCTAATTTCATAATGACATGTCCAAAGGTTTGTTTAGTTTGAATGAGTTTTACACTACTAAGCTCCGAGTTTGATCTCAAATGAAATCTGCTGACTAAGACCTCTGCATACCCCAACCGCCACGCCAAAACACTTTGCCCGGTGGCAACACCGGGCTGCGCCTGCCTGCCCCCCGGCAAGCGCTGCCCTCATTTCGTGTTGAAATGGCGTTATGCAGGGGTCTTGGATGTGTAGGGCGGACCACACCGAAATACTCAGCCATTTCCATCTCCACCCGCAGATATGCCAGGTCATCTCATGAGCGGCGTGTTTCAGTCCGGTCACCAATGATCGAAGCTGGCGCGGCTCTTGCGACATATCGCAACAAGACAGGGCGCAGGTGTTTGGCGGTGGATTTTACGCAAAACAGCTGCGAAGTCTTGACCCATAGTTTATTCGGTGGTCTTTGAGGTCAATGGAATGAAGAGGACGGTCTGCTCATGAAAAAACTATATGGATCCGCCAGCGAGGCTCTCGAAGGGCTGTTGTTTGACGGGATGTTTATTGCCGCCGGGGGCTTTGGTCTGTGTGGTTTGCCGGAAAATCTATTGGCCGCAATAAGAGACGCTGGCACCAAGGATTTGACCTTTGCGTCGAACAATGCCGGTGTGGATGATTTTGGCATTGGCATCTTGCTTCAAACGCGGCAGGTGAAAAAGATGATCTCCTCCTATGTGGGCGAGAATGATACATTTATGAAGCAATATCTCTCTGGTGAGCTGGAGCTTGAATTCAACCCTCAGGGCACTTTGGCAGAACGGATGCGCGCCGCAGGTTGTGGGATTCCGGGGTTTTATACCAAAACCGGAGTGGGCACCGTGATTGCCGAGGGCAAGGAGCATAAAGAGTTTAATGGAGAGACCTATATTCTCGAAACCGGGCTCTTTGCAGATGTGTCGATCGTCAAAGCCTGGAAGGCCGATGAGACGGGCAATTTGATTTTCCGCAAGACGGCGCGGAACTTCAACCCGCCGGCGGCCATGTGTGGTAAGGTCTGCATTGCGGAGGTGGAGGAGATTGTCCCCACGGGCAGCTTGGATCCCGATCACATTCATCTGCCGGGCATCTATGTGCACCGGCTCATTCAAGGCAGCCATGAAAAACGGATCGAACAACGTACAGTGAGGGCATCATAATGGCCACAGAGACAAAAGGCTGGGACCGCAACCAAATGGCCGCGCGGGCCGCGCAAGAGCTGGAAGATGGCACCTATGTTAATCTGGGAATTGGGATTCCAACGCTTGTGTCCAACTATATCCCCGAGGGGGTTGAGGTGACCTTGCAGTCGGAAAACGGCATGCTCGGCATGGGACCGTTTCCAACCGAAGATGAGGTGGATCCTGATCTGATCAACGCGGGCAAGCAAACGATTACCGAATTGCCGCAAACCGCTTATTTTGACAGCGCAACCTCCTTTGGAATGATTCGCGGCGGTAAGATTGCCATGGCGATCCTCGGTGCGATGGAAGTGGCGGAAAATGGCGATTTGGCCAATTGGATGATCCCCGGCAAGCTGGTCAAAGGTATGGGTGGCGCCATGGATCTGGTGGCCGGTGTCGGCCGGGTTGTCGTGGTCATGGATCACACCAACAAGAGGGGCGAAAGCAAAGTTCTGCCTGCCTGTAGCCTGCCACTCACGGGCGCTGGCGTTGTGGATCGTATCATCACCAATCTTGGGGTGTTGGATGTGGTTGAGGGCGGATTGGCAATCGTGGAGACGGCGGAGGGCGTCAGCGAGGCAGATCTTCGCGCCGCGACGCTGGCGACGATCGTCTCCTAACGCGCTTTGCGACCGGCTTGAGTGCTACAAAACAGCTTAAACAGCTGCATAGCGTCGCCCCCGCGCAGAGATGACAGCAGCGCTTGTCTGGGGCGATGATCAATTTTGGGGATTCACGGCGGCAGCGGTTTGTGAGGGATCTCTGCTTCACAGAGCAGCCAAGCCCAAAAGCACTTTGCCCGGTGGCAACACCGGGCTGCGCCGGCCTGACCTCCGGTTTATCTGTCGGAACTCTCCCATCTTGGATTGATCCAGGGGGCTCTGTTGTCTTTGGGCAGCGGTTGCTTGCCTAGAATGTGATCGGCGCCTTTTTCGCCCACCATAATTGACGGCCCGTTCAGGTTTCCATTGGGAATTCTTGGGAAAATGGAGCTATCAACCACGCGCAGCGCGTCCACCCCAATCACCCGGCATTCGGAATCCACCACGGCCATAGGATCCTCTGTGCGACCCATTTTGCAGGTGCCGCAGGGATGGTAGGCGCTTTCCACATGCTCACGGATGAACCCGTCCAGCTCGGCGTCGCTTTGCACCGATGCGCCCGGTTGAATTTCCTTGCCGCGAAATGGGTCAAAGGCCGATTGGCCAAAAATTTTGCGGGTCAAGCGGATGCAATGGCGAAAATCGCTCCAATCCTGCGGATCGGACATATAGTTGAATAGGATCTTTGGATCGTCGTTTGGATCACGAGAGCGCAGGGTTACGGATCCACGCGAGGCAGAGCGCATGGGGCCAACATGGGCTTGGAACCCGTGGCCTTCGGAGGCGGCGCGCCCATCATAGCGCACCGCGATCGGTAGGAAATGATATTGAATATCAGGGTAGCGCACCCCCGGTTTTGAGCGCAAAAAGGCACAGGATTCAAAGGCATTTGACGCGCCGGGGCCGGATTTATTGATGAGCCATTCCAAACCTACGCGGAGTTTTCCAAAGAAATTCCAATATTTGTAGAGCGTAATGGGCTGCAGGCAGGCCTGCTGAATGTAAAGCTCCAGATGATCTTGCAGGTTTTGCCCCACGCCGGGCCGATCAGCCTGCACCTCAATCCCCAGTTGCGTCAGCTGCGCGGCGGGGCCTATGCCGGAAAGCAGCAGGAGTTTGGGAGAGTTGATCGCGGAGGCGGCAACAATCACCTCGCGGCGGGCGCGGATCACTGAGATATTTTGCCCTTTTGACACTTCCACCCCAATGGCGCGGCCGTCTTTCAGGACAATGCGGCGTGCCAGGCATTTGTGCAGCGTCAGATTGGGGCGCTTTAGGGCTGGCTTGAGATAGGCATTGGCCGCCGACCAGCGCCGGCCGCGCCAGACGGTCTGCTCCATTGCGCAAAACCCCTCCTGCTGCGCGCCGTTGTAGTCTTTGGTGACTTCGAACCCCGCCTGGCGGCCGGCCTCCACAAAGGCTTGATGCAGCGGGATGTCGCGCTTGCCGCGGGTGATATGCAGCGGTCCGCTTTTGCCGCGCCAATCGGGATCGCCGCCCTGGCCGCTCTCGTGCCAATTCTCCATGCGCAGAAAATAGGGCAGCACATCGGCGTAGGACCACCCTTCCGCCCCGCTTTGGGCCCAATGGTCGTAATCGCCTGCATGACCACGCACATAGACCATGCCATTGATCGAGGAGGAGCCACCGATCACCTTGCCGCGGGGACAGGCCAATTGCCGCCCGCCCAAATGCGGCTCCGGTTCAGAGCGATACCCCCAATCATAGAGGGGCATATTCATCGGATAGGAGAGTGCGCCGGGCATTTGAATGAATGGTCCCGCATCGCTGCCCCCATATTCGAGCACAATCACGGAATATTGACCATCTTCAGACAGCCGGGCCGCCATGGCTGAACCCGCCGAACCCGATCCGATTATGACAAAATCCGCTTCCATATATCCTCCAGTTTGCGCCAGCTTGGCATAAACTACCGCCAGAGCAAGGGGGCAGCGGTCGCGCTGATAAAAAATACCCGCTCTGTGATTGAATTTTGCCAAAATATGCGCAAACCTCGTGGTTTTAGAAAGTTATTTTATGCGTATTCTTGCGGTGACCACCCTGCGAAACGAAGCCCCTTATATCGTTGAATGGGTGGCGCATATGCGCGCGATCGGTGTGACGGATCTGTTGGTCTATACCAATGATTGCGATGATGGCACTGATGCCCTGCTTGCGGTATTGGCCAAACAGGGGGTGCTACATCATATCGTGCAACAGGTGCCAAAGGGGATAAGCCCGCAATGGCAGGCGCTCAAAGCGGCTTGGAAGCATCCTTTGCGCAAGAGCTGCGATTGGGCCGTGGCCTGTGATGTGGATGAATTTATAAATGTGCATCTGGGCGAGGGCAGCTTGCATGATCTCATCGCGGCTGTGCCAGATCAGACCGACGCGATTGCGATGCCGTGGCGTCTATTCGGCAATGCTGGGATTGATCGGTTCGAAGATCGTCCCATTACGGAGCAATTTCAACAGGCGATCCCAGCCGATGCCATGTTCCCAATTGCCGCAACATTTTTCAAAACAGTTTTCAAACCTGCCGGCCCGTTCAACGGGTTTGGTGTGCACCGTCCGAAGCAAAAAGATGCAGCGAAGCATCCGCGGCCCTATTGGATTGCCTATGATATGGAGCAAAACGCTACATTGCTTGGGCAAATGCCGCAACGTATGTCTTTGATCGGCATGGCGCGGGGCGTGCGGTCCGTCGAATGCAATCACTATTCTTTGCGGTCGGCTCAGAGTTTTTTGATGAAACACGCGCGGGGCTTGCCAAACCGATCCAGCAAACCGATTGATTTGGCCTATTGGGTGCAGCGCAACTTTAATACAGAACATAACCCGTCAATAGACCGAAGCAGGCGCGCGCGGATCGCAGAAATGCAACGCCTTCTGGCGCTCAAGGATGTTGCACAGGCCCATCAAGCAGGTGTGGAGCATCATCAAAATCGCATTGCACATATTCTCGGGCAACCCGAAGGTTACGAGTTATACTGCGATATTTTAATGGCCGCAGAGGGGCGTATCTTACCGGATCACAAAGCCAGGGAGATGTTTCAGCTTTACCAAAAATTGAAACACAGAGAATAATACTCAAAAGGGGGCAATTTTTGGAAAATTACCTGTGCTCTTCACCAGATATAAATAATTTGATGCAATAACTGCCCTATTGGAAGCAACCTGCGGGGGCAGAAATGCAAATATTGGTGACGGGTGGCGCTGGATTCATTGGATCGGTTGTGGTGCGCCGTGCCGTGAATGAGGGCCACTTCGTGACCAATTATGACGCCCTGACGGCAGCCGCAAGTCTTGGGGATATTTGGGATCTTGAGGAAGCTGACAATTACCAATTGGTGTTGGGCGACATTAGCGATCGCAATAAACTCAAAAAACTGATCCAGGTCGCCCGACCCCAATTGGTGTTCCACTGCGCTGTTGAAACGCTCCGGGCCTGGCCCTTGGGCGGTGAGGAACGGTGCCTCGCGACAAATGTGACCGGCACGGCCATCTTGCTGGAGCTCCTACAAGAGTTTTGGACGGCCAATAATATGCGCGATGAGGCAAGATTTGTGCAGCTTTGTGCCGCCCGAGCAGATTTGCCCAAGGACCTACCTTCTGTTCAAGACACTGTGTTGATTGCACAGGATATGGTTGCCAATTGGGGCCAAGAGACAGGCATCTCGGTCACGCAATTCCATGCGGGCCAGATCTTTGGCCCTGGGCAAAGGTTCTGCAATGAGATTGAACGCCTTTGGCAGGATTTGGATGCCGGTCACGAGTCGCATGGGCTTGAAGCCAAAAATTGGGTGAGCGTGTCGGATCTAGCTTATACGATGCTGGCGCAGGGCGTAAGCGCCGCGGCGCCATCCCGGATGAATATAGGAACGCCGCATTGGCTCACGGATCGGGAAATGCAAGATATTATTGGCCAGGTGGCGCGCGGTTCTGACACCAAACGCGCGCCCAAAACGCCTGCGGGTATGACGACAGCATTTGATCAAGTGCTGGATGTGCCGCTCGAAGATCGCGTGTCACAAACCTTGTCCTGGCTATCAGATTGGCGCGGATGGCCTTCGGTGGATAGGGACGCCACGCGCCGCCGCGCGCAAAGTTAATTGCATCTGAACAGAGCGAGGAGCGTCAGGATCCTATACTGGCGCTTGCGTCGCAGCCCATGAAAAACCTAACCCAGATTTAGATTATATTCCGCTGGTCGTTAGGCGCAAATCTGCATAAACTGCCTATAGATTATCAAGAGGATGCAGGCGCATGGTGGTGATGTCGGGCGGGCAAGCCGTTGTTCAAACATTAATATCTCTGGGCGCGCGCTCTGGTTTTGGGGTCCCAGGTGAGAGCTATCTGGCCGTATTGGATGCTTTTTGCGACGCACCCGGTTTTCGCTTCATTGGCTGCCGAAATGAAGGCGGTGCGGCTTTTATGGCGGAGGCCTGGGCGAAGTTAACCGGAGAGGTGGGCCTGTGTTTCGTCACCCGCGGTCCTGGCGCCACCAACGCCAGCATCGGGGTGCATACGGCGATGCAAGCCTCAACGCCAATGCTGCTCTTCGTTGGACAGGTTGGGCTCGAACATCAAGGTCGCGAAGCGTTTCAAGAGCTGGATTACCGCCAAGTCTTCGGTCCCATTGCAAAATATGCCACCGAAATTACCGATGTGTCGCGCACCCCGGAAATCATCCGCCGGGCGTGGTCTATGGCCATCTCAGGCCGTCCTGGTCCGGTGGTGGTCGCACTGCCGGAGGATGTCTTAACACAATCTGCCGAGATTGAGATCCCAACCACTGAGATCCTGGCCCCAAAATCGGCAGCGGTTGCAGCGGATCTGGAGCAGTTGGCGGTCAAGCTACAAAGCGCTGAGCGCCCCGTGATCTTGGCCGGTGGCGGCCGATGGGACGCTCAGGATCGCAGCGCATTGCAGGCCTGTGCGCATAAGTTGAACATTCCGGTGGTCACGGGTTTTCGCTATCACGATCTTTTTGACAATACAGATCCGCTTTTTGTCGGTGAGGCGGGCGTTGGCATGACCGCCAATACCAAACGCGTCCTCACGGAGGCGGATGCGGTCCTGGCCGTCAACCTGCGCTTTGGCGAGATGACGACCGATGCTTTCACCCTCTTTGGCGCCAATCGCGGCGCACAATGGATTGCGCAATCGCATCGTTCAGGTGATGAGTTTCACAAATATGTTGCGCCTAATTTGAGCATGATTTCCGATCCCGCCCCGCTGCTGCAAGGGCTGATGGCGCGGCTAGAGGCCGCCGCCATGCGTCAAGATCCGGCTTGGGCCAAATCAGCGCGTGCAGGATTTGAGGCCGCGCAAACCGCCAAGGCCCAACCGAGCCCGGTTGATATGGGCGTGGTCACACGCACTGTCCAGGCAATGTTGCCCGCAGATGCCATCGTCTCCAATGGCGCAGGAAATTTCGCCATTTGGCCCAATAAATTTATGCAGTTTTCTCAGCACCAGCGGCTGCTTGCGCCGCAGTCGGGCGCCATGGGCTATGGCCTGCCAGCGGCAATTGCCGCGAAGGTTGAGTATCCAGAGCGCTGCGTGGTCTGTTTTGCTGGCGATGGTGATTTCCAAATGAACTGCCAAGAGCTTGGGGCCGCGTTGCAAGCCCAGGCTCGGCCCATCGTGCTGATCGTCAACAATGGCAGCTATGGCACCATACGCATGCACCAAGAGCGACATTTTCCGCGGCGTGTCAGCGGCACCGAAATGATCAACCCGGATTTTACAACTCTGGCGCGGGCCTATGGTTTTCACGGCGAGCGGGTCGCGCGCACGGAGGAATTCGCCGGTGCCTTTTCCCGCGCCCTGGCCAGCCCGACCGGTGCCGTTCTCGACCTTAATGTGGCATCCGAGGCGATCACGCCCGCAATGACGATCAAAGATCTACAGGCGCTTTCAGAGCATTAGAGCGCCAGCGCCAGCCGGGTACCTTGGTCAATCGCGCGGCGTGCGTCCAATTCCGCCGCCACATCGGCGCCGCCAATTAAATGCGCCTGTGGCAAATCCACAGCTAGGCTGCGCTCCGGTTCTTGTCCGGCGCAAAGGACGATGCTGTCCACCTGCAACAGGCGCGCAGTGCCGGCCTGGATGATATGCAGCCCAGCATCGTCGATCTTTTCATAACTCACCCCAGCCATCATCTGCACCCCGCGTTTGGCCAGATTTGTGCGGTGAATCCAACCGGTGGTTTTACCCAGGCCCGCGCCCACTTTCTTGGACTTGCGTTGCAACAAAAAGACCTCACGGGCGGCAGGGGAGATCTGTGGCACCATGCCTTCGACGCCGCCACGGGCTCGAAAGCTCATATCAATGCCCCATTCCTTCATGAAGGTCTCGATATCTTGACTGGCCGAGGGGCCGCTATGGATCAAATATTCGCTGATATCAAAGCCGATGCCACCGGCGCCAATCACCGCAACGCGCGGACCGACGGGCGCGCCTGATATCACATCGAGGTAACCCAAAACCTTGGGATGATCGATGCCGGGAATATCCGGTCGGCGCGGAATGACGCCGGTGGCCAAGATCACCTCATCGAATGCGGCCAGCGTTGCTGCCGCGACCCGATGGTTCAATTTCAATGTGACTCCGCTGAGCTCAATTTCCTTGTTGAAATAGCGTAAAGTTTCATAAAATTCCTCTTTTCCAGGTATTTGCTTGGCAATGTTAAACTGCCCTCCAATCTGGTTTGCGGAGTCAAACAGGGTCACTTTATGACCACGCCGGGCGGCTGTTGTCGCTGCTGCGAGCCCGGCCGGCCCCGCGCCAACCACGGCGATCTGTTTGATCGTTTGGGCTGGCCTGAGGTGCATATGCGTTTCATTACAGGCGAAAGGGTTGACCAAGCAGGAGGTGATTTGGCCGCTGAAAATAGCATCCAAACAGGCCTGGTTACAGCCGATACAGGTATTGATTTCGTCGGATTTGCCCGCCGCGGACTTGGCGACGAATTTGGCATCTGCCAAAAATGGGCGTGCCATGGAGACCATATCCGCATCACCGCGGGCAATCACCGCCTCGGCCACCTCGGGTGTGTTGATCCGATTAGATGTGATGACCGGGATCGGCATTTCGGCCCTTAGGCGCGCACTGACCCAGGTGAAGGCGGCGCGGGGCACTGAGGTGGCGATGGTTGGAATTCGCGCTTCATGCCAGCCGATACCTGTGTTGAAAATTGTGGCCCCAGCCGCTGCGATTTCATGGCCCAATGTGATCACTTCTTCGATCGAAGAGCCGCCTTCAACCAGATCAATCATCGACAAGCGAAAGATGATGATGAACTCAAGGCCGACCGCTTGTCGCACCTGCCGGACAATCTCAACGGCCAAACGGATACGGTTTTCATAGCTTCCGCCCCACTGATCGGTGCGGTGATTTGTGCGCAGGGCAATGAACTGGTTGAGTAGATACCCCTCGGAGCCCATAATCTCCACCCCGTCATATCCAGCCGATTGGGCCAGTTGCGCCGCGCGCACGAAATCGGCGATTTGCTGTTCAATCCCGGCTTGATCTAATTCTTTGGGTTTGACCGGATTGATCGGAGCCTGCAGCGGTGAGGGGGCCACCGCATTGGGGTTATAGGCGTAGCGCCCGGTGTGTAGGATTTGCATGGCGATTTTGCCACCGGCGGCATGAACTGCATCGGTGACAATGCGGTGCTCTGCGGCCTCCTCCGGGGTGGTCATGACGGCAGCGCCAAGCCCAACGCCGCCTTCCGCATTCGGGCCAATCCCCCCGGTGACGATCAAAGCCGCACCACCGGCTGCGCGTTCGGCATAAAAGGCGGCCATACGTTCGAACCCATGCTCCGCTTCCTCAAGGCCCAAATGCATGGAGCCCATGACCACTCGGTTTTTCAGCTTCGTGAAACCCAGATCAAGGGGTTGAAAAAGATGCGGATAATGGGGGTTGGACATAGGGACCTCAAGATGTGTGATGCGAACAGATCATGGGGTTTATCCTATGATTGCAAGCGTTCCGTCACGGAAGACTGGGATCAGAGCTGGCCGGCTTCCGTCAAAACCTTTCGCGCGGCGCGGAAACATTCCAAGGCCTGCGGCACGCCGCAATAGATGCCAATCACATGAATAATCGCGCGGATCTCTTCAACGGTGACCCCATTGTTCAGCGCGCCTTTGCAATGCAATTCCCATTCATGCATTTTCCCCAAGGCGCCAATCATCGACAGGTTCATCATTGAGCGCGTTTTGGCGTCAATCACATCATCGCCCCAGCCAAAGCCCCAACACCAGGCGGTCATCGCCTCTTGGAAAGGCCGGGTAAATTCATCGGCCGCGGCAAGATTTTGGGTGACATATTCCGCGCCCAGCGTGGCTTTGCGCTGCTCTAAACCTTTGAGAAACAGATCTTCGTCGAAAGTGCTCATGTGGTGTCCTTTCCATAGTTTTGTGGCAGTCTGCATTATTTTTCGGCAGGTGACAGGTGTTTTTGGCGGCGGCAGTGTTTTTCTTTCCGGCGATTTGCCTGCGCAAGATATGTTCTTTCGGCCCGCAAGGATTTAAGGTGCCTTCAAAGGAAGTGGCCGTTATGATTCATCCCTATTATACACAGGCGTCGGCGGCGTTTCACGCGGGCGTTGCCGCCGCAGATCCCGCGGAGGCGGTGCGCCGGTCATTGCCGGAATTTGACATGCCGCCTACCGTGATTGCTGTGGGAAAAGCGGCTCTGAGTATGGCCGGCATGGCGCGATCCCTTCTGGGGCCATTGCCGGCACTTGTCGTTGCCACGAACCCCGAAAATGCCGCGCGGACCGATGGGCTGCCCCCGATGCCGGAGGCGCGGATCTTTGCCGCGGCCCATCCCATTCCAGACCAAATTGGCCTTGATGCGGCGCAAGCGGTAAAAGCGGCGCTTGTTGCGGCCAGCCGGGCTGGCCGTCCGGTATTGTGCTTGATTTCCGGCGGTGGTTCGGCGCTCTTGCCTGCTCCGGTTGTGGGCGTGTCGCTTCAAGATAAAATGGCGGTGAATGCGCAGCTCTTGGCAAGCGGGGCGGATATTGAGGTGATGAACCTAATTCGCCAGCAACTGTCCGAGTTGAAGGGCGGGGGGATGCTGCGTTATGCGGCGCCAAGCCCGGTGACAGCGCTGATTTTGTCGGATGTGATTGGGGATGATTTGCGGGCTGTGGCCAGCGGTCCCACGGTCTCTCCAATCGGGACAAAAGCTGAAGCACGGGATATTTTGCACCAACTTGATATATGGGAGGCCTTGCCCGAGACCGTGCGGCGGGTTCTGCTCAGCGCGGATGTGCCTCAAGACTTGCCAGATGCGCGCAATCTGTTGATCGGCTCTAATGGGCAAAGCCTTGCGGCTATGGGCGCGGCCTATCCGGCGGCAAGGTTGCATCCGCAGCCTCTGATCGGAGATGTGACTGAGGCGGTGCGACGGGTTGCAGACATGGGGCGGGGGGCGCATGTCTTTGGCGGCGAGACAACCGTCAAGCTGACCGGCACTGGCCGTGGTGGGCGCAATCAAGATTTAGCTCTGCGGCTGGCGCTTTTGGCTGAAGCGGAGGCTTGGCAAGGCCCTTGGCTTTACCTGCAAGCGGGCACAGATGGCAGAGATGGCCCTACGGATGCGGCGGGCGGGGTGGTCTGTGAGACCACATTGGCTCAAATTCGCGCCGCTGGGCTGGATCCGGCAGGCCTGCTGGACAACAACGACGCCTATCGCGCGCTTGCGGCGGCGGGTGGTTTGCATATCACCGGCGCAACTGGCACCAATGTGGCAGACCTTGGCCTCTTAATTCGCAGCTGACCTTTGCCACCGGCTGCAACCCTCAACCCATGACTTGGAGATTTTCATGCGTATTTACCTTTCTGGCGAAATTCACACCGATTGGCGAGATCAAATCATTGCGGCTTGCGGGGATCTCAACCTCTCTTTTGATGGGCCGGTGACGGATCATGCCGCCAGCGATGATTGTGGTGTTGAGATTTTGGGGGCGGAGCCGAATAAGTTTTGGCATGACCGCAAAGGCGCGCAGCTCAACGCCATTCGCACCCGCACCGGTATCGAACAAGCCGATGTCGTTGTTGTGCGGTTTGGTGAGAAATACAAACAATGGAACGCCGCTTTTGATGCCGGCTATGCGGCGGCGCTGGGCAAACCTCTTATTGTTATGCATCAAGATGAGCATCAGCACGCCCTGAAAGAAGTGGATGCCGCAGCTCTGGTGGTGGCGCAAACCCCGCAACAAGTGGCCGCAGCGCTGCGGTATGTGATGACGGGGGCTTTGCTCAAGTAAAGATCTCTGCATACCCCAGCTGCCAAGCCAAAACACTTTGCCCGGTGGCAACACCGGGCAGGCGCCGCGCTCATTTCATGTTGAAATGGCGTTATGCAGAGGTCTTAAGTAACGGAACACGGGCCGCACCGGCACCGCACCGCGAGGCCCTCTGAGATTTTGGGCCGTCAGATGTTCAGCGGTGGCACGGGCGCGCCATAGAGCCAATCACTGCGCCTATGCACCAGCGACGGGGTCAGCTGTCCGGCCAGCCAAATCGGCGCATAGGCCATCAGCTGCGCCAATCGGCTTGATTTGTGAAACAGCTGTAGGTTTTGCGCCGACACCCGCTGGACCCTGCTGCTGCGGTCAATACGCTGGGCATAGTGCCGGGCGCAGGCGGCGACAATATCAGGCCCCACCGCCGCGCCAAGCACGCGCGCCAGGTGATAGCCATCCTCGAGCGATTGCACCGCACCCTGTGCCATAGAGGGCAGCATTGGATGGGCCGCATCGCCCAGAAGCATCACATGGCCGTCCTGCCATTTTGGCAATGGGGCCCTGTCAAAGAGTGCCCATTTGTGCAGCACCTCTGCCTGTTCGAGTATCGCCAAGAGGGGCGGGGCCCAGCCGTTGAAATCCGCCAGGGCCTCTTGCCGATCGCCCGTGCGGCTCCAGCTTTCCTCGCGCCAAGTCCTTTGCTCGACAATACCCACAAAATTGACCAAAGCCCCGCCGCGCACATAGGTGGTGACCGCGTGTTTTTTGGGCCCGGCCCAGATGCAGCCGGAAGGCGGCGGGGCCAGAGCGCCGAGCTGTGCCGCTGGCACCAATGCGCGCCAGGCGTAATTTCCGGTAAATCGAGGCGCGTCTGGGCCAAGCATTTGGTGACGGATCCTCGAGTGAATGCCATCCGCACCGATCACCAAATCCGCCTGAATGCGCCGGCCATTTGCCAAAATCACCTCGGCACCGTCTTTGCAGGGCGCATAGCCGCGCACAGGGCAACCGGTTTGCATAGCGCCGGGTTGCAGCGCGTCCAGCCGCGCGCTTAAAGCGGTGATAAGATCGGCGCGATGCACCTGGAGGTAGCGCGCGCCCCAGCGCTGGGCGGCAACGCCCTTCATGGGCAGATAAAGGATTGGGCGCCCTGAGACACCCATTCGAATTTCGATTGCTTCGGGTTCGAAAACCGCGGGCTCAAGGCGTTCCATCACGCCGATATGTTCGAGAATTTTAACCCCATTGGGGCTGATTTGCAGCCCAGCGCCAATTTCGGTGATCTCAGGGGCCTGTTCAAACACTTGAACGTCCCAGCCGGTCAAGCGCAGGCAGATGGCGGCGCATAACCCGCCGATGCCGCCTCCGACGATCAGGGCCTGCCGGTGCATGGTCGTCTTCCTTCCCTGTGTGGGCTGTGATTGCGGGCCGCGCGGTATTGGTTTGATCCAAATTGCCACGCGTGTTGCATCAGCTCATCCACTGGCCACCGTCCACATTATAGGTCTGTGATACAATGTAATCCGCTTCGGCGGAAGCTAAGAAAACCGCCATGCCACTCAGATCGGCCGGAACCGCAAAACGGCCGGCTGGTACGCCCGCGGCGACCTCTGTTTTCTTTTGCCCCAGCGCCTTGCCCTCCAATTTGGCAAACATAGCATCCACATGTTCCCAATGCGCCCCATCCACGACCCCGGGGGCGATGGCATTCACATTGATACCATATTTGATCAAGTTCAGCCCAGCCGATTGCGTCATGGAAATCACGGCCGCCTTGGTGGAACAGTAGACCAAAACCAGGCTTTCGCCGCGCCGTCCGGCTTGCGATGCCATATTGATGATCTTGCCGCCATGGCCCTGTGCAATCATCTGGCGAGCCGCGGCCTGCATGGTAAAGAGCGTCCCGGCCACATTGACCGCATAGAGCCGCTCATAGCTTTCGCGGGTGATATCGACGGTTTCAGCCGCATCAAAGAGGGCGGCATTGTTCAGAAGAATGTCGATTTTTCCGGTCTTGGCCACGACTTGAGCCAGTGCTGCATCAATGCTGGTTTGATCGGTCACATCCAGCGGCACCGCATAGGCCCCTTTGCCCAGCTGAGCTGCCGTAGTCTCTGCGGCGTCGAGATTGATATCTGCGATGGCGACGGTTGCGCCTTCTTCGAGATATTTTTCCGCAAAGCCGCGCCCAATGCCGCGCGCGGCGCCGGTGATGAGGGCGGATTTTCCGTTCAACCTGGTCATGTCTTTGTCCTTTGTGATCTACTTATCCTCCGGCTTATGCCGTGTTCTATGCGCTTTTTCAATTGTAGCTGACATTTTCAGCGCCGCTAGCACCGAAGGCCCGCACTGCCGCGATTTTGGGAGGTGTCATTCTTGCTTGCCAGATTGCGCAATCTGCCCCCTGGGGGGATTGGGCAGAGGCTTTTGCGTCAGAGCGATGACCGCACCCAAAAGCAGCAGTCCTGATGCGCCCAGAAGGCTGATGCCGATGTCGCCGGCCAAGTCTCCCAATAGCCCGGCAGCATAGGGCCCAAGGGTCTGCGCAACGGCAAAGACGACAGTGAAAAGGCTGATGGCCGCCCCCCAGCTGTGCGCCGGCAGGTTTTGACGGGCAAAATTGGTCACGGCACTGGGGGCCATAAACACCGAAAGGCCAAAAATAACCGCAGCAATCAACAAAGACATATTTCCAGGAAACAGCACCGGCAGCGCCGATCCCCAAGCGATGCAGGTCAAGATCATGGCCAATGGCAGGCCTGAGGCGTGGCGCGCAAGGATAGCTCGCCACACCAAGGGGGAAATACAGATGCTCAGTCCCAAGAGTATCCAAACAGCCGCGATGAAGCTGGCGCTGGCGGCCTGCTGTGTCATCCAGGCGGATAAAAATGTCAAAAACACGATATAGCCCAATCCAAAGCCAGCATATCCGGCCAATTGTGCCCAGATTTGAGAGATCGGCAGGGGCGCTCGGGCCTTTGCTTGCTGCGGCGCTGGACGCTTGAGCTTTGCGGCTGACCACAGGCATAGCGGTAAAAATAGCAAGCAAATTGCAGCGATAATGACCCAGGCCAAGGGCCAGTGATCCGCGCCGTAATGATCTAAAAACAGCGGCAGGCTCGCGCCTGATAAAACAATTGCCAAGCCGCCACCGGTTCCAAATAAGATGGCAATGGCCAGAGCATTGCGGCGCGGATCATTTGGAAACAGCCCAGCGGCCAAAACGCCGGCGGTGGAGAAAGACATAGCCCCAAAAAAGCCGACCAAAACGCGCCAAAGTGTTTGCCACCAAAGCTCCGCAATCAATCCGGTCGCGAGCAGCGCCAGGTTGGTGGTGATCAATCCAAAGGAGAATAGAGATGTCGCTGAATAGCGCCCGATCATGAGCATCGTCACCACAGCGCCGGCGATATAGCCCAGCGCATTGGCCGTATTGAGCCACCCGGCTTGGGCATAGTTCCACCCCAAATCCGACTGCATTGCCGGCAATATCAACCCATAGGCAAATCGGGCAAAGCCATTGGTCACCGTCACCCCCAGCGCCAGCCCTGCCAGCACCAACCACGGCCGTTTGTGTAGCTCTGTCACCTCGGTGTGTTCCTATGTCTGGTTACGTGATGGGCCTTAAGTGGGCGCAAGGCTTTGCCTTTGTTCGGTGAGGCTAGGCGATTGAGCCAGCCGGGTCCAGCGGCACTTGCACAGAAACAAATTGCCAAAGCCTGGGCCGCGCCCTAGGTTTTGGCTCAAATGCCGGAAGGCGCGATAATTGGGAGAGTGATATGCCGCAAACTGCAGATACCAACCGCCGAGTGGTTCTCTCCGAGCGGCCAAATGGCCTGCCGGATGCCAAGACTTTGCAGTTGGAGCATAGCGAGGTGCCCACACCCGGTGCGGACCAGGTGCTGTTGCGCACGCGTTACCTGTCGCTTGATCCTTACATGCGCGGGCGCATGAATGACGCCAAGTCCTATGCGGAGCCTGTCAAATTAGGTGAGGTCATGACCGGGCAGGTGGTGGCAGAAGTCATGCAAAGCAATTGCGAGGGCTACGCGCCTGGCGATCATGTTCTGGCCGGAAGCGGCTGGCAAGACTATGCGCTCAGCGATGGCACTGATCTGCGAAATCTTGGTCAAACGCCCCAAAATCCCTCTTGGTATTTGGGTATTTTGGGGATGCCAGCCTATACAGCCTATGCGGGTTTGCTTGAAATTGGCGCGCCGCAGCCGGGAGAAACCGTTGTGGTGGCGGCGGCCTCTGGACCGGTGGGCGCAACTGTGGGGCAAATCGCCAAGATCAAAGGCTGCCGCGTGGTCGGGATCGCTGGCGGCCCGGAAAAATGTGCCCATGTGGTTGAGAATTTGGGATTTGACGCCTGTTTGGATCACAAGTCTGAAACCTTTGCGGCTGATCTGAAAGCAGCCTGCCCGCAGGGCGTGGATATTTACTTCGAAAACGTGGGCGGCAAGGTGCTTTATGCGGTGCTGCCGCTGTTGAATGCCTTTGCCCGCATGCCCGTTTGCGGTGTGGTGTCGTGGTATAATCTCTCTGGTTTGCCGGATGGGCCTGACTTTGGACCGGCCATCATGGGTACGATCTTGCGGATGAAGGTGAAAGTGCAAGGCTTCATCATCTATGACAGCTTTCCGCCCAGTCTGTTCAAGGACTTCATTCGCGACATGACCGGATGGCTGGAAAGCGGGGAGGTCACATACAAAGAGCAATTGATCGACGGCCTGGAACACGCCCCCGCAGCGCTCAATGACCTGCTTTTGGGCAATAGTTTTGGTAAAATGGTGGTCAAGGTGGGCTAGGTGCCGATTGTGGCGCGTTTTTGGCACCCTATGCCCGGGCTCGAAAATTCGGAACCGCACCGGCGGGCTGCGATCCTCTGCCCTTAAGCTCTATTGTTGTTCACGCAGAGTTCAGATAACTTACCGCCCGGTAACCCGTTCAATGCGAAGTGAAATAAGTGACTGAAAATAAATCAGATATCCTAACATCCTCCGCCCGCCTATCGGTGGCGCCGATGATGGCTTGGACAGATCGTCATTGTCGCGTGTTTCATCGGATGATCTCGCGGGAGGTTTTGCTCTATACAGAGATGGTGACGGCCCCGGCTTTGGTTCTGGGCGGGGCGCTTAGGCTGTTGGATTTCAGCCCCGAAGAGCAACCGGTGGCTTTGCAGCTTGGGGGTTCGGACCCCGAGCAATTGGCAAAGGCAACGGCTCTCGGGGCGGCCCATGGTTACGGGGAGATCAACCTCAATCTCGGATGCCCTTCGGATCGCGTGCAATCGGGGCGCTTTGGCGCTGTGCTTATGACGGAGCCGGACCTTGTGCGCGCCTGCCTTGAGCGGATGCAGGAGGCCAGCGCAGCCGAGGTGACAGTGAAATGCCGCATCGGCGTGGATGACCAGGTTGTTGAAGACAGCCTGCCGGCGTTTTTATCCATGATTGAGCGCACCGGGGTGACGCGGGTGATCATCCATGCGCGTAAGGCCTGGCTGCAGGGGCTCAGTCCGAAAGAAAACCGTGACATCCCGCCGCTGGACTATGATCTGGTTCTTCGGATGAAACAGATGTTCCCCGGCTTGCACCTTACCTTGAATGGCGGGGTGGCCCATCTGCCTGATGCCTGCGCCCATCTTGAGGCCGGGCTTGATGGGGTGATGATCGGTCGTGCGGCCTATCATACGCCCTATGAGATTTTATCACGCGCCGATTGCGACATCTTTTGTAGCAGCAAGACCCCGGCGCCTGAGGCACAATGCATTGCAGAACAGATGATCCCCTATATCGAAGCCCATTTGCAGCAAGCTGGGCGGCTGCATCAGATCACGCGCCATATGTTTGGCCTGTTTTCAGGACAGCCCGGCGCGCGGCATTGGCGACGACGCCTGTCAGAGCTGGGTGCGCAACACAATGCGCAGATCGCCGATTATCGGCTATTACTAGAGGAACGCGCCGCGCTGTCGCAGCGTCAAGAAGAATTGGATCTCAATTGATGGATATACCCACCCTATTGCCTGTGCTTGCGAGTTTGATCGTGATCGGCGGGTTTGCAGGATTTTTGGCCGGTTTGCTGGGCGTAGGCGGCGGTATTGTCTTGGTGCCGGCATTTTTCTATGCCTTTCAATCTTTAGGATACGACGGCCCCCAGCTCATGCAGGTCTGTTTGGCGACCTCTCTGGCCACCATCATCGTGACTTCCATCCGCTCAACGCAAAGTCACCATAAGAAAGGCGCAGTGGATTGGCAGATCTTGCGCCAATGGGCGCCCGGTATCGCCGTTGGCGCCATATTGGGCGTGGCTTTGGCTGCCAATTTGCAATCGCAAATGTTGCAACTGATCTTTGGGGGTTTGGGCGCGACTATTGGGATGTATTTGGCTTTTGGCCGGCAATCTTGGAGCATTGGCGAGGCCCTGCCGACCGGCCTTTGGCGCATCGTGATTGCGCCGCTTTTGGGCGGGCTTTCGGTATTGCTTGGTATCGGGGGCGGCTCGCTCGGCGTGCCGTTCATGACCTTGCACCGTGTCCCTATTCACAGGGCGGTCGCAACGGCGGCGGGCTTTGGGCTGGCCATTGCTGTGCCCTCGGCACTGGCCTGGCTCTTTGTTTCGGTTGATGCGCCGCGCCTGCCTTGGACGTTGGGGGCGGTGAACCTTCCGGCCTTCTTCGTGATCATTCCGATGACTTACATTTTTGTGCCTATCGGCGCCAATGTGGCGCACCGTATGGATGCGCGGCCACTCAAGCGCTTGTTTGGAGCGTTTTTGTTGCTGGTTGCGGCCAATATGGTGCGCAGTGCTCTATGGGGGTAGCGGCCCAGATAGAGGCACTCGGGACGGCGGGCTGGGCCAAGTTTTCCGCCGATGCTCATCTTGAGGCCTGGGCGGCGCATGTGGCACCCATTGCCGCAGCGCTCTCGCAAAATCCAGAGCATAGGGCCGATTGGCTCCGACATGGGGGCACTTGGTTTGCAGGGGTTAATATTTTGGCCAATGATGCGCAGGGCCTTGTAGAGCAGGGGCCTGCGCTTGGCGGGGCGGTTGTGGACTGTCTGACTGCGTTGCATGGGCCAATGTTCCTCGACCGCGGTCAAATTTCGGTCACCTATCCGGGCTATCCGGCTTTCGATGGGCAAGAAAGCGCCGCGGCACATCGCTACCGCGTCAATCGCGCAGCCGCTCATGTGGATGGTCTTTTGGCCATCGGGCCAGAGCGCCGCCGTTTTGTGCATGAGCCGCATCAATATGTGCTGGGAATTCCCTTGGGCAAAAGCAACGCGGAGGCCAGCCCTCTGGTGATTTGGGAAGGCAGTCACAGCCTCATCCGCGCGGCTTTTAAATCCGTATTGGACAGTCTGCCGGTGGCGCAATGGGGTGCAGTCGATCTGACAGAGGTCTATCACAAAGCCCGCAAAGACTGTTTTGACCGCTGCCGCCGAAAGAGCATTCTTGCTCAGCCGGGGGAGTGCTATGTGCTACACCGTTTGGCTTTGCATGGGATTGCGCCCTGGGGGGCGGGAGCGCAAGCACCACCGGAGGGGCGCATCGTGGCGTATTTTCGGCCTCAAACACAGGGCAATCTGAATGATTGGCTCAACGGTGAGTATTAGCGTGCCTTGCATAGGCGAAGGTCGCTTTCAAATCTCTGTTGGATTAAATCCAGTCCTTTGGAAGAATTCACCCAAGATTGGGTAGGCGGCTGGCGCGTCCGCCGCGGCGTTTTTGTACGCGGGGTGCACGTTGGGGCAGCTCAGCCATGATCTCGCGCCTTTGCTCGGGGCTCAATTGCGACCAGCTGCCAATCTCCTCAATCGAGCGGTAACAGCCGATGCAGATCCGCTCGCCCGGGTGAATGGAGCACAGCTTGATGCAGGGGCTGTCAATCTCATCTCTTTTCCAAAGATCGTCGATATTTTGCGCTTTCATGTCACCGTCCGAATATGTCGCGCACGATCTAGAGCGCCTTGTAAGATATAACCTGCCGCGACGTGATCTATGACTTCGGCGCGACGTTTGCGAGACGTATCCGCCTCCAGCAAGGCCCGCTCGGCGGCCACAGTGGAGAGGCGCTCGTCCCAATAGCCAATCGGCAGATCGGTAAAGCGCGCGAGATTGCGGACAAAGGCCCGGGTGGATTGGCAGCGCGGGCCTTCTGATCCGTCCATATTGCGCGGCAGGCCCAAGATGATCGCACCGATTTCTCGGTCCGCAATAATCTGCAGCAAAGCTTCGGCATCTTTGGAAAACTTTACCCGCCGTATCGTGTGCAGAGGGGTTGCAGAGCTCAGGAGACGATCAGAGACCGCCACGCCAATCGTTTTTGTGCCAAGATCCAGACCCATCCAAGAGCTGCCAGCGCGCGCCTGGGTCATCAGATCGCCGATGTCCTCACAGATCATGGCCAGATGCCAGCCGATTGCGCTGCGCCTTGCAGGATTTCGAGATCACCGGGGCGGGATGCAAAGACTTGCACGGCCTCGTCAAAGATCTCGCGCGCGCTCGTCGTCTCGCCCAAGACCCCATAGGCGACGATAAGTTGCGCCCAATCGGGGGCGGGTCCACCCTCAGTGGCGAGGCGATCAGCGAGGCCTGTCACCATGGAGGCAATCATCGCGCTGCGGTCTTCTGCACTCATTTCCTCGGCAGATTGCATATCTTCCGCGCTTGGGCCTTTGACGGCCGGCGGGTCATAAGTGACCCCAGCGATTTGTGCCAAATCTGTAATGGTGCGCCGGATCAGCGGGATGTAGGGGGCAGTTTCTGGTCCGGCCTCCAGCAATTTGCGCCAAATGCCAAAGGTGCGATCGGGCCTGCCAATAGCGTCGAAATACATGCCCATGCGAAACAGCGCCAGCTTGTGGTTGGGATCACGCCGCAGGGCCTCGCGCAGGGCGGTTTCGGCCTCACGAGAGATATAGGTATCAGCCGCCATGATCAGCAATTCTGCGTAGGCATACCATTCATCTGCGGTGGCCTCAGCGCCCTTGAGCTCCAAGACCCGCGCTTGCGCTTGATGCGCACTGGCAAAATTGCCCAATCGCGATTCGGCTTTTGCCAAGAGCTCATGGCCCTGGATATCCCCTGGCCGCGCCTCCAAAGCCGCGCGCAGTTCAGTGACCAATTGCACATAGTCCGGTTCCGTGGCGGTGTCATTGGCAGGCGCGCGCGCCTCCGCTGTCTTTTGAGCTAATCTATTTGCTTTTAGGGTCTCAGACTGCGCATAGCGTTCCGCGATAGGGCTATCGGGCACAGAGGGCGCGCCGATTTGGCTATAAAGGCCCGCGCCCAACAGACAGGCCAGAATACTGCCGCCTGCAAAAGCCCATAACCCGCGGTCTTGTGCGCTCGGATTGGGCTGATGGCCCGATGCGCGGGCCGCTGAAATCATGCGGCGGCCAATTTCCGCGCGCATCGCCGCAAATTCCGCATCGCGCAACACGCCTTTGGCCAAGTCGCGTTCCAAACCGCGCAATTGTTCGGCATAGACATCGACATCGCGCATAACAGGCACGGCTGCGCGCTGGGCCTGCAACAGCATCACCCCGCCGATCAATAGAACCGCCAAAACAAATAGTGCAGCAGAAAAGATCATAAATCACTCCAATAAGTATCGATCGCCTTCCGCCCGATGACAGCGGTTGCTATCGCTCTATATTGGATCGATCAATGTCGCAATAATTTCACACAAGGACGCTGGTGAGGTGCTGTGTCGCGGCATTTTAAGAGATAAGACGCGCAAGCACCCAAGGGGGATTCTAATATGAAGCGAAATTCAGTCTTTGCTGTCGCGCGCGAGGCGATGCGTCAACACAGTGGTTGGGGCCGCACCTGGGGCAATCCCGAGGCCAAAAAGGCCTATGACGTGGTCATTATTGGTGCGGGGGGCCATGGTCTCGCCACGGCTTATTATCTGGGCAAGAATTTCGGCATCACCAATGTGGCTGTGATCGAAAAAGGCTGGCTGGGCGGTGGCAACACAGGGCGCAACACGACTATTATTCGCTCAAACTATCTGCAAGATCCTTCGGCGGCGATCTATGAAAAGGCGCGCTCTTTGTATGAGACGATGAGCCAAGATCTCAACTATAATGTGATGTTCAGCCCCCGCGGCGTGATGATGCTGGCGCAAACACATCATGAGGTGCGCGGATATCAACGCACAGCCCATGCCAATTCGCTGCAAGGTGTGAAGACACAATTCATCTCACCTGCTCGGGTCAAAGAGCTTTGTCCGATCATGAATATCGACGGGCCGCGTTATCCGGTTTTAGGGGCGTTATGGCAAGCGCGCGGCGGCTCGGCGCGCCATGACGCGGTCGCCTGGGGTTATGCGCGGGCTTGCACCGATATGGGCATGCATATTTTGCAAAAAACCGAAGTGACCGGCATCACCCAATCTGGCGGTAATGTGACCGGGGTTGACACCAGCCGTGGTCATATCGCCTGTAAAAAACTCGGCATGGTTGTGGCGGGACACGCCTCTGTGGTGGCCAATATGGCCGGCTTTCAATTGCCCATTGAATCTGTTCCGCTGCAGGCTTTGGTCAGCGAGCCGATCAAACCCTGCATGGATGTGGTTGTGATGGCCAATACGGTTCACGGCTATATGAGCCAATCGGACAAGGGCGAGATGGTGATTGGCGGTGGCACAGATGCTTATAATGCCTATACGCAACGCGGCTCATTTCATCATCTAGAAGAGACTGTCCGCGCGTTGATTGAAACCTTCCCCATGGTGTCGCGCCTGAAGATGCTGCGGCATTGGGGCGGTATTGTCGATGTTACAGGGGACCGCTCACCCATTTTGAGCAAAACCCCGTTGGGCAACACCTTTATCAACTGCGGTTGGGGCACAGGCGGGTTCAAAGCCATTCCGGGATCTGGCTGGGGCTTTGCCGAGCTCATGGCCAAGGGGGAAAGCCCGCTTACGGAACAATTTGGGCTCGATCGCTTTCGCGCTGGGCGGTTTATTGATGAAAGCGTTGCGGCAGGGGTGGCGCACTGATGACCTGTCACATAGATATCCTCCCCCGCGCTATCGTTCTTAACTCGACAAAGGGAGCCTTGCCATGCTCATCCTAAATTGCCCCTATTGCGGCTGCGACAAAGATGAAACGGAACTGTCTGCTGGCGGCGAGGCGCATTTGAAGCGCTTTGGACCTGGCGCCTCTGACGCGGAGTTTGCGGGCTATTTATTTGGCCGGGTAAACCCCAAAGGGGTGCATTTCGAGCGCTGGCGCTGTGCCTCTGGCTGCGGAAAATGGTTTCACGCCGCCCGCTGCACGGCAACGCTAGAGGTTTTTGGCACCTATAAGGCCCAGACCCTTGAGCCGCCTCAGGCCATTAAGGATGCGATCAGTGCCAAACGGCCCGGTTGGACTTGGAGGGATTTCTCATGATGGGTGTCTCTTCACTCTATACGCCTGCGAGAAGCCGGCATAATTTTCGCAAAAATGGAGCTGCCCAATGAGCACCCGTCTTGCCAGCCATGGCCGGTTAATCAACCGCGCCAAAGCGCTTTCCTTCACCTTCAATGGCAAGGTTATGTCCGGCTTTGAGGGCGATACTTTGGCGGCCTCTCTTTTGGCCAATGATCAAATGCTGATGGGCCGATCGTTCAAATATCACCGTCCGCGCGGCGTTTTGGCGTCAGGTGGCGAAGAGCCCAATGCCTTGATCAACCTGGGCGTTGAAAGCGGATTTGAACCCAATGCGCGCGCCACAACCACTGAGACATTTTCAGGTTTGACAGCCGCGTCACAAAATCATTTTCCCTCGTTGGAATTTGACGTGGGTGCAATCAATTCGAAACTGTCGCGTTTCCTGCCGGCTGGCTTTTATTACAAGATGTTCATTCACCCGCGCTCCTTTTGGAAACATATTTATGAGCCGATCATTCGTCATTCCGCAGGTCTGGGCAAAGCGCCTAAAGCGCGTGATCAGGACAGCTATGAGCATTACTATCATCATTGCGAGGTGATGGTGGTGGGCGGCGGAATTGCCGGGCTGCAAGCGGCGCGTTCGGCGGCTGCAACCGGAGTTCGGGTTTTGCTGGTCGAGCAAACCGCGCATTGGGGCGGACGCGCGCCGGTGGATGGGGTTGTGATTGATGGTCTGGCGGCGGAAGATTGGGTGGCGCAAACTTTGGCAGAGCTGGCCGCTTGCGACAATGTTGTGATCCGCAATCGCACCCAAGGCTCTGGGGTTTATGACCACGGATATGCTTTGGCCTATGAGCGCATCGCCGATCACACACCCGGCGACGGGCGGCCACGCCACCGGTTGTGGCGGGTGCGCTGCAAACAGATTGTCACCGCCACAGGCGCTATTGAACGGCCGCTGTCTTTTGCGGGCAATGATATTCCCGGCGTCATGCTGGCCTCTGCTGTGCGCGACTATGTTGTAAATTTCGCGGTGTCGCCGGGAGATCGCACAGTGGTTGTCACCAACAATGATGACGCTTATCGAACTGCGCTTTACCTGCTAGAGGCAGGCCTTGAGGTGCCGCTGATCGTCGATGCACGGCCCGAAGGGGGCGGGGCCTTGATGGAGGCTGTGCAGGCTGCTGGCATTCGCGTGGCCCTTGGCCGCGGCATTGCGAAAGTTAAAGGCGGCAAGCGGGTCACCGGGGTGCAGATCTGCGCGCAAGCCGGTGAAGGCTCCGTGCTCGAAGAGGTCGCTTGTGATGTGGTGGCCATGTCTGGCGGCTGGTCGCCCGTGGTGCATCTGTGGTCCCATTGCGGTGGCAAGCTGATTTGGGACGCCGATCAAGCCATGTTCCGCCCGGATCCTGATCAACCGCCTTTGGGGGCAGATGGGGCCGGTTTTGTCAAAGTGGCAGGTCTGGCCAACGGGCATTTGCGCAGCGCGCCGGTGCTTGAGGATGCCGCCGAACAGGGCCGGGCGGCCGGGCGCGCCGCTGGCGGCAAGGCCCAGAAAGCGGCTGTGCCTGCGGCTGTGGATGCCGAAGAGGCGGCGCTTTCGCCGGTCTGGTTGATGCCGCAAGGAGCCAGCTATGCGCTCCGCTCGAAGGCTTGGCTTGATTTCCAAAACGATGTGAAGGTCAGCGATGTGCAATTGGCCGCCCAAGAAGGGTTTGAAAGCGTTGAACATGCCAAACGATACACCACGCTTGGCATGGCGACAGATCAGGGAAAATTAAGCAATATCAATGGTCTTGCGATCCTGTCTAGATCGCTCAACGCGCCAATTCCAGATGTGGGCACCACCACCTTTCGCCCCCCTTACACGCCAATTTCTATGGCCTCGCTGGCGGGCGAAGCGCGGGGTGAGTTGTTTCAGCCGGTGCGCAAAACGCCGATGCATGCTTGGCATGACAGCCATGGGGCGGATTGGGAACCTGTGGGCGGCTGGCGCCGGCCCTATGCCTATCTGCGGGGCTCTGAAACTGTCGCTCAGGCGGTTCAGCGAGAAGTGATCAATACCCGTGAGAAACTGGGGCTTTTGGATGCCTCGACCCTTGGCAAAATCATTGTCAAAGGCCCGGATGCGGGAAAATTCCTCGACATGATGTATACAAATATGATGTCGAACCTAAAGCCGGGACGCTGCCGCTATGGGCTCATGTGTTCGGAAAATGGCTTTTTGTCCGATGATGGTGTGGTGGCACGGATTGATGAGCAAACCTGGCTGTGCCACACCACCTCGGGCGGCGCAGATCGCATTCACGCCCATATGGAAGAATGGCTGCAAACCGAATGGTGGGACTGGAAGGTTTGGGTCGTCAATGTGACCGAGCAATTGGCTCAGGTTGCAGTTGTTGGCCCCAATGCTCGGAAACTTTTGGAAAAACTGGGCGGCATGGATGTTTCGGCGGAGCGCTTGCCCTTTATGGCTTGGGCCGATGGCACGATTGGCGGGATCGACTGCCGCGCTTATCGCATCTCTTTCTCGGGCGAGCTGTCCTATGAAATTGCGGTGCCGGCCAATCAAGGCTTGGCGTTCTGGGAAATGCTCATGGAGGCGGGTGCCGAGTTTGGCGCAATGCCCTATGGCACGGAATGTTTGCACATCATGCGGGCTGAGAAGGGCTTTATCATGATTGGCGATGAAACCGACGGCACTGTGATCCCACAAGACTTGGGGCTGAGCTGGGCGATTTCCAAGAAGAAAGATGATTTCCTCGGCAAACGCGCGCAACAGCGCAGTTTCATGGACAATCCAGATCGTTGGCAATTGGTCGGTTTGGAGACTTTGGACGGCTCGGTGCTCGAAGATGGCGCCTACGCAATTGCAGCGGGCAGCAATGCGAATGGGCAAGGCAATACCCAAGGCCGTGTCACCTCAACCTATTATTCCCCAACCCTCGGCAAGGGCATTGCCATGGGGCTGGTTCACAAAGGGCCGGAGCGGATGGGAGAGGTGATTTCCTTTACAAAAATTGGCGCCAGCCCCGTGCAGGCAAAAATAGTAAGCCCAGTGTTTTATGACCCAGAAGGGGAGAAAGCCAATGTCTGAGCGTGAATTTCAAGGCTATGTCACCATTCGCCAGCAGAGCGATCACAGCATGTTCACCCTGCGGGCCAGTCTGGCCTCTAGCAAGGTGAAGGCAGCATTGAAAACCTGCCTGAATGTTGCGGTCCCAAAACGCGGAACCTATGCACAGACCGGTGAGACGCTTCTGGCCTGGATGTCGCCCGATGAGCTGCTGATCATGGTGCCAAAAGATGCGGGCGGCGCGGCGTTTGCTGCTTTGGAGCAGGCTTTGGACGGGCTGCATTATCTGCTCGCGGATGTCTCCGATGCCCGGTCGCGCTTCACCATCGAAGGCGGTTCGGCCCGCGAAGTGGTGGCCAAATTGGCGCCCATGGATGTCTCAGCGGCGCAGTTTGGCGTGGGCAGTTTTGCCCGCACCCGCTTTGCCCAAGTCGCTGGTGCGATTTTCGTGGAGCAAGAGGACCGTTTGAGCCTAATTTGTTTCCGATCTGTGCAAGATTATGTGTTCGCGCTTTTGTGCGGCGCTGCCAAGCCAGGGTCGGAAGTGAGCGCACAGAGCTAAGCCTATTTTTGCCAATCTGGCTCAAATAGCATTTTGTTCTGCACAAATTGCTTATATAGCCTGTGGCAGCACAGACCAATTCATCATTGAAAGGATCGCTGATATGGCTTTCACACTACCTGATCTTCCCTATGCACACGACGCTTTGGCTTCCAAAGGCATGTCCGCTGAGACATTGGAATTCCACCATGACCTGCACCACAACGCCTATGTCACGAATGGCAACGCCGCCATCGCTGGCACTGAGTGGGAGGGCAAGTCGCTCGAAGAGATCATCGTCGGCACATATGACGCCTCCTCTGTGGCTCAAAACGGCATTTTCAACAACATCAGCCAATTGTGGAATCACAACCAGTTTTGGGAAATGATGGGCCCGGGCGAAAGCAAAATGCCCGGCGAATTGGAGTCTGCGTTGGTCGAAAACTTCGGCTCTGTGGCAGATTTCAAATCCGCCTTCTCAGCGGCTGGTGCCGGTCAATTCGGCTCAGGCTGGTGCTGGCTCGTGAAAAACGCCGATGGGTCTTTGGCGGTAACGAAGACGGAAAACGGCGTGAACCCATTGTGCTTTGGTCAAACTGCACTGCTCGGATGTGATGTGTGGGAGCATTCCTATTACATTGATTTCCGCAACAAACGCCCAGGTTACCTGTCAAACTTCCTCGAAAATTTGGTCAACTGGGAAAATGTCGCAGGCCGTATGTAAGACCCCGGCGACAGTATGAATGAGAATGGCCTGCTGAAGTTTCTAAAGCAGGCCATTTTTTTTGCGAGGCGGATGACATCCGCACATAGGGGTAGGGCGGCATGACACAATTCGCAAAAGGCACGCTTGCGATGGTTGTGGCCTGTCTCGCCTGGGGCCTGTCACCGCTATATTACGCGCTGTTCCAAGCCATCGATCCTGCGGAGATCTTGGCCCATCGCACGCTGTGGTCGGTTGTGACCTTTGTCACATTGCTTGTGCTGACGGGACGAACCACACAGGCTTTGCAAGTTGTCAGACAGCCCAGAACCATAGGCCTTATTCTCTTGGCCGGGGTGATGATTGCCATCAATTGGTATGTGTTCATCTTTTCTGTCAGCGTGGGGCGGGTCACGGAATCTTCTTTGGGCTATTACATCTTTCCGCTCGTCATGGTCTTGTTGGGATTTGTGGCCTTTCGTGAAACCCTATCGGCGTTGCAATGGGTCGCGATTGCTTTGGCCTGCGTGGCCGTGCTGGTTTTGACCATCGGCCTGGGTGCGGCGCCCTGGCTGGCTTTGATGATCTCTTTTAGCTTCGGAATTTATGGCCTGCTCAAACGGATCATTAAAGTGGATTCGGTGGTCTCGGTCACGCTCGAGGTGGTGTTATTGCTGCCGTTTGCTTTGGGGTATTTGTGTTGGTTTTCTGATCTTCCAGACCCGAAAACGCTTTTCGCGCTCATGTTTTCGGGGCTGATTACCGCCGGACCTCTTGTGCTCATGACCTATGCAACGCAGCGGGTTCCGATGGCGACTGTCGGATTGGTGCAATATCTCAATCCGATCTTGCAATACTTCTGCGCGATTGTGATTTTGGGTGAGCTGATCACGGGCTGGCATGTCATTGCCATTGCCCTGATCTGGATAGCTTTGGTCTTTTATTGGCTGGCTGTGTTTAGGGCCGAGCGCAAAACGGCCTCGATCTCATCCACGGTTTGAGTCACACAAAATAAGCTCCGCAAACTGGCATCGGCGAAGCCCGAGGCAATCACGTGATCCACCATATCAAGCATGGGTTGCCAATAGCCCTCGATATTGGCAACGATGATCGGCCTGCTGTGCAAGCCCAATTGCGCCCAGGTCAGGACCTCAAAAAATTCATCCAATGAGCCCGCCCCACCCGGCAGCAGCACCACTGCATCGCTGTTGATGAACATCAATTTTTTGCGGCTGTGCATATCGTCCGTGATAATGAAACGATCCAAATCGCGCTTGCCAACTTCCGTTTGCATCAGGTGCTCTGGCATTACGCCAAAAGTTGCAGCGCCAGAGGCCTGCGCGCCATTGGCCACTGCACCCATTAAGCCGATATCGCCTGCACCATAGACGAGGCGCCAGGTATTTTTTGCCAAGACGTTACCTAAATCTCTTGCCGCCTGCTCAAAAGCAGGATTATTTCCCATGCGCGCACCACAAAAAACACAAATTGATTTCGACATATTAAGGAATTCCTTAGTTCTTGCTGGACAGGTTAGTTGTGACTGATAGCATAGGATAGTGACTGGGGGAATGCAGGTAAATGAGTTCGATCGATAAGAAAAAAGAGACCGCAAAATCGCGCAATACTGCGGCACTTGTGGCTGGGGTGATAGGTCTGATTTGTCTGTGGTGGTTTTATCCACAAATTCGCGCCGCTCTGGATCCTGTGCGCGAGGTTCCTTCCGCCCAAGACCCAGCGGCGCCCGCGCCCGCGCAGAGCGATGCTGAGCCAGAGGCCGCGGCCGATGGAGAGACAGATACTGCAAAACCGCCCGCGCAGGACACGGCCGCCGCGCCGGACTCTGCCACCGCTGAGGCCGTGCCAGACGAGACGGCAAGTGAAAGTTCAAGCGCGGAGGCCGCCACTGATACGCCCGCCGAACCGTTGAGCAGTCAGCTGTCGGCTCCAAGGTTTGACGTTGTACGCATTGAGGATGACGGCTCCGCGCTCATTGCGGGCCAAGCAGACGGTCGCGGTCATGTGATTTTAAGCGTGGATGGGGTTGAACAGGCTGAGGCGCGCGCAGATTTGAGCGGCACCGGGCAATTTGTCATTTTCGCCTTTCTCCCGTCTACAGGTGATCAGCAGAGCCTGAAGCTACATCTTTATGCCGAGGATGGATCCGGTCCCGTTGTCTCCGCTCAAACCGTTTTCGTCGCCCCTGCGACAGCTGCCGCCACTGCTACAGACAGCACTGCCACGCCTGTCCAGGAGGAGGTCACTGTCTCGGAGAGCCCTGAAACCGCGGCTGAAACTGACACGGAAACTGAAGCTGATACGGAAACTGAAACTGATACGGAAACTGAAACTGATACGGAAATTGAAACTGGAACTGAAACCGCTTCCACGGATGTGGCATCACCAGAGGCTAAAGCGGATAAAGCTCCAGCAACGGTCATTCTCGCTGATGAAGATGGCGTACGGGTGTTGCAAGATGGCGCGCCCAGTGCGGCCAAACCTGCGGTCACAATCGACACAATTTCCTATAGCTCCAATGGGGACGTGATATTAGGCGGGCGTGGTCAAGCCGGCAATTTCGTTCGAATTTATCTGGACAATCAATTTCTTGCCACAAGTAAAATTGCCGCCGATGGCTATTGGGCTTTGGAGCTTAGCGATATTGAACCTGGTATTTACACGCTTCGGGTTGATGAGTTGAACGCAGCTGGCGATGTGGTGTCGCGCGCTGAAACGCCGTTCAAACGTGAGGCTGCTGAAGAATTGGCCGAGTTGATGGCGGCGGGCACCGAGACCGAGGAACCGAGCGCCGAGGGGCCGTCAGAGAGTGCAGCCGAAACCCAAGTGGTGGATGCGGAGGCGCTGGCCTCTGTGGAGCCCGAAGCTGCCGATGACCCGCAACCCGAAGAGGTTGTGACACAAGAAGAGGTTAATGTTCAGGCTGAAGTGGCTGCGCTGAATCCACAGGGTGAGCAAAGCTCAGATGGGGGAAGTCTGGCGGTCGAGGGACAGCCTGCCGATACCGCATCAGTCTTGCGCACACCATCCAAGAAATTCCGGGTGCGAACCGTGCAACCAGGATCCACGCTCTGGGCCATTGCCAAAGAAAGCTACGGTGCAGGTATTGAGTATTTCAAGGTCTTTGAGGCCAATAAAGAACGTATCCGTGACCCGGATTTGATCTATCCCGGCCAGGTGTTCGAAATTCCAGACTAAGAGCAATCGCAGCGCTGAAATTCAAGAGTAAGGAATTGTAATCTTGTGAAAAGTCTTGGCACCTCAGAGGAAGCCCAGGGGCGCCGGGTAGAGATTGGCGTTGTGAGGCGGGTGCTGCCCTATCTTTGGCCGAAAGGGCAGGCATGGGTTAAATGGCGCGTTGTGATCGCTGTGGCCAGTTTGATCCTGGCCAAGCTTGTGGCTGTGGCCACGCCTATGATTCTGGGAGCTGCGGTCGATCGCTTGTCGGGGGAGGATGCCGGACAGTCTTTGTTTGTGCTCGGCGCCGGCGGCCTGACCATCGCTTACGGGCTGTCACGTGTCCTGGACAGCGGCTTTCAACAGCTACGGGATGTGGTCTTCGCCAAAGTGGGGCAGCGCGCTTTGCGGCGCGTCGGGCTTGAGACCTTTCAGCATATTCACAATATGTCTCTGCGCTATCACCTCAGTCGTAAAACGGGGGGGCTGAGCCGGGTGATGGAGCGCGGGGTCAAAGGCGTTGCGTTTTTGCTGCGTTTTTTATTGTTTTCGATTGGTCCCTTGGTCTTGCAATTGGTGCTGATTTCCGGCGCCTTGGCCGCTTTTTTCGATCTGCGTTATTTGATTGTGATTGCTGTGGCGATTGTCACCTATGTGTGGTTCACGGCCGTTGTCACCGAATGGCGGGTCAAAATTCGCAAACAGATGAATGATCAAGACAATGACGCCAATCAAAAGGCGATTGATTCTCTTCTGAATTTCGAGACAGTGAAATATTTCGGCGCAGAATCCCGAGAGGCGGCGCGTTACGATGCTGCGATGCAGGGCTATGAAACAGCGGCGTTGAAGACCTCCTATTCGCTTGGGGTGATCAACATCGGGCAAGCTCTGATCATCAACACCGCCATGGTGATCGTTATGCTGATGTCTGTGCAAGGGGTTGCGGCGGGCACGATCAGTGTTGGCGGCTTTGTCGCGGTGAATGCCTATATCATGCAGGTGATGATGCCGCTGAATTTCTTGGGGTTTGTTTACCGGGAAATTCGACAAGCGCTGGTGGATATGTCAGAAATGTTCGGCCTGTTGGAGCAACCGCCAGAGGTGCAAGACAAGCCAGAAGCCCCGCCTTTGCGTGTGGATGGCGGACGGATTGAGTTTCGTGATGTGCATTTCTCCTATGATCCTGAACGGGCCATTCTCAAGGGCGTCGACCTTACCGTGGAGCCGGGGCAAACGCTGGCCATTGTGGGGCCATCGGGTTCGGGAAAATCTACCATTGGCCGCTTGCTATTCCGCTTTTATGACGCCAGCTTTGGCGCGGTTTTGATCGACGGGCAAGATATCCGGGATGTGACCCAAGGCAGCCTTCACAAGGCCATTGGTGTTGTTCCGCAGGACACGGTCTTGTTTAACGATACCATCTATTACAACATCGCATATGGCCGCGATGAGGCGACGCGCGCTCAGATTGAGCAGGCCGCAAAAGCGGCGCAAATTCATGACTTCGTGCAAAGCCTGCCCAAAGGTTACGACACGACGGTCGGCGAACGGGGGCTCAAGCTCTCTGGTGGTGAAAAGCAACGGGTGGGCATTGCCCGCAGCCTGTTGAAAAATCCGCCTATTTTGCTTTTGGATGAGGCGACGTCAGCGCTGGACACGCAGACCGAGCATGAAATCCAGGAAAGTTTGATCCAAATGGGGCAGGGGCGGACGGTGATGATCATCGCTCATCGCCTGTCCACCGTCGTCCATGCCGATTGCATCGTCGTGCTCGAGCAGGGGCAAATCGTGGAATCAGGCAACCATGAGGCGCTGTTGGCGCAAGAGGGGCGCTATGCCCATCTGTGGCACCTGCAGCTGTCAGAGGAGGGGGCGTGAGTCCCAATGGCGGTCTACTACGGCGCGCTGCTGTCGATCAGATCGGCATCTTCCCAAGAAATTTCGCGCCCGCGAAGTTTTCTGGCTGAGCGGTTCAATCGGAAATCCTCCCGAATGCGCCGTCCCTCGGCCGTCCATCCGCCTGCCCGGAGCGCCATCGCCGCCCCATAAGCCCCCGAGACCATCCAGATCCGCAGCGCCAGCATTGCCGGGGTGAAGACCAAGGTCAGCAAGGTCGCAATCCCTAGCCCAAAGACAACAGCTGTGGCCAGTTGTTTCCACCACAGAGCCGTGGGCGCATCCATGGTATAACCGCCGCCGATGAAATCGAGGCTGAGGCCAAACATCATAGGCGTGAGGCCAGCCATCGTGGTGATGGTGGTCAGCAAAACCGGACGAATACGCGCCTCTGCCGTGCGTGTGATCGCCTCCAGTCGCGGCATATAGGCGCTATATTCTTGATAGGTATCAATCAAGACAATGTTGTTGTTCACCACAATCCCCGCCAAAGCGACAATACCGGTACCGGTCATGATGATTGAGAAGGCTTGATCCATGACAAGCATTCCGATCAGCACCCCCGTGGTAGATAAGACCACCGCCAGCAAAACCAGGACCGAGTTATAGATGGAATTAAATTGTGCCAGCAGGATGATAAACATCAGCCCCAAAGCGCCCAAAAAGGCATTTTTCAGAAAGGCACCACTTTCGGCCTCATCTTCCTGATCACCGGTCCATTCCCATTCGATACCAGCCGGCAACGGCGCGCCGTCGAGCCAAGCGGTGATCTCTTCGATCCGTTCTGCTGGGGTCATTTTGACCTCGCGGGTCGCGCCGTCCTCATTTGTCACCGTCTTCATAGCATCGCTGCGCACACCGGCCTTCACATCGAAATAGCGCTGTTGATCCACGCGGGTGATTTGCCCCAATTTGGCAACAGGTTTGCGGGAAATAAAGTTGGACAGCGGGATCAACCCATTGGGTGTCCGGACTTTCAGCGTATCAAGTGTGGACAGAACTCGGTCAACTTCGGGCAAACGCACGCGGATGTCGATTTCTTCATCGGAGCTCTCAACCCGCATTGTGTCGAGCAAAATGCCGCGCGTGACCAATTGCACCATGGCGCCGACCGTCGCCACATCGGCACCATAGCGTCCGGCCTCCTGCACATCCACGTCAATTTGCCAGTCGATGCCCGGCAGGGGCAGGGTGTCTTCGACGGCAATCAATCCCTCTGTCTGCTCAAATTTTTTCCGCGCCAGGGCTGTGGCCTGTAAAAGCGTGTCCCAATCATCACCCTTTAGGCGTAGATGCACGGGTTTGGCCGATGCGGGACCCATGGCGAGGTTGATGATCTGACTGCGCACGCCGGCTATGCCATTGAGTTGCTCTTGCAAATTGTTCAGTACCAAATTTCCACCATATCCTTCCTCCATCTCGGAGGAGGTCCAGGGGATGAAACCGAAAATCCTGCTGTTTATTTGCTTTGAGGGGCGATCTTCCCAGGGGATCAATTCGATCTGCGCTTGCCCGATGGTGTCCAGCGGTGCACCCGCCCCGCCCGTATTTGCGTTCAGCCCTCCTTCACCGGCAAAGGCGAAAGTGCTTTGCACGCCGGGCGTGTTGATGATGATGGCTTCCGCCTGTTTCAGCAGAGCATCTTTTTCCTGCACCGATAGATTGCCGCGCGCCTGAATGTAAACAATGGCTTGCTCCGGCTCTGTGGCGACAAAAAACTCGACGCCTTTGTTATTTTCACCAAAATATTGGAAAGTTGTGATGACAAAGAAAACGACTGCAACCAAAGAGACGACGGGCATGACCGGATTGCCGGTGATGAATTTGATGAAGTAGCCAAAGGCTGTGCGCTGATGCCCGCCTTTAATCCGTGCTTGGTTTTTTCGAAATTCAACAGCGCCCATGACGATAGAAGCCACAACGGCTCCAAGTAAAAACAATAGGATACCCAGTGCTGTCCCGCCAATACCTTCTGGCGCTTGCCCACCAAAGAGGTAGCCAGGGTTGAGCAGCTGCATCGCGCCGACAAACAACCCATAGAGGGCGATGGGCACCATAACCGCCCGAACCACAAGGGGCAGGCGGCGCAGAGTGTTAGAGGCCGCGCCGAATTTCTGGCTCAAGGCGCCTGAGACGCCGCCCAAAACTGGCAGGTAAATCAGAGCGACTACCAGCGAGGCAGACAGTACGAAGATCAATGTGACGGGCAGCATGCCCATAAACTGCCCTGGCACGCCCGGCCAAAAGAGCATGGGCAGGAAGGCGCAGAGGGTTGTGGCCGTGGAGGAGACAATGGGCCAGAACATGCGTTTGGCCGCATCGCCATAGGCTTGCATCGGCCCCGCGCCCTCAGAAATGCGCTTATCTGCATATTCCACCACCACAATGGCCCCATCGACCAACATGCCAACGGCCAAAATTAGCCCAAACATGACGATGTTTGAAATCGAAATGCCCATGACTGCGAGAAACGCAAAGCAGAGCAAAAATGATGTGGGAATGGCAAACCCGACCAAAAAGGCAGGGCGCGATCCCAGCGCCGCCAGAACCACAATCATCACCAAAGCGATGGCGGTGAGGACTGAGCCTTCCAACTGTTTGACCATACTGTCCACATTTCGCGATTGATCGTTGGAGGTGTTGACTTCAATGGCATTTTGCAGCTCAACGGGCCAAAGTGCGGTTTGTTTTGCCACTTCCTCGCGCACCAAATTGGCCGTGTCGATCAAGTTGAACCCTTTGCGTTTAACAACCTGAATGGCGACGGTGGTTTCACCATTAAAGCGGGCCGTACCGGTGCGATCTGCAAAGGTCAGGCGAATATCGGCGATATCGCCGAGGGTCACAACCCGGTCGCCATTGGTTTTGACCGGCAGATTGAAAACGTCGACCGGCGCATTAAAGGAGGAGGGGATCTTGACCGAAAAGTTGGAATTTTCCGTGTCAACAGAGCCCGCTGGGATCAGTTGGTTGTTGTTGACCACGACACCGATCAACTCGCCGGCCGTCACATTATAAGATTCCAGCTTCAACGGATCGATGAGCACTTCCAACATCTCTTCGCGGTGCCCGGTCAATCCGGCGCTCAAAACCGGTTCGAGACCTTCAATCCGATCCTGAAGATCCTGCGCAACCTTCAATAGCGTGCGCTCTGGCACGGACCCAGACAGGGAAATGATGATGATCGGAAATTCAGAGAAGTTGAACTCGCTGATCGAATACGTGTCGCCGCCCTTGGGAAATTTTGTTTGCGCATTGCCCATGCGATCGCGTACATCGGCAATGATTTTGGTCTTATCCCAACCAAATTCAAACTCTAAAACCACATTGGCATAGCCATCCACGGCTGTTGCGGTCAGCTTTTTGAGCCCGTCCAAATCCGACAGTTCCGTTTCCATAGGCTTGATGAGAAGCTTTTCACTGTCTTCAGCTGAAATACCTTGGAATGGCATGGAAATGATAATGGCCGGGATTTCAATATCCGGCTCGCCCTCTTTAGGTAGAACCGCATAGGCAAATGTACCCACGGCCAAAGACAATATAATAAAGGCCAAAACCATCCGAGCTCGGGCTAAGGCCCAATCGACCAAACCGGTCATTGTGCCGCCTCCGTATAGGTCGGATTGACGATCACCCCATCTGTCACAAATTCTTGCCCGACAACAATCACATCGGCCTCCCGCGGCAGACCGGCCACCCAAACCCCCTTCACCGTGTCGCGGATCAAGGTGACCGGGACGAAGCGCACGGTATTCTCAGCGCCCAATACCCGCAGTCCCAAAGTGCCACTGTCATTTAGGGTCAACGCGGATCCCGGCAAAAGATGCGCAAGTGTGCCTTGGGCGGAAATTGTGATATCAGCCGTTTGCCCGGCGCTGATGCTTAGGTCTTCATTGGGGACGGTGACTTCGATTTGGAAGGTGCGGGTGACCTTATCGGCGGATCGTGAAATGAAGCTCACCTCGCCAAGAATTCGGCGACCATCCACCAATCGCGCCTCGGCAGCGGCGCCGAGTTTGACATGCTGCACCGCCATCTCCGGCACGAATCCCACAAGCTTAATGGGATCCAATTGCAAAACGGTGGCGCAGAGGCCGCCAGGCTGCAAAAGACTACCCAATTCGGCGGTGTCCGATTCCAAGATGCCATCGAAAGAGGCATGTATGATCAGACGGGAAATCTCTTTTTCGGCCAAAGCGACCGCTGCTTCGGCCGATTGAATACCGGCGAGAGTCGATTGCAAGCCCGATTGCGCGGCAGCGACGCCGGCGCGGGCGGTTTGCGTGGCCGCTGTGGTGCTCGCCACGCGGGCCTCAGAGGCAAAGCCATCCCGCGACAGCTTCTCTGCTGCGCGATCATTGATCAATGCCTCGTCCAAACGGGCTTTTGCCTCGATCACACGCGCCTCTGCTTCGGGCACGCGCGCGCGCGATTCGGCCAAGCGCGCTTCGGCTTCTGCCAAAGACATGCCGCGGGTTCCGGGGTCAATTTCACACATGGGTTGATCGGCCCGCACAGTGGCCCCCTTTCGAAGGGGTTGAGAGATCACGCGGCCATTGGTTTCAGCGCGCAAATCAACTTGGCGCGTGGCGCGCGTTTCTCCGCGCACGGTGACAGCGCTGTCCACATTCTGCGCTGTCGAAGGAAGGACCGCGACAGAAACCATGGGCGCGCTGTTTTGATCAGGTGCCGCCGCGGGCGCAGGTTGGGCGGCCATTTGGGGCATCTCGCTTTCATCTGTGCCAAAGCTCAACAGAACATCTCTTTGAAAAACGAACAAATAGATGACAGCGGCTACCAGAATGGCTGTCAAAATTGGAAAAATGCGCATAGGTGCCTCTCATGCCGGAAATCCAAAAGTGGATCCATTCAACGTGGCTATCTATTCCTATTTTACTGAGGCACAAGGGAGCCGGCGTGAAATATACGGCGAAAATCAGCGAAATGGCGGGCATATAGTTGAATTTTTCTCATGTTTAACATTTCTTAGCCTTCAAAAGGCTTGTGGGATATGAATGATTTTGCCTATACATCTTGAGAAATATATAGAGGCTGGCAGATGTCCGATACCGACAGTTTTATTGATGAAGTCACAGAGGAAGTGCGCCGGGATCGCCTGTTCGGCTATTTTCGTCGCTACGGCTGGATTCCCGCGGTCATTATTTTCGCCCTTGTTGGCGGCACGGCCTATAATGAGTGGTCCAAAGCGCAGGTGGCGCAAGTGGCACAGGCGCGCGGCGATGCCTTGCTGGACGCTTTGGAGCTTGAAGATGAGGCCGAGCAAGCGGCCGCTTTGAGCGCAATTGCCCGGGAAGACGAGGATGCGCTTGTGGCCAAATTGCTGGCGGCTGGCGTTGAGGCGGATCAGGCGGCCGATCTTCTTAAATCAGTTGCCGCTGATGACACCCAGCCCAAGTATATCCGTGATCTCGCGCGGTTGAAAATGGCCAGCACGGAGGGTGTGCTCACGTTAGATGAGGCCGCCGCAATCCTCGTGGAGCTGTCGGAGCCCGGTGGGGTTTACCGCAATGTGGCGACCGAACTTTTGGTGGCGGTGCACCTGGAGCGCGGAGAGACACAGGCCGCGCTTGAGCTTTTGCAGGCCCATATTAAAGACGCTGAAGCCAGCTCGGAGCAAATTCAGCGGATGGGAGAATTAATCGTGGCATTAGGGGCGAGTCCGGAGTTGGCAAATTAAACTTATTCTGTTAATGTTTCATTAAAATAATTAAAAAGCAGAATTAGGCAAATACAGAGCAGGAGGCACGCATGGGACTAAAAGCGGTGCTCTATATCGGACTTTTGGGTTTGGGCGTAGGGTGTTCCAATAGCGATCCGCGTTTGCAAGGGGAGCGTGAATTGCTTGATGGCACGGTTTTTGTGGAAACCGACGCGCGCTTTTTGGCGGAAGATTTGCCCGATCTGCGATTGCCGAGCCCACAGCCTGTGCCGGCTTGGACCCATCAAGGCGGCAACGCCCAGCACATCGCCGCACATGCAGAGCTTCCCTCAGAGTTGACATTGAGCTGGTCGCGCCGGATTGGTGCGGGAGACGGCAAAAGACATCAAATTTCCGCCGCGCCCGTCGCGCAGGGCGGTCAAGTTTACACACTTGACAGCCAATCTATGGTCACAGCGATTGATGAGACCGGCACTATTTTGTGGCAGAGCGAACTTGGAAAATCATCTGATGCCTTAAAAGATGCCTCCGGTGGCGGGCTGGCCGTAGGCGGCACGCAGCTGTTTGTGACCACAGGCTTTGGGACGGTTGTGGCTTTAGACACCGCCTCCGGTGCTGAGCTTTGGACGCAGGATCTGGCAAGCTATGGCGGCGCCTCTCCGACGGTCTATGATGATTTACTTTATATAGCGGCCCGCGATGGCGCGGCCTGGGCCATTGACACCTCCAATGGTCGAATAAAATGGCAAGTCGCCGGTCCCACGGTTGCGGCCAGTCACACCGGCGGGCCTGGACCAGCCGTGTCTGACAAATATGCGGTTTTTCCCTTCGGCACGGGCGATGTATTGGCCTCCTTCCGAAAGGGCGGTTTGCGGTCCTGGAGCTCGGGTCTTTCGGGCGCGCGCTTGGGCCTGGCCTCAACTCAGGTGCGCGATCTGACAGGACAGCCGGTCATTGAGGGTTCATCTGTCTATCTGGCCAGTTCCGCGGGCCGTATGGCGGCGGTCGATTTGAACACTGGCCTGCGGATTTGGACGGCCAAGCAGGGGAGCCAAGGGCATATCCTCGTTGCTGGCGGCGCTGTTTTTGCGGTTAGCGATGCCGGCAATTTGATCCGCCTGTCCAAAGATGATGGTGCGTTGATCTGGTCGACACCCTTGCCAAAGTTCACGAAGAAGAGCGTTAAATCTCGTGCGAAAATCCATGCCCATTACGGCCCAATCTTGGCCGGGGGGCGGTTGATCTTAGCATCATCTGATGGGCTGATCCGGCAGTTCAACCCGGCAGATGGCACGTTAATCACGACTGTTGACTTGCCGAGCGGTGCGGCCAGTGCTCCAATTGTGGTGAATGGCACGCTCTACGTTTTGAGCACCAAAGGTGATCTACTGGCTTTCCGTTAAGCAAAACTTGGTGTAACGGTCGCCTCTAATCAACCGAAAGTGGGCCCCTATGTCCTTTACTCTGGCTATTGTTGGCCGTCCAAATGTTGGAAAATCCACGCTGTTCAACCGCTTGGTGGGGCGAAAGCTCGCTTTGGTGGATGATCAGCCAGGGGTGACTCGCGATCTGCGCGAAGGCGAAGCGCGTTTGGGGCATTTGAAATTCACTGTAATTGATACAGCCGGATTGGAAGAGGCCACAGATGAAAGCCTGCAAGGGCGCATGCGCCGTTTGACAGAGCGGGCAGTTGGCATGGCCGATGCGTGCTTGTTTATGATTGATGCCCGCGCCGGTGTCACGGCCACGGATGAGGTTTTTGCGGACATTCTGCGCAAGAAAAATGCGCATGTCTTTCTCGCGGCCAATAAGGGCGAGGGACGCGCGGCAGATGGCGGGGTTATCGAGGCCTATTCTTTGGGACTGGGCGAGCCTTTACGCTTGTCGGCAGAGCATGGCGAAGGCATGGGTGAGCTGGCGATGATGCTGGCCCCGCTGATTGATGCGGCCGAGGAGAAGGCCAAGGAAGAGGCTCCAGAGGTTGATATTGACCTGCCTGAGGGCGATGAGCAGGAGGCCTACCGCCTGCCCACCGTGCAAAAACCGTTGCAAGTCGCGGTCATTGGTCGGCCGAATGCCGGAAAATCCACTCTGATTAATAAGATATTAGGCGAAGATCGCCTGCTGACCGGACCTGAGGCGGGGATCACACGGGATGCGATTTCCTTGACTTTGGATTGGGGCGGCGTGCCGACGCGGATTTTTGACACCGCCGGAATGCGCAAAAAAGCCAAGGTGCAGGCCAAATTAGAGAAATTATCGGTCAGTGACGGGCTGCGCGCGGTGAAATTTGCCGAGGTTGTGGTGGTTTTGCTCGATGCGGATATTCCTTTTGAGCAGCAAGATCTTCGGATTTCGGATCTGGCCGAACGCGAGGGGCGTGCGGTGGTTTTGGCTGTCAACAAATGGGATCTTGAACCTGAAAAACAGGCCAAACTTCGGACATTGCGCGAATCTTTTGAGCGGCTTTTGCCGCAATTGCGGGGCGCGCCTTTGGTGACGGTCTCTGCTAAGACTGGCAAAGGGCTTGACCGGCTACAACAGGCGGTGATGCGGGCTCATGAGGTGTGGAACCGCCGTATTCCCACAAGCCATCTCAACCGCTGGCTGGCCGGTATGGTTGAGGCGCATCCCCCCCCCGCACCTGGCGGGCGGCGGATCAAGCTGCGGTATATGACCCAAGCAAAGACCCGGCCACCGGGCTTTGTGGTGATGTGTTCTTATCCCGATAAAATCGCAGAAAGCTATTCGCGCTATCTCGTGAACGGGCTGCGTGAAGATTTCGACATGCCGGGCACGCCAATCCGGTTGTGGATGCGCGGGCAGGGGGATCAGAACCCCTATAAGAACAAAAAGAAATCCACCCCATCGCGCCTGCGAAAGCATTTGGACAAAAAGCCCTATAAGTAGAGCTTTTTGCCAGATCTTACCGGATCGACTTGAGTGTTTAGATCTTCACTAGGCGAGGCTTCCGTCTGCGGAGATCTTACTGGCATTGCCCATATAGGGGCGTAACACTTTTGGGATCTCGACTGAGCCATCGGCCTGCTGGCCATTTTCGAGCACAGCAATCAAACACCGGCCCACCGCAAGGCCTGAGCCGTTCAATGTATGGACAAACTCTGGCTTTCCGCCGCCTGCGGGGCGGAACCGCGCGTTCATACGGCGGGCTTGGAAGTCGCCACAAACAGAGCAAGAGCTGATTTCGCGATAAGCATTCTGCCCGGGCAACCAGACTTCGATGTCATGGGTGCGACGGGCGCCAAACCCCATATCCCCGACACAAAGCGCCACGGTGCGATAGGGCAACTCCAAACGCTCCAAAATTCCCTCGGCACATTTGGTCATGCGGTCAAGCTCGGTGCGGGAGTGATCGGGATGGGTGACAGAGACCATCTCCACCTTTTCAAACTGATGCTGGCGCAGCATCCCGGCGGTGTCGCGCCCCGCGCTGCCCGCTTCCGAACGAAAACACAGGGAATGGGCCGTGTAGCGACGTGGCAACTGGGTTTCGTCCAGGGTGAGGCCGGAGACGATATTGGTCAAAGTCACCTCAGAGGTTGGGATCAGCCACCAGCCATTGGTGGTTTGATAGCTATCCTCGGCAAATTTCGGCAATTGCCCTGTGCCGCGCATGGCCTCGTCGCGCACCAAGACGGGGGTGTTGGTTTCGGTCAAACCATTTTCATTCACATGGGTGTCGAGCATGAACTGCGCCAATGCTCTGTGCATACGGGCGATGGCGCCTGAGAGGATTACAAAGCGGCTGCCGGAAATTTTGCCTGCGGTTTCAAAGTCTAACCCGTCTTGCGTGGCGGGTAGCTCAAAGTGTTCTTTCGGCGCAAACTCAAAGGTCGCCGGTGTGCCCCAGCGGCGAATTTCGACGTTATCGGCCTCATCAGCCCCATCGGGCGTGTCGTCATAGGGCAGGTTGTCGATGCCCATCAACACATCGGTCAGCGCCTCATCCTTGACTTTGGCTTGCTCGGTCAGATTGGCCACCTGTGCCTTTTTCTCACTGACCAAGCCGCGCAGACGCTCAAATTCGGCCTCATCACCTTTGGCCTTGGCCGCGCCAACCTGTTTGCTGGCGCTGTTGATGTCAGCTTGAGCGGCTTCTGCCTCTTGGATGCAGGCCCGGCGCTCTGAATCTAGAGCTAAGATCTGAGACGAGACCGGCGCTTTGCCACGGCGCGCAAGGGCGGCATCAAAGGCAGCGGGGTTTTCGCGGATCGCACGGATGTCATGCATCTCTTATCTCCTAGATCAAGAATCACTGGCCTGTTTATGCCGAAACCTGAGCGGAGGGTCACGGGGCAATTTTCAGAGCCCATTGCTGGATGGATTGGCGCTGCAACACCTGTTGAACCCGCTCTGGCAAAAAAACGGTAAACTTCCGAGTAGGAGGCCTGCAATCCCTTGCAAAGCGGCCCCCTAAACCATAGGTTCTGCCAGAACTTGCGGCGCGGTGCCGTGTGACGAAATTTATGGGGTCATTATGGACACTTTAAGCACATTCATGTTTCCGATGCTCATCATCGGTATTTTCTATTTGTTGGTTTTTCGCCCACAGCAGAAAAAGATGAAAGAACATCAAAGTATGGTGAACAACCTGGCCAAAGGCGATGAGGTCGTGACAGCCGGCGGCTTGATTGGCAAAGTGACCAAAGTCAAAGCCGACAGCAATGAAATTGAAGTTGAGCTGGCCAAAGATATTCGGGTCAATGTGGTGCAAGCCACCATCGCCGACGTGCGCAGCAAGTCCAAGCCTGCCAGCTAAACCCTTCAGCGTGTTAAGACAGGCCTGAGGCCGGGAGCAAAAAGATGTTGCATATCGAAGGTTGGAAGCGGGTCGTGATTTGGGCGACCTGCGCGCTTGGGCTGCTTTTTGCCCTGCCCAATGGCTTCTATGGCCAAGTTGAATCCTATAATGACGCCCAAGAGGCGGGGCAGGAGGCCACAGGCTGGCCATCCTTCCTTCCGTCGGGGTTGGTCAATCTTGGACTTGATTTGCGTGGTGGTGCGCATTTGCTTGGCGAGGTGAAGCTCGAGGAAGTCTATACCACTCGGCTCGAAGGCTTCTGGCCAGAAGTGCGCAATGCCCTGCGCGACCAGCGTGCGACGATCGGTGCGATCCGCCAGCAGGAAGGCGGTGCCGGCGAACTTGTCGTGCGTATTGGCAACCCTGAGCAAATGGATCGCGCTATAGAAGTGGTGCAAACCCTGGCGCGCCCTGTGGCTTCGCTGACCGGTGGGATGACCGACGATATTGTCGTTTCGGCGCTTGGCAATAATTTGATTGTCACCCTATCAGAGGCTGAGCAACTGGCGACTGATGATCGAACCATGGCACAATCCCTAGAGATTATTCGTCGCCGGGTGGATGAGGCGGGCACGCGAGAGCCGACCATCCAGCGCCAAGGCAAAGACCGGATCTTGATCCAGGTGCCCGGCCTTGGCTCGGCGCAAGAGCTCAAGGATCTGATTGGGGTTCCTGCGCTTTTGACGTTTCAAACTGTCGTTGGCAGGTCCAGCAATCCAAATGGGGCAGCTGGTGTCGGCAATGAGCTATTGCCCGCAGCCGATAATCCAGACTTATATTATATTCTAGAGCGAACCCCTGTGGTTACGGGCGAAGAGCTGACCGATGCTCAGCCGTCTTTTGATCGAAATGGCCGCCCGGCGGTGAACTTCCGCTTCAACACCTCGGGCGCGCGCAAATTCGGACAGTATACAACTGACCATGTGGGAGACCCATTTGCGATTGTGCTTGATGATGAGGTGATTTCCGCACCGGTGATTGAGGTGCCAATCACGGGGGGTTCTGGTATCATTACGGGCAATTTTGATGTAGCAGAAAGCACGCGGCTGGCCACATTATTGCGGGCGGGCTCACTGCCGGCCAGCTTGGAGTTTCTCGAAGAGCGCACCGTCGGGCCGGAATTGGGGCAAGACAGTATTGATGCGGGAAAAATCGCCTGTCTTGTTGGGTTTGCCGCCGTGTTGATCTTTATGTTTCTCTCCTATGGCACCTTCGGGATCTTCGCCAATATTGCGCTGTTGATCAACGTTGGGTTGATGTTTGGGCTTTTGTCGATGATCGGCGCCACGTTGACCCTGCCGGGGATTGCGGGGATTGTGCTGACCATTGGGATGGCGGTGGATGCCAATGTGCTGGTGTTTGAACGGATTCGCGAGGAATTGAAAACCGCCAAAGGCCCGGCGCGGGCTATTGAGCTGGGCTATGAAAAAGCGCTCTCAGCTATTGTTGATGCCAATATTACGACATTTTTGACCGCCGCCATCCTATTCATTATGGGGGCCGGCCCGGTCAAAGGTTTTGCCGTCACGCTGGGTCTGGGGATCATCACCTCGGTTTTCACAGCGATCTTTGTGACAAGGGCCATGGTTGTGATCTGGTTTGAACGGCGCAAGCCAAAAACACTGGAGGTGTAGGGGATGCGTTTAAGATTGGTAAAACAGCAAACAGCATTTGATTTCTTTGAAAAATGGAAATTGTGGCTGGGTGTGTCGGCGTTGCTCGTGGTGCTGTCCATTGCGTCAACCGTGACCCAAGGGCTGAATTTTGGCATTGATTTCAAAGGTGGCACAACCATCCGCGCCGAGAGCAGCACGCCGATTGATGTGGCCGCATACCGCCAAGCCATCGAGCCGCTGGCCCTGGGCGATGTGTCGATTGCTGAAGTGTTTGACCCCAGCTTCCGTGACGATCAGCATGTGGTGCAAATACGTATCCAAGCGCAAGACGGGCAGGAGGCCGTGGCCTCAGACGTGGTGGCTCAGCTTGAAAGCGCCTTGCGCAATATTGCACCAGATATTCGTTTTCCTTCCGTGGAGTCGGTGGGGCCGAAGGTCTCTGGCGAGTTGATCAAATCCGCGGTCTTAGCCGTGGTGATCGCCATTGCCGTTGTGCTGATCTACATTTGGCTGCGCTTTGAATGGCAATTTGCGCTCGGTGCCGTGGGGGCTTTGGTGCATGATGTGATTTTGACCATCGGAATTTTCTCAGCCCTGCAAATCAAATTTGATCTGGCGATTATCGCGGCCTTGCTGACCATCGTCGGCTATTCGTTGAATGATACGGTGGTGGTGTTTGACCGGGTGCGGGAAAATCTGCGGCGCTATAAGAAGAAAGATTTGAGCGACGTGCTCAACCTGTCGATCAATGAGACCCTTAGCCGGACCGTGATGACCTCGGTGACCACCCTATTGGCGCTGATATCCCTTTTTGTGCTGGGTGGCGACGTGATCCGCGGGTTCGTCTTTGCGATGATTTGGGGTGTGATGGTTGGGACATATTCTTCGGTCTTTGTCGCCAGCTCCGCGCTGCTGCGCTTGGGCGTCAAACGCGATTGGTCCAAGCCCAGCAATACGGATGGCAATCAATTTGCCAATATTGATGCGTAATGCAGCTCTCTGAGATCACCTTTGAGACTGGCCGCCCGGTGGACGGCTATGGCCCGAATTTCTTTCGCGTTGCCGGTGAGGTCTTTGAGGGAAAATTGGCTATTCTGCCGGGGTCTTGCGGCCCTTGGGCTGGGTTTGATGATCCAAGCCCCTTTGTCGATGCGGCCAAGGACTTGGATGTGGTTTTCGTGGGAACGGGGGCGCAGATTGCCCATATTCCACCGAATTTTCGCGCCACACTTGAGGGGGCTGGAATAGGGGTGGAGATCATGAATTCGCCCACAGCCTGCCGCACCTATAATATTTTATTGTCTGAGGGCCGCCGCATTGGCTTGGCCCTGATCCCGGTCTAAACGATGCTGCAAGTCTCAAACCTAAGCGTGGCGCGGGGGGGGATGACATTGCTCTGCGGGGTTGATTTTTCGCTCAGTGCTGGACAGATTTTGGTGCTGCGAGGGGCCAATGGGCTTGGCAAAACCAGTCTGTTGCGGTGTATTGCCGGGCTGCAAGACCCGGTGGAGGGGCAGATCACCGCGCCTGAGACAGTGGCCTATTCGGGCCATGCAGACGGTCTAAAGGGCCAAATGACCGTGCTGGAAAATCTTGCGTTTTGGGCATCCATTTATCATGGGCCAAGCCCGGATGTGGCGCTAGATTCCTATGATCTGCGCGCATTGGCCGATCGGCCGGCCGCCAATCTCTCTGCTGGACAAAAACGCCGCCTCGGTTTGGCGCGTATGCAGGTCAGTGGCTGCGCGCTTTGGGTGATGGATGAGCCGACGGTGTCGCTGGACGCGCATAACGTGGCATTGTTTCGCGCGGTGCTTGATCGGCATGTGCACAGCGGCGGTGCCGCCGTGATCACCACCCATATTGACCTAGAGATTGCGTCAGCGCAGCTGTTGGATCTAACCCGCTTTAAGGCGCGCGGGCTATCTGGCAGTTCGGCCTTTGAGGAGGCCTTGGAATGATCCAATTGTTTTTGCGCGATGTTGGCTTGTCTGTGAGGTCTGGGGGCGGATTCGGCCTGGCCTTGATTTTCTATTTGATTGTAGTGACCTTGATCCCCTTCGCGCTTGGCCCAGATCAGGCAGCGCTGGCGATCATTGCACCGGGCGTTTTGTGGCTCGGGGCGCTTTTGGCCTGTCTGCTCTCATTGGATCGTATTTTTGGCCTCGATTATGAGGATGGCACGCTCGATCTCCTCGCGACGTCGCCCTTGCCGCCCGAGGCTGTCTATATCGCCAAGGCTGCAGCGCATTGGTTGACCACAGGCCTGCCCTTGTCTCTGGCCGCACCAGTCTTGGGCGTGTTGTTGAATCTCGACTTTGAAACCGGTAAAGTCCTGTGTCTGTCGCTCGTGTTGGGCACTCCGGCCTTGAGCTTGATTGGTGCCTTTGGCGCGAGTCTGACCCTCGGCGTCAAACGCGGAGGGCTGTTGCTCTCGCTTTTGGTTCTGCCGCTTTATGTGCCCAGTCTGATTTTTGGCGCGCAGGCGGTGCGATTGGCGGGGCAGGGGTTGGCCTATGATGTGGCTTTGGTGCTTTTATCGGCCATTTCGCTTGGGGCTGCGGCGATATTGCCCTTTGCATCTGGAGCCGCTTTGCGGATCAACTTAAGATGAGGGGCGCGTGACAGTAATGGGGTTAAATCGATGAACAACAGACCAATTGCGCCGAGATTTTGGGACAGGTTTTGGCGTTTGGCCAATCCGAAAGTCTTTATGGGCTGGTCTGGTCGTCTCCTGCCCTGGATTGCGGCCGCGGCTGCGTTATCTCTGTGTTCTGGATTGATTTGGGGTTATTTTTTGACGCCAGATGATATGCGGCAGGGCTCGACTGTGAAGATCATCTATCTGCATGTGCCGGCCGCTTTGATGGCGATCAACGGGTATCTGCTCATGTTTGTGGGGGCGCTGGTCTGGTTGATCCGCCGCCAGCATGTCTCTGTTCTTGCGGCCAAGGCGGCAGCTCCCGTGGGTATGGTGATGACACTGATCGCCCTGGCCACCGGGGCTATTTGGGGGCAGCCGATGTGGGGCACCTATTGGGTTTGGGATCCCCGGTTGACCAGTTTTTTGATCCTCTTTTTATTCTATGTGGGCTATATCGCCCTGTGGGCGGCGATTGAGGATGAAGACTCGGCGGCAGATTTAACCTCGGTCTTGGCGATTGTGGGAGCGGTTTTTGCCATGTTGAGCCGATACGCGGTGCTGTTTTGGAATCAAGGGCTACACCAAGGCACAACCGTAACCGTGGCCGATGGGGCGAAACAGGAAAATATTTCTAATGTCTTTTTCCAGCCGCTGCTCCTATCGATGGCCGGGTTTGGGCTGTTGTTTTTGACATTGTTGCTGGTTGGCACGCGCACGGAGGTGCGGTCGCGTCGGCTGAAGGTATTGCAAGCACGGGAGCGGATGGAATGATGCCAGATCTGGGAAAATATGCCTTAGAAGTCAACAGTTCCTATGCGCTGAGCCTCTTGGCTCTCGCGGCAATCACTGGGCTCTATCTGCGGCGCAGCCGTGCAGTAAAGCGCGCTTTGGCAGCGCAGGAGGCGGCTCAGGATGCGTAAACTGCTGTTGGCATTGCCGGTTGTGATCTTTGCAGTATTTGCTGGGCTGGCCTTTGTTGGGATGCAGCGAGAGGATCCAGAGGGCCTGCCAAGCGCCATCGCAGGCCAGCAGGCACCGAAAGTCCAGCTCGATCCCCTGGAGGGGCATGTGCCCTTTGCACAGGCGGATTTGACCAGCGGCGGGGTGAAATTGGTTAATTTCTGGGCCAGCTGGTGCGCACCCTGCCGGGCTGAGCATCCAACACTGATGGATTTTTCCGATCGCGGCATTCCGGTGTATGGCGTGAACTATAAAGACAACCCTGCCAAAGCACGCGCTTTTTTGGCGGAACTGGGCAATCCTTATGCTTTGGCCGGAGCGGATCCTCAGGCGAGGATGGCGCTGGATTGGGGGGTTTATGGCTTGCCGGAGACCTTTGTTCTGGCACCCGATGGAACTGTGATCATGCGTGTGACTGGCCCGCTGACGGCGCGCAATTTGCAAACGCGTGTGATGCCGGCGCTGGCAGAGGCAGGGTTGGAATTCTAAGGAAAATCAAACGTGCAGACAGGTCTTGCGGTCTTGAACGCACAAAAGGCCTCTGGCTAACGCCAGTTCAACACGAAATGAGGGCTGCGCCTGCCGTGGGGCAGGCAGGCGCTGCCCGGTGTTGCCACCGGGCCTAATGTTTTGACGGGGCGGTAGGGTTATTCAGACGCTGTTCCAACCTTATGCGGCTTTGGCCAGGTTGCGCAGCACATAGTGCAGCACGCCGCCATTTTCGATGTAATCAATCTCAACTTCCGTATCGATCCGGCACTTTAGGGTGATGGATTTAACAGAGCCGTCTGACATGGTGATTTCTGCGGGCACCTCTTGCAGAGGTTTGACCCCTTCGAGGCCGCGGATTGAGACGGTTTCATCGCCCTTGAGGCCAAGGCTCTTACGGGTATCCCCGCCTGTGAACTCAAAAGGAATAACACCCATGCCCACCAGGTTTGAGCGGTGAATACGCTCAAAGCTTTCCGCAATCACGGCTTTAACCCCCAAAAGCGCAGTGCCTTTTGCCGCCCAATCGCGGCTGGAGCCGGCACCATATTGTTCGCCGCCAAAGATGACCAATGGGGTGCCTTGCTCCTGATAGGCCATTGCCGCGTCAAAGATCGCCATTTGGCTTCCGTCTGGACCGAGTGTGTAGCCGCCCTCGACCCCATCGAGCATCTCATTTTTGATGCGGATATTGGCGAAAGTGCCGCGCATCATCACCTCGTGATTGCCGCGACGCGAGCCATAGGAGTTGAACTCTCGCGGGCTGACTTGGCGCTCGGTGAGATATTTACCAGCTGGGGTTGTGTCTTTGAAAGAGCCGGCGGGCGAGATATGATCCGTGGTGATCATATCACCCAAAATTGCCATAACCTTGGCGTCCTCAAGATCGGTGATCTTGTGAGTTTCCATCGTAATGCCTTGGAAATAGGGTGGATTTTGCACATAGGTCGAGGCGGCGGGCCAATCGTAGGTTTTTTGATTGGTCACATCCACGGCCTGCCATTTCTCATCGCCCTTAAACACATCGGCATATTTCGACAAGAAGGCCTCACGGGTCACCGTCGCTTCCACCATTTCGGCAACCTCTTGCGTGGTGGGCCAGATGTCTTTGAGGTAGATGTCATTGCCGTCGCGGTCTTGGCCAATCACATCTGTGGCCAAGTTAATGTCCAAAGTGCCAGCCAAAGCATAGGCCACCACCAGGGGGGGCGAGGCCAGATAATTGGCGCGGACATCTGGGGAGATGCGCCCTTCAAAGTTTCTGTTGCCGGACAGCACCGCAGTGGCGACGAGATCGCCCTCTGAAATGGCCGCAGAAATTTCTGGTTGCAGCGGGCCGGAGTTGCCGATGCAGGTGGTGCACCCATAGCCAACAAGGTTGAAGCCGACCGCATCAAGATCTTTTTGCAGATCAGCAGCTTCCAGATAGGCGGAGACCACTTGCGAGCCAGGGGCCAGGGAGGTTTTCACCCAAGGTTTGCTGTCCATCCCCAAAGCCGCTGCCTTGCGCGCAACCAAACCGGCGCCAATCATCACATAGGGATTGGAGGTATTGGTGCAGGAGGTGATGGACGCAATCACAACTTTGCCCGATTCCATCGTGTACTCTTCGCCAGCGACTGCAATTTTCTTGCCCATGGGGCGTTTGAAAGTCTCTTCCATTTCGCGGCGGAAGGCATTTTGGCCCTCGGTCAATGCGACAAAATCCTGAGGACGTTTGGGGCCGGAAATTGCAGGCACGATCGTGCCCATGTCCAGATGCAATGTGTCGGTATAGATCGGCGCATAAGTCTCATCGCGCCAGAAGCCATTTTCTTTTGCATAGGCTTCCACCAAGGCCACACGATCTTCATCGCGGCCGGTGGCATGTAGATAGCGGATGGTTTCGTCGTCGATCGGGAAAAACCCGCAGGTGGCGCCGTATTCGGGAGCCATATTGGCGATGGTTGCGCGATCTGCGAGGGGCAAATTGTCGAGGCCCGTGCCGTAGAATTCTACGAATTTACCCACAACACCGCGTGCTCGCAACATTTCGACCACTTTGAGCACCAAATCCGTGCCGGTGGTGCCTTCCATCATGGCCCCTGTCAGCTCAAAGCCAACAACTTCTGGGATCAGCATTGAGATAGGTTGACCCAGCATGGCCGCTTCAGCCTCAATACCGCCAACACCCCAGCCCAAGACCGCCGCGCCATTGACCATAGTCGTGTGGCTGTCGGTGCCGACCAAAGTATCAGGATAGGCAACCTCTTGACCGTTCTGGTCTTGGTCGGTCCACACTGTTTGGGATAAGTATTCGAGATTAACCTGGTGGCAGATGCCAGTGCCGGGCGGGACAACGCGGAAGTTGTTAAAGGCCGATTGACCCCATTTTAGGAAGGTATAGCGCTCCATATTGCGCTCATATTCCCGATCAACATTCATTTGAAAGGCGCGGGGGGTGCCAAATTCATCGATCATGACCGAATGGTCAATCACCAGATCCACCGGGTTTAGTGGGTTGATCTTTTCAGGATCCCCCCCAAGAGCGACAATCCCATCGCGCATCGCGGCAAGATCAACCACGGCTGGCACGCCGGTAAAATCCTGCATCAAAACGCGGGCCGGGCGATAGGCAATTTCGCGCGGGTTTTTCCCACCTTTTGCGCCCCATTCGGCAAAGGCCTTAATATCGTCAACAGATACGGTCTTTCCGTCCTCGAACCGCAGCATATTTTCCAACACCACTTTTAGGGCGGCGGGAAGACGTGAGAAGTCACCCAATCCTGCGGCCTGAGCTGCGGGAATTGAATAATAAGCGATGCTTTTGCTGCCCACGGTCAAAGTGCGGCGTGTTTTAGCAGTGTCCTGCCCAACAACTACGGTCATGAAAATCTCCAGGATTGAAAGGATGTTGAGGCCTCTTATCAGCTGTGGCACTTGAGGATCAAGAGGTTTCGCATACATTTGTATACCAAAAAGGGATTTTTGTAACATCTGCGCACGATTGATTGATTGGCCAGTTACATTTGGATGTTCTATGATCTTAGATAATGATTCAGGAACCGACCCTTATGCGCCTCATTGCTGCACAATTTCTTTGCCTCCTCACGCTTATCGTCCCCAATTTTAGCTATGGGCAGAATGCGCCGGTGGTGGTTGAGCTGTTCTCCTCCCAAGGCTGCTCTTCCTGCCCACCGGCGGATGAATATTTGGTAGAGCTCGCCCGGCAAAGCGATATTATCGCTCTGGGATGGCATGTGGATTATTGGGATTATATCGGCTGGGAAGATGTCTTTGCCCATCCCGCCTTTACAGAGCGCCAAAAAGCCTATGCGCGGGCGTTGAACGAGCGGATGATTTACACACCGCAATTTATCGTCAACGGGGCCGAAAGCTCTGTTGCAGGCCAACGCGCGGAGGTCGCAGCTCTTATCCAAAAATATGGGCAATTGGCACCGGGGGCAGATCTATCCATCCGGCGGATGGGGACGTCCTATGAAATAACTTTGCAAAACGCTTATTCTTCGGGTCCCTATGATGTCCATCTTGTGAGTGTTTCACCCTTGGAGACTGTCGAGATTTACCGGGGGGAGAATGCGGGGCGGCGCATAGATTATGCCAATATTGTGACCGAATGGCACAATCTAGGCCGCTGGGACGGCCTGTGGCCCACCACGTTTGAGACAGGGGTATTGGGGCCAGGGCGTTATGCTGTTTTGGTGCAATATGAAGATAATGGTGAGATTATCATCGCCGATTGGGTGAATTAGCGGCTGGGGTAAATTTGGCGAGCAGGCTGCCAGCGCCCCTTTGAGCCTTACTCTGAAGGCGGGCGATATTTCCAGCGCCGATGGATCCAAAACCAATTGCCCGGATCGGCATGCACCCGCTCTTCTAGGGATTTTGTCGCCTCTCGTGTCATTGTCTCGGCATCGCTGTGCTCAATCGGCGCGCCGATCTCAACGCTAAAACTGTCCCCATCCCGATTTCGCATTGAGAAATAGGGCACAAACAGGGCTTTTGCTTTCAGTGCGAAATTTGCCGCTGTCACCGAGCAATAAACCCGGCGCCCCATGAAATGCACCGTAATGCCGTGGCCGACAGCCAGGTCGAGCAATAAGACAAGCGCCGTGCCGGTTTTCAAGGATTTCAACATGGCCAACGTGCCGTATCTGTCGGCCTCAAAGACTGGGCCACCGCGCCCATTGATGTCGAGCATACGCTTATATTGCACATCAAAATAGGGATTGGCCATGCGCCGAACCATGCCCCCAACCTTGATCCCATGTTTGAAAAGCGCGGCACGGAAGGCTTCATGATTCCCAAAATGCCCGGAATAAAACATGATCGGACGGCCGTCCTTATGGGCCTTTAGCACAGCCTCAAGCCCCGCGCCGTGCAGCTTGATTTCGGGATTTTGTGCGTGAAACTGCGCTGGGAACATATTTTCCGTAAAGGTGCGTCCAGCATTGTCGAGTACCTGATCGGCAATCTTCAATTTTTGGTCCTGCGGCATATCGGGATAAATTAGGTCCAGATTGTCCATAACCCGCTTGCGATACCCAAGCAGGCGGCCCAATACACCGCGGAGACAGGCGCCAACCCAGCGATTGCGCAGCCGGTAAGGCACCAGCCACATTGCGCCAAAAAAAGCCATGATCGCCGCATGTCCGAGCTTTTGGCGCAGTGTTCCGCGCGGTTTTCCAGTTTTAGCCATCGTCGTCCTGAGCTTGGATGAGCCTCTCACGATACCACACATATATTCCAGCAGTTACAATAACAACCGCGCCAAGGAGTGTGAAGCCATCTGGTGTCTCGCCAAAGAGCACAAGTCCGAAGATCACAGCAAAAAGCAGCCCGGCGTAGCCATAGGGCGCGATATCGCCGGCAGGGGCCGCCGCAAAGGCGCGGATCATCAACAAATGTCCCAAAATGCCAAAGCCGATGAGCGCTGCCACAATCGGGATCTCGGCGAGGGAAATGGGCTGCCAAAAGAAGGGCACCATCACAGAGGAGAATATCGTGCCAAAGACGCCTTGCAAGAATAACGCGGTCCAAGGGCCATCGCTGCGCACAAAACGCGTGGCCAGGGCATAGACCGTGAAACCAATCGCCCCAAGCAGTGGAAATGCGGAGGCCGGTGACATAACTGACGATCCCGGCCGGATGATCAGCATCGCCCCAAGAAAGGCGGCGGCTATGCCAAGAATGCGGCGGCGGCCGATGGTTTCGCCCAAGACCAGCACCGCACCTAGCGTCACCATCACAGGGCCAAGTTGAATCAAGGCTGTAGCATCTGCCAGCGGCAAATAGATAATACCCAGAAAAAACATATAGCTGCTGAATGTTGTGGCCAATCCGCGCAGCATATGCAGTTTGGTATGCGCGCTGGTGAACAGCGCGCGCCGGGCAATTAACAATCCGGCGCCAACAACCAGAGCCTGTGAGACAAAGCGCAGCCAGACAATCTGCGCCACCGGAATGCTATGGCCTAGGGTTTTGGCCATGACATCCATTGAGGCCATGCAGAACACCCCTGCAACCATGAGCGCAGCACCTTTTTGCGCGGCGGTTAGGGTCATTGTGGCGCTTGCGGCAGACCCACGCCGATCATACTGTCGCGCGTGACCCAGGCGGCTAGCTCCTCTTCGGTCAGGCCAAGACTTGCCTCCGGTTGGGCTGGCAGCACAATGTAGCGCATATCGGCGGTGCTGTCGTGCACCCGCACTTGCATCTGCTCGGGGAGCTCTAGGCCGAATTCAGACAGGACTTTGCGCGGTTCAATCACGGTTCGAGATCGATAGGCGCGCGATTTGTACCAGTCGGGCGGCAGGCCCAGCAGATTGCGCGGGTAGCAAGAGCAGAGTGTACATACCACAACGTTATGCACCTCTTTGGTGTTTTCCAGAGCAATCAAATGCATCGGGCCAATGTCAAATCCCATCGCCCGGCTGGCCGCGCCCGCATCGGCGAGCAGCGCTGCTTTGAATTCAGGATCCACCCAGGCCCGGGCCACAACGCGCGCGCCATTGGCCGGGCTGCGGCTGTCCATCGCGTTGATTTGCGCATGGATTTGCGCAGCGGTCAGATGCCCTTTTTCAATAAGCAATTCGCGCAGGGCAATCTCCATCGCCTGCCAATAGCTCAAGTCGGTGTCGTTATCAGCGCGATAGGGATGGCCCGAGGGGGACAGGCCTTCATGGCTGTGGTCATGCTCGTGGTCGTGGTGATCATGGGGCATTAGACAGGCTCCAACCAATGGGCATAGATTTCCGCTTCGATCACATCCTCACCGCGCTCGGCACGCGCCCCCCAAATATCGGCCATACGAAAGCGAACGCGGATCAGCTCTCGCTGTGGACCTGTTTGGCGATAAGCGGTTTCTTCGGGGTTGTTAAATAGCCCAATGCGCCGTTCAATTTGCCCTATTTTGCCGCGTAGATAGGCCGGCGTGCGGATATGGCCGGGCGGCCAATGGGATTTGATGCGCACTTTCATGAGGCCGCGCCATAGGTTGCCCCTCGGGCGCGCACTTCGGCCATTTTTGCCCCCAATTCTTCAGTGGTGACAGCACCGGCTTCCACCATGTTTTGCGCGATGGAGGCGATCCAGCGCTCATAATATGCCATGGTTTCATAAGCATCTGCCCCCATATCTTCCAATACGCGGCGCAGGCTGTCGGTGGTCATCAATCCGGCGGCAGAGGTGAGCACCATGAGCGCATCCACTCTTTTTTCCCAAAGGGCGAAATCATGTTCTTCTGGAGTGATAGGCCCGGCAGGATCTCCGCCCATATCATGCCAGCGTTTTCCAAAAAATTCTGTCATGCCGAGAAACTAGGCGCGTGGTCAAACTTTGTCCAGCACCCGATGTGCCCCCCACGTCCAAATTGGCGCAGGGGGGGGCAGGTCTAGGCGCCGAAGACGCGGGCGAAAATCGTGTCCACATGTTTGGTGTGATAGCCAAGATCGAATTTGTCTTCGATTTCTTCTATGGACATGGCGGCCGTCACTTCCGGATCAGCTTTCAATTCCGTCAAGAAATCTGCTCCTTGCTCCCAGACCCGCATCGCATTGCGTTGCACGAGGCGGTAGCTGTCTTCACGGCTTACGCCTTTTTGCGTCAGCGCCAGCAAGACCCGCTGGGAATGCACCAAGCCGCGAAATTTGTTCATATTTGCGATCATATTGTCTGGATAGATCACCAATTTATCAATCACACCGGTCAGCCGGGCGAGGGCGAAATCAAGAGTGATGGTCGCATCGGGGCCGATGGCCCGCTCGACGGAGCTGTGAGAGATGTCCCGCTCATGCCATAGGGCCACGTTTTCCATCGCTGGCACCACTACCATCCGCACAATCCGGGCCAAACCGGTGAGGTTTTCGGTCAGAACCGGGTTGCGCTTATGTGGCATGGCGGAGCTGCCCTTTTGCCCTTTGGAGAAAAACTCTTCGGCTTCCAACACTTCGGTGCGCTGCATATGGCGAATTTCAATGGCGATATTCTCAATGGAGCTGGCCACAACGCCGAGCGTGGCGAAGAAGGCTGCGTGTCGATCGCGCGGGATGACTTGCGTGCTGATGGGTTCTGGTTTCAGCCCCAATTGCGCGCAAACATGCTCTTCAACGGCAGGGTCGATATTGGCAAAGGTGCCAACCGCGCCGGAAATCGCGCCCGTGGCAATCTCATCACGGGCCGTGCGCATGCGCGCCAGGTTGCGATCCATTTCCGCATAGAACCGCGCAAAGGTTAGTCCCATGGTCACAGGCTCGGCATGGATGCCATGGCTGCGGCCGATGCGAACGGTGTCTTTATGCTCCAGCGCGCGGCGCTTTAAAGCGGCCAGAAGGGCTTCGATATCAGCAATTAGGATATCTGCGGCCCGGGTGAGCTGTACGTTCAAAGTGGTGTCCAAGACGTCGGAGCTGGTCATGCCTTGATGGACAAAGCGCGCCACATCCCCGCCGATAATATCGGAAAGATGGGTTAAAAAGGCGATGACGTCGTGTTTTGTGACCGCTTCGATGGCATCAATTTTTGCCACATCGAACTCGACATCTTTCGCGGTCCACACTGCATCCGCATTGGCCTGCGGAATCACGCCCAATTTGGCCTGCGCATCACAGGCATGTGCTTCGATTTCATACCAGATGCGAAATTTCGTTTTGGGTGACCAGATATCAACCATTTCAGGGCGGGAGTAACGTTCGATCATAGGATCATGGCCTTTTGAGTTGGGAGCGGATGGCTGCCTCTTAGACTGCCGGGCGCGTGGGTTCAAGCGCAGCCACCGGGTTTGATTGCCGGGCAGGAGGTGGTAGAGAAGGCTATGACACCTAAGAGCGCCGCACCCCTGCCACAGCTGCCACTCGGCCTTGATGATTTCATGGGCCATAGCTGGGATATCACCCGGCAGATCTGCGACCACCACCAAGATCAAACCGTGCAATTCAAGGGTCAGTGCTACTTTGACAGCGGCTGGTATCATGAGGACGGGCAGCTGATTTTGGCGCATAGCCCACCTCTTGCCAGCAGCCGGCGCTATCGCTGGCGCCCGGGCGCGGGGGGCGGGATTGATGTCTACTTTGAAGACGACAGATTTTTTCACCACATTGATCTGACGCAGAGCCCCCCTACGGCGCATCATCATTGCCAGCCGGATGACTATCATGTGGCCTATGATTTTGCGCGTTGGCCCGATTGGACGGCGCATTGGCAGGTGAGCGGGCCGCGCAAGCGCTATGATATGCACTCTTGTTATCGCAAACGCACAGATGAGCCCTTGCGAAGCGCCAATGACAAAGGCTAAGTCTGAACCACGAAACAAAAGGAAATTTCACATGACCACACAGACCCCATCTTTGACACTGGCAGAGGCCTTTTTTCCGCAAACCGGCCTGGCGCTGCGGGTGAAGCAATTGGTTTTGGTCGTCGCCGGCATCGCCGCTTTGGCACTTGCTGCGAAAATCAAGATCCCGATGTTCCCTGTCCCCATGACTATGGGCACTTTTGCGGTTTTGAGCATTGGTGCGGCCTATGGCGCGCGCTTGGGTCTGGCAACGGTTTTGGGCTATATGCTGATTGGTGCATTGGGATTTGACGTTTTCGCCGGATCCAGCGCAGAAATCTCGGGTGTGACCTATATGATGGGTGGCACGGGTGGTTATTTGGTTGGCTATGTTCTCGCCGTCTTGGCTTTGGGCGCTTTGGCGCGCAAGGGCTGGGACCGGGCGCGGGGCAAAATGGCCTTGGCTATGCTGCTTGGCAATGTGCTGATCTACGTGCCTGGCTTGATCTGGTTGACCGTGCTTTACGGCGTCGATGCGCCGATTTTAGCTTGGGGCTTAACGCCGTTTTTGCTGGGCGATGTGGTGAAACTGGCCCTCGCGGCGCTCTTGCTGCCGGCGCTTTGGACCCTGGTGGGTCGCGCGCGCAAGTAAGGGGATTTGGCGTTCAACCCTTCAAGGGCGCGGCTGCGGCGGCGCCCTTTTTCTTTGGCACGCGCGGTTTGGTTTAGGCGCCATACCCCATTAACGCCGGATCAAACGGGTAGCTGGTCAGGTTTTCAAAGCCATCTTCGGTAATCAAAACTTGATCTTCCAGTTTGATGGAGAAGTCTCCACCCTCGGGGGAGACCAATGCCTCGACACATAGGACCATGCCCGCTTCCAACTCATATTCAAAGGCACCATCCACCAAATGGTCGGGATAGGCTATCAAGGGCCATTCATCGCACAGGCCGACCCCATGCATCAAACAGCCGTATTTCTGCGCTTGATATTGGTCGTCAAGGCGGTGACAGTTCTCCGACAGGCTGCGCATCGAAACGCCCGGGGCCAGCATGTTCATATTGCTCTGAACATGCTCATGGGCATGTTGCATGGCGGCAATCATATCGGGGCGGGGGGCTTGATCGCCAATCCACCAGCTGCGGGAGATATCCACACAAATACCATAGCTGCCAATGAGATCAGTATCAAAGCTGACAATCTCGTTGTTTTGCACCAGCCGCGGCCCGCATTCTTGAAACCAAGGATTGGTGCGCGGACCGGAGGCGAGAAGGCGTGTTTCAATCCACTCCCCGCCGCGGCGAATATTTTCAGCATGTAGCACAGCCCAGATGTCATCTTCGCTCATCTGACCGCCAGGCACCCCAGAACGAGCGGCCTCTTCCATGGCGCGCACGGCGGTCTCGCAGGCATGGCTGGCGCATCGCATCGCTTTGATCTCATCGGGCCCCTTGATCACGCGGGCCTTTTCGGTCAGCTCCTCACCTTCAAAAACTTCAAACCCCTTGGCTTCCAGCGCTCTGAGGCCGACCATCATGATTTTATCCACTGCCAGTCGCATGTTTCCGCCGCCATGGGCACGGACCAAATCATAGACTTCACCGGCAAAGGCCTCTGCTGCCAAATGCGCCATATCTCCGCGGTCAAAATAGAAGAAGTCCGCCCCGGAGCGCTGTTCGCGCACCAGCGGATTGAACTCCGACAGAAACGGAGAATTTTTATAATCCCACATCACCATATAGCCATCGGCGCAGACGATCAGCGCGCGAAATGGGTTATGGGTGTTCCACAGCTGCATATTTGTGCTGTCACTGGCGTAGCGGATATTCAGCGGGTCAAAAACCACCAAAGCGCCATAGTCGCGCCCATTGACCCCCTGCACCAACCGATTGTGACGAAAGCGGCGCATTTGCTGCAAATCAGGCAGCTCCAGCCCAGCGGCCGCCCATTCGTCAAATGCCAGTTTTGTCGGGCCGATCTCGACGCGATCCATGTCATTGGGGGTATTGTCGCCGGTCAATGCCCCGCGGCTGGGGTCAATCTTGCGGTTTTCACGGAATGGTTCGGTCATAAAAACGCTCCCTTTACGCGTCAGATTGCGTTTGCAGCGCGGCTGTGTCAGGTTTGTTTGCGACATCTGTTTTCACATTTCCCGCGAGCGAGTCGGATTTCATGCCAGAAATTTTGCAAAGTAAGATCCCCTATAATGTGTCGGAACATAAAAAATTACCGGGGATGTTGCCGCTTGCCGAGGATGGCTGGCTGATTGAGGATGAGGCCTATGCGGCGCAACTGGCCGAGCGCGACCGGCTTTTGCAGGATACACCAGACAAGGTCTTTGCCGATGCCGGAGCCTCCGTTGAGGCAAAACGCGAGGTCTTGGATGAAATCTTAGCGCAATTGCGCCGCCGCCCGTCCTATCGTGTTGAGGAAAATATGGTACAGCGCCCGGATGGGGTGCGCGTGCCTCTGTCTGGCGATCCGCTGTGCGTTGCGGCGCGTTTGGTGCAAGAAGACCTTTGTTTGCATGAAAAGCGCGGCCAGGAGCATGTCTTGACCGCGGCCGTGATGTGTTTTCCGGCCAGCTGGACCTTGCACGAGAAAATAGGTCGCCCGCTCAGTGCCGTGCATCGACCAGTGGCGGAATATGATGTGGATGTGGCCAAACGGGTGCAGCGCTTGTTTGATGGTATAAAACCGGGACGCCCCATGTGGCGGTTCAATGTGCTGGAATATGTGCGGCCGGATTTGTTTCAACCACGCAGTGAAACGGACCCGCGAAGCGGTGATGAGGATTACGGCCATGGCGCATATATTCGCTCGGAGCATCAAGCCCTGGTACGCCTGCCGCGCTCTGGCGCGGTGTTATTTGCAATTCATACGTATTTGATCAAAAAGCCGGCCTAATCGGGCCTCGCCGCCGAGCGGGCAAAAAAAAGGCGCCCAAATGTGGACGCCTTCTTTATTTTCAGTCTATGAGCCGCGATTAGCAGCTGTAATACATGCCAAACTCAACGGGGTGAGGTGTGTGCTCATAGTGCAGAACCTCTTCCATTTTCAGGTCAATATACCCGGCGATTTGATCCTCTGTGAACACACCACCGGCGGTCAAGAAGCCCATATCCGCTTTCAACTCGTCCAGCGCTTCGCGCAGCGAGCCGCAAACAGTTGGGATATCGGCCAGCTCTTCTGGCGGCAGATCATAGAGATCTTTGTCAGAGGCCTCACCTGGGTGAATTTTGTTTTTGATGCCATCAAGACCGGCCATCAGCAAAGCTGCAAAACATAGGTAAGGGTTCGCGGCTGGATCAGGGAAACGCGCTTCAACGCGCTTGGCTTTTGGCGACTCGGCCCATGGGATCCGAACGCAGCCAGACCGGTTGCGTGCAGAATAGGCGCGCAGAACTGGGGCTTCAAAGCCGGGGATCAAGCGCTTGTAGCTGTTGGTTGATGGGTTGGTGAAGGCGTTCAAGGCTTTTGCGTGCTGCAAGATGCCGCCGATGAAATAAAGCGCTTCATCGGAAAGATCGGCGTATTTGTCGCCCGCAAACAGCGGCTTGCCATCTTTCCAGATGGACATATTCACATGCATGCCTGTGCCGTTGTCGCCTGCGATGGGCTTGGGCATGAAAGTCGCAGATTTGCCGTAGGCATGGGCGACGTTGTGAATGACGTATTTATATTTTTGCAACTCATCGGCTTGATGGGTCAAGGATCCGAAGATCAGGCCCAGCTCGTGTTGACAGCTCGCCACCTCGTGGTGATGTTTGTCGACCTTCATGCCCATCCGCTTCATGGTGGAGAGCATTTCGCTGCGGATGTCTTGCGCGTCATCAATGGGGTTCACGGGGAAGTAGCCGCCTTTGACACCGGGGCGGTGGCCCATGTTGCCGACTTCGTAGTCACTGTCGGTATTCCATGAGGCATCAACTGCATCAACTTCATAGGATACTTTGTTGATTTTGTTCTCAAAACGAACGTCGTCGAACAGGAAGAATTCTGCCTCTGGCCCCATATAGGCCACATCGCCGATCCCGGAAGAGATAAGATAGGCTTCCGCGCGCTGCGCACATCCGCGCGGGTCGCGCGCATAGCTTTCGCCGGTGTCCGGCTCAACCACAGTGCAGTGAATGCAGATAGTTTTTTCCGCATAGAAGGGGTCGACATAGGCGGAGTCAACGTCCGGCATCAATTTCATGTCGGATTCTTCAATGGATTTCCAACCGGCAATCGACGAGCCGTCGAACATGAAGCCTTCGTCAAGGAAGTCCTGATCGACCTGGTCGGCGCATACGGTCACGTGCTGCAGTTTTCCGCGAGGATCTGTGAAGCGGATGTCCACATATTCGATGCCTTCATCGGCGATCTTAGATAAAAGAGCTTGGCTCATAGATAGTCTCTCCTTTAGAGGCGTTATTAGATAGCGTCGTCGCCGGTCTCACCGGTGCGAATACGGATGGCTTGTTCAACTGTCGACACGAAAATCTTCCCATCGCCAATTTTGTCGGTTTTCGCCGCGGTACAAATGGCCTCGATCGCGCTGTCGAGCATATCGTCGGCCAAAACGACCTCGATTTTTACTTTCGGCAGAAAGTCGACGACATATTCAGCGCCACGGTAGAGTTCCGTGTGGCCTTTCTGACGCCCGAATCCTTTGACCTCTACAACAGAGAGGCCCTGCACGCCGATGTCCTGAAGCGCTTCTTTTACTTCGTCGAGTTTAAAAGGCTTGATGATGGCTTCGATCTTTTTCATTTTGATACCCGCTGGTTTGATTGCAGGATGGGAATTTCACTTTTTAACCGGCCCGGCAATTCCTCTTCGGTGGGAACGAGGTGGAATGCCGCAGGTATCCCCAAATTTGCCTAAAAAATAATCACAACGCACATTTATTAAACATGAATGAATCTTGGCCCGTGAAAGAGCCGGCCATAGGGATAGCAAGCCGCGCCGGCGCCGCGAACCGGCACTTCGTAAAGAACGAATTCTGCTCCCGTTAAAATTCGTCCAGAAACTGTCATTTTCCACTCGCATCCTGGGGCGAGCTTTGTTAGAGAGCTCCGGAATATGGCGGCTCTTCGGGGCTGCCACATAGTTTGCGGGTATGGCGAAATTGGTAGACGCACTAGATTTAGGTTCTAGCGCCGCAAGGCGTGGGGGTTCAAGTCCCTCTACCCGCACCATGGTTTGAAAAGGGATTTACTATGCAGGTCACTGAGACCCTGAACGAAGGCTTGAAGCGCGGTTACAACATTGTTGTGACAGCAGATGAGTTGGCCGCAAAGGTTGACGAAAAACTGGTTGAAGCGCGGCCCGAAATTGAAATGAAGGGCTTTCGGAAGGGCAAAGTCCCCATGGCATTGCTGAAAAAGCAATATGGTCAGCGTCTGATGGGTGAAGCGATGCAAGAGAGCATTGATGGCGCCATGTCCAAGCATTTTGAGGACAGCGGCGATCGTCCTGCAATGCAGCCTGCGGTTAAAATGACCAATGAGGATTGGAAAGAGGGCGACGACATCCATGTTGAGATGTCCTACGAAGCTTTGCCGACCATCCCTGAGGTTGATCTCAAGAAAATCAAGCTGGACAAAATGATTGCCAAGGCCGACGAGGCGTCTGTGGACGAAGCTCTCGCGAATTTGGCGGAAACCGCGCAGGATTTCGCAGATCGCAAAAAAGGTACAAAGTCGAAAGATGGCGACCAGGTGACCATCGATTTTCTTGGTAAGGTTGACGGTGAAGCCTTTGAGGGCGGCGCTGCGGAAGATTACCCGCTGGTTTTGGGCTCCAACTCCTTCATTCCGGGCTTTGAAGCCCAATTGGTCGGCGTAAAGGTCGGCGAAGAGGTTGAGGTGAGTGTCACATTCCCTGCGGAATATGGCGCCGAAAACCTGGCGGGCAAGGACGCTGTTTTTGAATGCAAAATTAAAGCAGTCAAAGCGCCGAAGGCCGCTGAGATCAATGATGAACTGGCTACGAAATTCGGTGCAGAAGATTTAGCCGCGCTGAAAGGCCAAATTTCAGAGCGTTTGGAAGCCGAATATGTTGGGGCGGCGCGCGCCGTTCAAAAGCGTCACTTGCTGGATGCTTTGGATAAAATGGTGAAATTCGAGCTGCCGCCGTCACTGGTGGAAGCGGAAGCAGGGCAAATCGCTCATCAACTTTGGCATGACGAAAACCCTGACGTGCAGGGCCACGATCATCCTGAAATTGAGCCGACAGATGAGCACAATACTTTGGCCGAGCGCCGCGTGCGCCTGGGTCTTCTCTTGGCCGAATTGGGTCAAAAAGCTGAGATCCAAGTGACGGATGCGGAGATGACACAGGCAATGATGAATCAAGCCCGTCAATATCCAGGTCAAGAGCGTGAATTCTTTGAATTTGTGCAAAAAAATCCACAGATGCAGCAGCAAATGCGGGCGCCTTTATTCGAAGATAAAGTTGTCGATTATATCTTTGAACTGGCAACTGTGACCGACAAAGAAGTCTCCAAAGACCAGCTTCAAAAAGCTGTGGAAGCCATGGACGACGAATAATCCTATCTCGCCCGCATCTGCTTTTTGAAGCATGAAGCGGGCGAGGTTTTTCGATCGGTCACTTCGATCATATCGTGAAGTTTGTTTGATCATGCCACCCTTGCCGAAAGGGTGGCTTTTTTTATGGGTTAAGCGCTGTGGGCCCAGCCAAACAAAAACGCCGCCCTGAAACAGAGCGGCGTTTAAATGTCTGGAATGGGGAGAGGGTTTAGGCCTCTTCGTCATCCGATGCGTCATCCGCGGAAGCCTTTGGCGCATCATCATCGCCAAAGTTATCCATGCCGGCAGCGCCGATATCGTCAAACAGTTCCTGAATTTCAAATTCAGCGGCTGCTTCTTCTTCTGCTGCGAGATCTTGGATTGATTTTCCTGCCGCTTGAAGCTCCGCTTCTTCAACGGATCGAGCCACGTTCAGCTCGATTTTCGCCTCAACTTCAGGGTGCAAGCGCACAGAGAGATTGTGGATGCCCAGATCTTTGATTGGGGCCATCAACGCAACCTGCTTTTTGTCGAGGCTGAAGCCGGCTTCAGAGGCCGCTTCTGCCGCATCGCGGGTTGTGACCGAACCGTAAAGCGACCCAGCGTCAGAGGCTGACCGAATCACAATAAATTGCTGACCGTCAAGCTTGGCAGCCAAGGCTTCCGCCTCCGCTTTGGTTTCCAGGTTGCGCGCTTCGAGCTGTGCTTTTTGCGCGTCAAAGGCTGCGATATTGGCAGCAGAGGCACGCATGGCTTTGCCTGTTGGGATCAGGAAGTTGCGGGCAAAGCCCTGCTTCACATTCACAACATCGCCCATTTGGCCCAATTTGGCCACTCGTTCCATAAGGATAACTTGCATGTGCTTGGCTCCTTATTTCACAGCATAGGGCAGCAAGGCCAAGAAACGTGCACGTTTGATGGCGCGGGCCAGCTCACGTTGTTTCTTTGCAGAGACTGCGGTGATACGGGACGGCACGATTTTGCCACGCTCAGAGATGTAGCGCTGCAAAAGACGTGTGTCTTTGTAATCGATTTTCGGGGCATTATCACCGGAGAAAGGGCAGACCTTCCGGCGGCGGAAAAATGGTTTTGTTCCCATAACTTAGCGCTCCTTAAGACCGGCGTTCGCGACGTTCACCGCGATCGGCGCGGTCGTCACGTTTTTGCATTTGAACGGAGGGGCCTTCTTCGTGGCCTTTCACGCGGATGGTCAACGTGCGCATGACATCTTCATGCAATGCCATCAGGCGTTCCATTTCGGCAACAGCGGCCGAAGGCGCATCTGTCTTCAAAAAGGCATAGTGGCCCTTGCGGTTTTTGTTGACTTTATACGCCATGGTTTTGACGCCCCAATATTCCTGCTCCACAACGGACCCGCCGTTTGCGCTCAGGACATTGGAAAATTCTTCGATCAATGCTTCGGCCTGTGTGTTCGACAGGTCCTGACGCATAATGAAGACATGCTCATAAAATGACATGTGCTTTCCTGTTTTTTAGGTGCGCTTCAAAGATCAGAGTTGAGACCGCAGTCTGATCACGAGAGGCCGCACGGGAGAAGGTTTCTCTGCGGATGGCTGCCTTTGCCACAGCTGGGGGAAAGGTGCAAGGTTTATGCTGTCCGTGCCCGCATTTGAGACGCATTTTTCTGTGCGGTAGAGCCAGCCCGCGCGCGGGGCAGTCGCCGTATAGGTGCTGTAAACCGTTGCGGTGCGGCGTGACAGGGGATATGCCAAGAAAAACCGAAGTTTCGAAAGAGGATCAAAATGCGGGCATTTGTTTTTCCGGGTCAAGGGGCTCAGACCATCGGCATGGGCCAAGATCTTGCGGCCAGCTACCCGGCGGCGAAAGCTGTATTTGAGGAAGTCGATGACGCATTGGGCCAAGACCTATCTGGGCTGATTTGGAATGGGGATATTGAAACATTGACCCTCACAGCCAATGCGCAGCCTGCCTTGATGGCGACGTCTTTGGCTGCTTTGCGGGCCTTGGAGTCGGAAGGGCTGGGACTTGAAACGGCCTCTTTTGTCGCCGGGCATTCCTTGGGTGAGTATTCCGCTCTGGCGGCGGCCGGGGCGATGACCATTGCCGATACCGCCCGTTTGCTGCGCATTCGTGGCACCGCTATGCAGGAGGCTGTGCCTGTGGGTATCGGAGCTATGGCGGCGATCTTGGGTTTGGATTTTGCAGCGGTCAGTGCCGTGGCAGAGGCCGCAGCGCAGGGCGAGGTGTGCCAGGCGGCCAATGACAATGATCCGGGACAGGTTGTGGTCTCAGGTCATAAAGCGGCCGTCGAACGGGCCTTGGATCTGGCCAAGGAGGCCGGTGCGAAACGCGCTGTGCTTTTGCCTGTCAGCGCGCCCTTCCATTGCGCCTTGATGCAGCCGGCCGCGGAACGCATGGCGCAGGCTTTAGCACAGGTGGAGATCAGCACGCCATCGGTGCCCCTGGTGGCCAATGTGCGTGCCAGCGCCCTCTCGGATCCAGAGCTGATACGCGCGCTCTTGGTCGAGCAGGTCACAGGCGCGGTGCGCTGGCGAGAATCTATGTCCTATTTGGCCGCGGAAGGTGTGACGGAAATTTGGGAAATTGGCGCGGGCAAAGCTTTGTCCGGTATGATCCGCCGCATCGAGCGGGCCATTGCCTGCCAAGCCGTTGGCAGACCCGAAGATATCGCCAAGCTGCACGGGGCGTAGGGGTCACATTTTGGTCTCTGGGCCGGTTGGAAATAAAGACGAATTTAGGAGAATCACATGTTTCGTTTGGATGGAAAAAACGCTTTGATCACGGGAGCCTCTGGTGGCATCGGCGGGGAAATTGCCAAGGCGCTGCATGGGGCAGGGGCGTGCGTGGCTCTCTCGGGAACCCGGGTAGAGCCGCTACAGGCTTTGGCAGATGAGCTGGGATCTCGTGCCCACGTCTTACCGTGCAACCTTTCGGATGCTGAGGCGGTGATGGCTTTGCCCAAACAGGCCGCCGAGGCTATGGGCAGCGTTGATATTTTGGTCAATAACGCCGGCGTGACACGCGACAACCTCTTTATGCGCATGTCGGATGACGAATGGACATCGGTTCTCGATATCAATCTGACCAGCACGATGCGCCTGTGCAAAGGCGTAATGCGCGGCATGATGAAAGCCCGCTGGGGCCGGATCATCAATGTGTCTTCAATCGTTGGCGCAACTGGCAATCCAGGGCAGGCCAATTATGCCGCCTCTAAAGCCGGTGTTGTGGCTATGTCGAAATCATTGGCCTATGAAGTGGCCACGCGGGGCATCACTGTCAATTGCATTGCGCCCGGTTTCATCACCACCGCGATGACAGATAAATTGACAGAAGATCAAAAAACGGGAATTTTGACCCAAGTGCCGGCTGGGCGCATGGGCACCTCGGGCGAAATTGCGGCCGCAGCGCTCTATCTGGCAAGTGATGAAGCGGGCTATACGACCGGGGCCACTTTGCATGTGAACGGCGGCATGGCCATGCTTTAGGGGTTTTTTGCCTATTTGGAATTGCCGGTGACAAAACATTTGCCCCCCGGCCATCCTGTGCTATAGGCGGCTCAACGACGTGATTTGCACCTTCTCGTGCTCACATCGGCCCCCTGTGGCAACACGGGGATCCACCGCTTCGATGTTGAAGCACATCAAGACCGCAAGTTGTGCGGAGAACCACGGGCGCAAGCCCCGGAACGAATAAGGACCTGAGATATGAACGATGTAGCTGACCGCGTTAAGAAAATTGTTGTAGAGCACCTGGGTGTAGAGGAAGATAAAGTTGTAGAGAATGCATCTTTCATCGATGACCTTGGCGCAGATAGCCTGGACACAGTTGAACTGGTTATGGCTTTCGAAGAAGAGTTCGGAATTGAAATTCCTGACGATGCAGCTGAAACGATTCAAACCTTCGGCGACGCTGTAAAGCATATCTCTGAAGCCGTTTAATTTCAGCACCTTGAATTTCGATTGCGGCATCCTCTTTGGGTGCCGTTTTCGTTTATACCCCCGGTAATTATTTCAAAATTGGGGGCTGACCTATCGATTGGTTTAGATCATAATTGACTAGAGATCAAAATTGGAGATCAAGATGCGTCGTGTCGTGGTAACTGGGCTTGGAATGGTGTCCCCCTTGGCGGATGGGGTTGAGGCGACTTGGGAGCGTTTGCTCGCCGGAGACTCCGGCGCAGGGATGATTGAGAAATTCGACACCAGCAATGTGGTTACGAAATATGCCTGCGAAGTGCCCCTGGGCGATGGCACGAATGGCACCTTTAATGGTGATGCCTATTTAGAGCCAAAAGAGCAGCGCAAAATCGACGATTTCATTCTCTTCGGAATGGCCGCCGCTCAGCAAGCTGTGCAGGACAGTGGATGGATGCCGCAGGCAGATGCGGATCGCGAGCGTACCGGTGTCATGATCGGGTCGGGTATTGGTGGGTTGCAAACCATTGCCGAGACGGCCGTGTTGATCGATAAAAGAGGTCCACGGCGGGTCTCGCCATTCTTTATTCCGGGCGCCTTGATTAATTTGGTCTCAGGGCAGGTGAGCATCAAATATGGCTTTAAGGGTCCGAACCATGCGGTTGTTACAGCCTGCTCGACTGGGGCGCATGCGATTGGCGATGCCAGCCGTTTGATCATGTTTGGCGATGCGGATGTTATGGTGGCCGGGGGCGCTGAAAGCTCAATCTGTGAGATTGGTATTGCTGGATTTAATGCCTGCAAAGCCCTGTCGACCAAGTCAGAATCGGACCCAACCAAGGCCAGCCGCCCCTATGATGCTGACCGAGACGGCTTTGTGATGGGAGAGGGGGCCGGTGTTGTTGTCCTCGAAGAGCTGGAGCATGCTAAAGCCCGCGGCGCGAAAATTTACGCTGAGGTTTTGGGCTATGGTATGTCTGGCGATGCCTATCATATCACCGCCCCATCCGAAACCGGAGAGGGCGGGGAGCGGTCTATGCGGGCCGCCCTCAAGAATGCGGGGCTGGAGCCCTCGGCGATTGACTACATTAACGCTCATGGGACGTCGACCATGGCCGATACGATTGAGTTGAGCGCGGTGGAGCGTCTATTGGGCGATGCGGCCTCTGGGGTGACCATGTCATCCACCAAATCATCCACCGGGCATTTGTTGGGCGCGGCCGGCGCGATTGAGGCGATTTTCAGCATTCTGGCCATTCGTGATCAAGTCGCCCCGCCGACCATCAATCTGGACAATCCCGCGGTGGACACACCGATTGATCTGGCGCCAAATGCCAAGGTTGAGCGGCAGATCAATGTTGCCCTGTCAAATTCATTTGGCTTTGGCGGCACGAATGCCAGCGTCGTTTTCGGGAAATTTGCATAACATGTGGCGAAACATTGCGTCCAATGCAATGACCTTGATTGTCGTCTTTCTCTTCCTGATTGGTGGGGTCATGACGCTTCTCAAAGCGCAGTATTACAAACCCGGTCCCTTGACAGAGGCGATCTGCCTCAAGGTCGAGCCCGGCAGTTCCATGCCGAAAGTTGCGGTTAAACTGAGGGATGAGGGTGCGGTTCGAAGCAAAGAATTGTTCAATATCGGCGCCGATTACACCGAGAAATCCGCGCGGCTCAAAGCTGGAAGTTTCTTGATCCCGGCGGGGGCCTCTATGGCGGAAATTGCCGATCAAATCACCACCAGCGGGCGCAATACCTGTGGCACTGAGGTGGTTTATCGCGTCGGGGTGACGCGCAGCACCGTTTTGGTGCGTGAATTGGATCCGGTGTCCAACAGCTATGCGGAAGTTGCGCGTTTTACACCCGCTGAGGAGGCAGAACCGGCAGCCTATCGGCGGGTGATTGGGCAAGGCGATACGCGCATTCGGCTGGCCATCGCAGAGGGCACGACCAGTTGGCAGGTGGTTGAGGCCCTTAAAACCATCGACTTTTTGACCGGTGATATAGCACAGGTCCCAGCAGAGGGTTTGTTGGCCCCGGACAGTTATGAAATCAAAGCAGGCGATCTGCGCCAAGATCTGCTCGAGCGGATGCTGCAAGCGCAAGAGCGCCGCCTTGACGAAGTTTGGGCACAGCGCAGCGACATCACCCCAGTTAAGACAATGGAAGAGCTGCTGATCCTTGCCTCCATCATTGAGAAAGAGACAGGTGTGGCCGATGAGCGGTTCACCGTGGCCTCAGTTTTTGCCAATCGTTTGCAAAAGGGCATGCCGCTGCAAACGGATCCAACTGTTATTTACGGGGTGACAGGGGGCAAGGGACCGTTGGGACGGGGTCTGCGCAAAAGTGAACTGCGCAAAGATACCCCGTGGAACACCTATGTAAACCGCGGTCTGCCCCCAACGCCTATTGCCAACCCAGGCCTGGCCAGCTTGCAGGCGGCGCTGAAACCCGCAGCCACGGACTTCATATTCTTTGTGGCTGACGGCACAGGCGGCCATGCCTTTGCGGTGACACTCAAAGACCATAATCGCAATGTCGCGGCATGGCGCAAGATTGAAGCGACCCGGCAGCCGTAAGGCTTTGTCAATGTGACCGCTCGCCTGGGTTCCAAAGGTTTTACACCTTTGGGTCAAACTCCTCACATACCACTTTAGAACACGGATGCCGCGATGCGGTGCCCGTCGTGCCGAGCGCAAGAGAGGCAGACATATGACAAAATCAACTCCCGTCCCAATCGACGGGCGTGACGTGATTTTGCGAGATAAATATCGGGCGATTGTTGCGGAATACATGGCGCAGATTTAGAATTTTCCTGGATCAGGCGCGCGCGCTTGGATGGGGCATCTTGGGATTTGGC
>OBPL01000002.1_pt1 | contig 100652 bp, 96 predicted proteins | sample 1470531 | NCBI WGS metagenome assembly OBPL01 (sample SAMEA3275487, study PRJEB22092) | marine metagenome | biome: This is a filtered seawater sample; feature: Sample comes from a sea loch with a North Atlantic influence; material: Sterivex filter | collected 2014-06-23T09:00:00+00 | depth 2 m
TGCCGATGTTAACGTGGGGTTTCGAGCGTTCAAACTTTTCCTTAGCCATGGGTGGGCAGCCTTATATGTTAAAGGGGGCACGCGGCCCGCGATTGTGATATGGCCGGGCAAATATTGGAGAGTGCGGCGAAAATCAAGACCCTTGTTGCAAAGCCGTCAAACCCGCGTTCACTCGCTGGTGATTTGACCCGAGCTCTCAGGCGCTTCATCGGGTAAAATGACAATGGTATCGGGTCCGTCAAACCAAGGCTGTGTGCGCAGCCATTCTTCGGTTTTTCTTGCGGCTTGCTCGGCGAGATCTTGCATTTGCTGCGCGCGGCTGCGGGTGAAGCCCGAACCCAAAATGGATCCACCGGTGAGCCGTTCAATCACCGTTATTTGATGCGGCTCCTCTGTGAGGACTTTGCCCGTATGATCCTCAACCACGATGACTGTGAAAATCAAGATAGACTTCGGCGCGGCAAAAAATGGAATGCCCGGCTTGGCCAAGACATATCCGCCCGCCGTGATGCCCAGGTGGTAATAGGATCCGCCTTCAAATCTGGAGAAGCGCTCTTTAAAGGCCAGGTCCAGGGCCTGCATCCATTCCTCACGGCTGGCGCTGCGTGACAGCGGGCCTTTGGCCAATTGCGCCTCGGCACGTGGCACCATTTGTCCCAATCTAAAATTCCCGATGGGCACAATCTCTTCGGCCAAATCCCGCGTCGGGGCCGCACAGGCCGCAGACAAGAGCACCAAAACGACCGAAACAAAACGCATTAACATATCAGATCCTTTTATCGCCCAATCTGCTAACAAGCCCACACCTGCATGGCAATATAAAGACGGCAGTCCTGCCCTATTTGGCACAAATCTTTTGGATGGCTTGCCACTCTTGTGATGAGATACTCTTTTGGTAACTCCGCGCCGTCTGCACGGCTTCTCGGGCATGGGCGGCGCGCGCGGCACTGGGTGGATGGGAGCTGATCCACCCCATGCCAAAGACAGGATCCCCCATCTCCTCAAGCAACAATTCGAAAAATTCCGCCAATGCCTCTGGGGACACACCCGCCTTGGCCAGTTGCGCCAGGGCGAAATCATCAGCCCGGGCCTCCACAGCGCGAGAGTTTTTAGCCGCAATCAACGTCTCCCCAGCAAGGGCCAAGACGGTCCCGCCAGTGGCATCGCCGAGAACCAAAGACAGCAAACCCGCCGTACCTGCCGCGCGCAATGCTTGTACAATTGGATCTCTTTGCGCCACATGGCCCAGCTCATGGGCCAAGACCGCAGCCAAGTGTTCTGGCGTCTGGGCCATTTCAATCAAGCCGCGCATCACGATGATATGCCCGCCGGGTAGGGCAAAGGCGTTGACCATCTCATGATCCACAACGCCCACTTGTATGGGATAAGGAAACTCTTGCCCTTGCTGCAACGCCTGCACCATCTGCTCCAAAGCCTTTTGCCCCTCGAAATTGGTGCAGGACCAATCGCCAGCCTCTTGCTCTGAAAACAGGCGCTCGATTTGTCGTAAGACGGCACTGCCAACTTTGGCTTCCCGTTCCGGCGGGATCAAAACGGCCAATTGACCGGCCAGGGCCGGAACAATGACAAAGATCATAAGCGCAACCGCCGCCATGCTGGCCCCGATCCAAACCCAAATTTTCCCCCAGGTTCGGCCCGTGACGGTGGTCTTGGTGAGGTTCGGGCAAGCGGCTTTGATCGCTGAGATCGCACGCGTGTTGCTCAGAACAATGCGCGCCTCACCCGGATCCACTACCCCCGAGCACAGGACCAGCCCGCCCCCTGCGTCATCGCGCAATTGTCGCAACGTCTCCAAAGGCCAATTGTCCAATTCTGCGCCGGAGCTGTCATGGATGGTCAAACGCTGGCTCTCAACATCAAGCGAGACAAAAACCTGCCGCCGCTGTGCTGAGAGCCCATCAAAATATCGCGCATCCACCCATGTGAAAGCCACCCTAGAACGCCCCGCCGACATCCAGCGCATCGGCAAAACCATCCGCGTCAGCCAACTGATCGCCAGCTCGCTGACGTATCTGCTCCAGCGGCCCCGCGTTCTCTACCCTGAGCGTGTCAACGTAATGGCCAAGAATAGGTGCTGAGATAAACACGGTCACGAGCGCGCCAATAAGCACAAGGGACGCCAAATAGCCAAAGACCGCAATCAAAACAACAAGCACGCCGGGCCCTGCAAAGATCCCCATCCCATCGCCGCCGCCATTCATGCCGAAGCCGCCACTGCTCGCATCAAGAATGCCAAACAAAGCGACAAAAACCATGCTCAAGATAAACGTCAAAATCGCAATGAGAATAGCCCCCAATACAAAAATGCCAATCACCCGTCCACTGGACGCATTGGAGGTGAAGCGCACCTTGCCGTCCAAAACTTTACGGGCGGTGAGATATTTGAAACTTTCGACTTGGTAGTAGACAAATCCAAACAGCAACCAAAGATAGCCAGCAAACATAACAGTGCCGCCCAAACCCACGGCTTGCCCGAAGTAAATGATGGCGCCGCCCAACAGCAGCACACCCACAGCAATAAACTGATGCTTCATTGCCGGATACAATTCCGACCACTGCCCCTCCTGCTCAAAACCCGCATCGCCATACCACATACGGTCGGTCATGTATTTTTCCAGACGAAATGTCGCCAAGGGCGTGAGCAGGCCTAGGGTCACAATAGACAGTCCGAAATAAAGCAGAGCACGCCACGCATATCCCACGGCCGCGGCATCCATTGCAAATCGCAGGCCCCGCCAGCGGGTGCGCGACAGCATGTAGCGCCGCGCGCGGTATTGCGCGAAAAAGATCAAAGGCAGCACAGCGAGACCAGTCACATAAGTTGCCCCAAGCTGCGTCACCACATCCATAGGGCCGCGGGGCTCCGAGGTGATCGCGCCCCAAAGACTAAATCCTATGAAACTTAACACAACCTGCAACAGGCCTAAATAAACTGCGAGAACGACCAGGGCGATCAGAAAGCCCAGGAATTTTTCCAGCCCTGTGCCGGTATATTCAAAGGAATCTCCCCCCGGTCTAATCGACGACCAGATATACCGGCGCAGGCGTGTGCGGGCCCAAAATCGGTAGATACCCAAGGTCACAATGGTCAAAGCGCCCGTCCAAGTGACAAGCCAAAAAAGTTTGGAATTTTCAGGCAAAAAGCTGCCGTAAAGATGCGTGGGGGCGGAAGTCGCGCCCTCGCCTTGCAAAGTCGATGTGTCCGTCATAAATTTAATCCTGCAATTACATGGCAATATTATGCAGCGTAATCACTTCGTAAAGCAATTGTCACGCGGAAATCCGCGTGGCGCCATGCGGCCAGCGCTGGCGCGTTTGCCCATCCATTCGGCCAGTTCCGCAGCCTCTACCACACGTTTTCGCCCGGCGGGATCTTTCCAAGACAACCCCTCTGCGCGGGTAAACGTCGTCGCATCGGATAGGCCACCGTCTTTATATTTTTGCAAGCGCACCCCTTTGCCTCGGCCCATTTCCGGCAGCTCATCGACGCCAAAAATCAAAACCTTGCGGTTTTCACCGACACAGGCCACATGATCTCCCACCACAGGGCAAGACAGGAGTGCCTTAACGTCATCCTTGACGTTGAGCACCTGCCGACCGCTGCGCGTCTGTGCGACGATCTCGGTTTCGGGCACCACAAACCCGTCGCCGGCCGTTGAGGCCACCAAGCGCTTCACCGACGGATCATGGATGAAGAAGTCGACAATTTCGACATCATTGGGCAGATCCACCATCAAGCGCAGCGGCTCACCCATGCCGCGCCCGCCCGGCAGATTGTCCGCCACCAGCGTATAAAAACGACCGTTGCTGCCAAAAACGATCAGCTTATCTGTGGTTTGCGCATGGAAGACAAAACGGCCCTCATCACCATCTTTGTATTTCAGCGGCTTGTCCAAGGCCACATGCCCAGACATAGCCCTTATCCATCCCATTTTTGAGCAAACAACCGTCACCGGTTCACGCTCGATCATGGCCTCAAGCGGCACCTCTTCGACCTCGCCCGCAATAGCAAAGGCCGTGCGGCGGGCGCCGCCGGCATAGTCTTTGCCAAAGGTCTTGCGCGTGGCGCGCAATTGCTCGCTGATTTTCGCCCATTGCAGACCTTCATCCGCAATCAAATCGTCCAAAGTGGCCCGCTCTTGTTGCAAAGCATCGCGCTCACGGCGCAATTCCATCTCTTCCAGACGCCGCAAGCTGCGCAGGCGCATATTCAAAATAGCCTCCGCCTGAACTTCCGACAGCTCCTCTTGCCCCTCCACCGCCTTGCGATAGCTCAGCGGGCCGATATAATCGCTTTCAGACATCGCCCGCGGATGATCCCGGCCCCAGTCTTCAAACATCAGCGCGGTTTTTGGCTCCTCATCGTAGCGGATGATATCAATCACCCGATCGAGATTGAGGAACGCTAGAATAAAGCCCTCCAAGACCTCCAGGCGGTGATCGATTTTCGCCAAACGATGCTCAGAGCGCCGCACCAGAACCTCTTGCCGGTGGTCGAGAAAGGCGCGCAACACCTCTTTCATACTGCAGACCTTTGGGGTGAGCCCGTCAATCAGCACGTTCATATTCAGACTGAACCGCAGCTCAAGATCGCTGTTTCGATAGAGCATATTCATCAGCAATTCCGGTTCGACATTCTTGCTGCGCGGCTCCAATACAATCCGTAGATCTTCTGCCGATTCATCGCGCACATCGCCCAGGATGGGTACTTTTTTGGTTTGGATAACCTCAGCCAATTTCTCAATCAGCTTTGATTTTTGCACCTGATAGGGAATTTCCGTGACCACAATTTGCCAAAGCCCGCGGCCAAGATCCTCAACCTCCCATTTGCAGCGCAACCGAAAAGAACCGCGCCCCGTGCGATAGGCCTGCGCGATATTTTCTGGTGGCTCGACCAAAATACCGCCCGTCGGAAAATCGGGACCGGGCACATATTGCAACAATGTATCGTCACGGGCATCGGGGCTTTTGATCAAATGCAGACAGGCATCGATCAGCTCCGAGATGTTATGCGGCGGGATATTGGTGGCCATGCCCACGGCGATCCCGCTGCTGCCATTGGCCAAAAGATTGGGAAAGGTTGCGGGCAGAACCACGGGCTCGGTGAGCGTGCCGTCGTAGTTTTCCCGGAAATCCACCGCATTTTCCGACAGGCCTTCCAAAAGCGCCTCGGCGACAATGGTCATCCGCGCCTCTGTGTATCGGCTCGCGGCGGGATTGTCGCCGTCGATATTTCCAAAATTGCCCTGACCATCCACCAGCGGATAGCGCACGTTGAAATCCTGCGCCAAGCGGGCCATGGCATCATAGATCGCCGCATCGCCATGCGGATGATAATTGCCCATCACATCGCCGGAAATCTTCGCAGATTTGCGAAATCCGCCGTTGGCAGTCAGCTTCAGTTCGCGCATTGCATAAAGAATGCGGCGGTGAACCGGTTTCAAACCATCTCGTGCATCAGGCAAAGCGCGGTGCATGATCGTCGAAAGCGCATAGGTGAGATAACGCTCGCCAATGGCCCGGCGGAGCGGTTCAGTCGTTTCACTTGGAATGGGCGCGGTATCGTTCATCTGTTCTGACATGGGTTGGGTGTATCTGCCGAAAACTTGCAGGTCTAGCCCTACTCAGCCGCGATCCGCGCGAAAATCTCCTAGCGCGCTCAAAACCAATGCGCCGGAGCCCTGATACCCCAATCAACCGTTGACCCGCCTGCTGGAATGCAGGCAAGTGGGCGCTGAAACACAAGGGGCCAACGGGGGCGTTTATGCAAAAATCAATACTCATCACGGGGTGTTCTTCAGGCATCGGTTTGGACTGTGCCGAAACCCTGCATGCGATGGGCTGGAAAGTCTTTGCCAGTTGCCGCAAGCAGGCCGATTGTGACCGGCTTGAAGCCATGGGTCTCACCTCACCGCGCCTAGATCACGCGGATGCCGCCTCAATTCGTGATACGATTGAGCAGGTGACGCAAGCCACCGGCGGCACGCTTGATGCGGTATTTAACAATGGGGCCTTTGCGGTGCCCGGCGCGGTCGAGGATTTACCCACCGACGCGCTGCGCGCCATTTATGAAACCAATGTTTTTGGCTATCACGAGGTCATTCGGCAGGTCCTGCCGATTATGCGGGCGCAAGGCCATGGGCGCATTCTCAATTGCTCCTCGATTTTGGGCTTTATCACCCTGCGTTTTCGCGGCGCATATAACTCAACCAAATTCGCCCTCGAAGGCTTGAGCGACACTCTGCGCATTGAGATGCGAGGCACCGGGATCAAGGTCATCTTGATTGAGCCCGGCCCCATAGGCACAAAGATTCGTGAGAACTCCATTCCGCATTTTGAGAAATGGATTGATTGGAAAAACTCCCCACGCAGAGCGCAATATGAGCATGGGTTGATCAAGCGGCTCTATAGCTCGCCTGAAGGCCCCGACGCCTTTGAGCTGCCCGCCTCAGCTGTCACAGCAAAGGTTGTGAAGGCTTTGCACAGCGCCAAGCCGAAGCCGCGCTACTACGTCACGACGCCCACCTATGTCATGGGGTTCTTGCGCCGCATCTTGCCGACCCGTGCGCTCGATTGGCTTTTGGTGCGGATGTAATGTCGCATGGGATTGGTCTTTGACAGAAATTCCCCTAAGTGAAGCCTAACCATTAGGAGGTGCTCAATGGGCAACGATCCACTTTTTATCATCGCCACGCTCGCCTGCGTTGTTGTTCTGGCCATTTTGGCTTTGGGTATTGGCAGTTTTGCTAAGGGCGGCGAGTTTGCCCGCAAACATTCCAACCGCCTCATGCGCTACCGAATTGCGGCCCAATTCGTCGCCGTTGTTTTGATTCTCCTCGCTGTCTTCTTTGGAAAGGGCTAACCATGGTTGTGCTCAATAAAATCTACACAAAAACCGGAGACGCCGGCACCACCGCGCTTGGCAATGGCACGCGCGTTGAAAAACATGCCTTGCGGGTCAACGCTTATGGCACAGTGGACGAAACCAACGCCACGGTTGGCCTGGCACGGCAACATGCGACGGGTGACATGGATGCGCAATTGGCCGCCATACAAAACGACCTGTTCGATCTTGGCGCAGATCTCTGCCGGCCAGATATGGAAAAAGACGCTCAGGCAGAATATCAACCACTGCGCATGAGCGAGGCCCAGGTGGCGCGCCTGGAAGCAGAAATCGACGTGATGAATGACGCTTTGGAGCCGCTGCGCTCTTTCATTCTTCCCGGTGGCTCAGCGCTTGCAGCACAGCTGCACCTGTGCCGAACCGTCTCACGCCGCGCAGAACGGATGACCGTGGAATTGGCCGGGCAAGAGGCGATCAATGCCTCAGCCTTGCAATATCTCAATCGCCTTTCAGATTGGTTTTTCGTCGCCGGGCGCATCGCAAATGATGATGGGCGTGCCGATATTCTTTGGGTTCCCGGCGCCAATCGTTAAGGAAAGAAGCTGACCGAGTGTAACACTTTGGAAACAACCAATCACAATTTGGCCGCGGCAATGCGCCGAAATGTCGATTTTCCCCTGTTTCCCAAAGAAAAACGCAGGTAACACTGCGGCAACTGTGAACTGAGAGTCGCCTGCGGCTCACCTATGTACGGAGATATACACCATGAAGGTCTTAGTGCCGGTCAAACGTGTAATCGATTATAACGTGAAAGTCCGTGTAAAAGCGGATGGCAGCGGCGTCGATTTGGCCAATGTAAAAATGTCGATGAACCCTTTCGACGAAATTGCTGTCGAACAAGCAATCCGCTTGAAAGAGGCAGGGCAGGCCGATGAAGTGGTCGCAGTTTCCATCGGTGTGAAACAAAACCAAGAAACTCTACGCACGGCGCTGGCTATGGGTGCGGATCGCGCAATCTTGGTTGTCGCAACCGAAGATGTGCACACCGACATTGAACCTCTGGCGGTTGCAAAAATCCTAAAGGCTGTCATCGACGAAGAGCAGCCCGGTATCGTTTTGGCCGGCAAGCAGGCGATCGATAATGATATGAACGCCACGGGCCAAATGCTGGCTGCTCTGACCGGTTGGTCACAGGCCACTTTCGTGTCCGAACTCGATATCCAAGGGGACAGCGCTTTGGTCACCCGCGAAGTGGACGGCGGCTTGCAGACGATCAAAGTCTCCATGCCGACCATTGTCACTGTGGACCTGCGTCTCAATGAACCACGCTACGCCTCATTGCCCAACATCATGAAGGCGAAGAAAAAGCCGATGGATGAGAAAACACCCGCGGATCTAGGCGTTGATATCGCGCCGCGCCTGACCATTGTCTCCACCGGGGAACCTGAAGCAAGAGCGGCGGGCATCAAAGTAGGCTCTGTCGATGAGCTGGTCGAGAAACTTAAAGAAGTGGGGGCTGTATAATGGCTGTACTCCTGATTGCTGAAGTGAACGGCGGCGAATTATCCGTTGATTCAACTGCAAAAGCGCTCACCGCTGCAAGGCAAATGGGCGACGTGACCGTTCTGTGCGTCGGATCCGGATGCTCATCCGCAGCTGAAGCGGCCGCGAAGCTCGACGGCGTGTCCAAAGTGCTTTGCGCGCAAAATGACGCCTACGGCCACGACCTTGCTGAACCGGTAGCCGCTTTGATTGTATCGCTCGCCGGCGATTACAGCCACATTGTCGCGCCTTCCACCTCGGCCTCTAAGAATATTCTGCCTCGTGTTGCGGCGCTTTTGGATGTTATGGTCATATCCGAAGTGACAGCGGTTATTGACGCAGAGACATTCGAGCGTCCCATCTATGCGGGCAATGCGATCCAAACGGTGAAATCCACCGATGCCACCAAAGTCGCCACGATCCGTACCTCGACCTTCGATGCAACCGGTGAAGGCGGCGCAGCCTCGGTCACCAGCATTGATGCCGCCGGCGATCCTGGCTTGTCCTCCTGGGTGGAAGACAAGGTTGCAGAAAGCGACCGCCCTGAACTCACCTCAGCGGGCGTTGTGGTCTCTGGTGGCCGTGGAGTTGGCTCGCAGGAAGACTTCAAGATCATCGAAAATTTGGCCGACACATTGGGCGCCGCAGTGGGGGCCTCCCGCGCCGCGGTCGATTCTGGCTATGCTCCGAATGACTGGCAAGTCGGGCAAACTGGAAAGGTTGTGGCACCGGATCTCTATGTTGCGGTTGGCATTTCTGGTGCCATTCAACATTTGGCTGGCATGAAGGACTCCAAAGTCATCGTTGCGATCAACAAGGATGAAGAGGCACCTATCTTCCAAGTGGCGGATTTCGGTCTCGTGGGTGATTTGTTTGATGTCGTGCCGCAACTGACAGAGAAACTGGCCTAAGCCAGAACGCAACTATTATCAGATGCAGCAAGGGCCCGTCGCAATGGCGGGCCTTTGTCATTTGCGATACCAAGATCCGGCCTAGTCCGGCCTAGGCGGCTTCCCCAAAACGATTGGCCACCAAATCGCGCAAAGCCTCCGCCAAGGCCACTGCCTCCGCGCCGCGGGTTTCAACCTCGATGGAGGTGCCATTGGCCGCAGCCAGCATCAACAATCCCATGATGCTGTCCCCTTCAGCAGAAAGCCCATCCTTGCGCACAACGGCGCCCGCATCAAACTGCTCAACCGTTTCCACAAATTTCGCTGAGGCCCGCGCGTGGAGGCCTTTTTCGTTAATAATATTCAATATTTGCTGCACGTTTTCGTCCTATTGAGTCTCGGGAAGGCAATCCATGTATTTTCGCCCCGCATCTATGGCCCGCGAAATCGCCTCTGGCACGGTCTGACTGCGAGATTTGGCGAGTTTGACCAGAAGGGGCAGATTGGCGCCATAGAGCACCCGGCGATTGGCACAATTACAGGCAGAAAGTGATAGATTGGATGGCGAGCCGCCAAACATATCGGTCACAATCACCACGCCGCCGCCAATATCCACCCCATCTGCCGCTTGGCAAATTTCAATCCGCTTGGCTTCACGGTCACAATCTGCGCTGATGGCAACGGCCGCAATGCCCCGTTGAGCGCCCACAACATGCTCCACCGCCGCCTTATATTCGGTGGCCAGCCCGCCATGCGCTACGATAACGATACCTATCAACTGCTCAAAACCTTAGAGTCTGAAGTGTCCGACGGAGCCGCCTGTTCCAGCAGCTCTCTATGCCGTATGCTCACATGCCAGCCGCGCAATTGCAATTCTTTCTGTAACATTTCGACCATTGTGACGGATCGATGTTTGCCGCCCGTACAGCCAAAGCCAATGGCCAGATGCGACCGCCCCTCCGCCACATGGGCTGGGATCACAAGATCGATCAAATCGAGCACTTTTTGCTTGAAAGCCGGAAAATTACTATCCTCGGCCACATAGGCCTGCACCTTCGGGTTTCGTCCATCTTCTGCTCTGAGAGTCTCATCCCAATAAGGATTGCGCAGGAAGCGACAATCAAACATCATATCAATGCCCCGCGGTGTGCCACGTTTATACGAGAAGGACTGCACAGAAATCGCCATTGGATTGCCTTTGTCCGGAGCAAAATAACGGGTGACCTCCGCGCGCAGGTCATGGGGCGACAATTGGGTGGTATCGATCAAAACATTGGCCCTGACCCGCGCCGGCTGCATCAAATCCAAATCCAGCTGTATCCCCGCAAGCGCCGCGCCATCTGGCGACAGATGGTGCCGACGTCGCGTTTCGGAGAAGCGGCGGATCAGAACATCCTCCGAACAATCCAAATACAGGACCTCAAGAGTCAAAGACGGATTGGCAGACAATGTCGCAATTGTATCCATCATTTGCGCGGTCGAGAAATCGCGATTTCGGGTATCAAGGCCTAGAGCCATTGGCCGACTTAAGCCCGGCTGTTCGAACAACCTCGGTGCAAGGCTCAAAGGCATATTATCAATAGATTCAAAGCCCGCATCTTCCAAAGCATTGATCGCAGTGGTTCGCCCGGCCCCAGATGGGCCGGTCACGAGCACAACATGCACCGGTTGCGTTTTGTCAGTCATAGGCTGCAAATCCATTTTGAAGCAAAAGCAGGAGCGCCGCAGCCCGCGGCACGTCCGGCCCACCGGGAATAACCGAGACTCTATGCCCCAATCTTGTGACTTCTTGAACAAAAGGCAAGCGGCGATCACTATATTGTGACAGATCTATGCAGAATTTTAGGGACGCCTCGGACCTATGCGCGCAGGATATAAGGCCAAGACCGCGCGCCTCGATACGCCCTGCGACGGCGTCAGGCGCCTGAAGGAGCAACCCATTTTGCGAAGCGCGCAGCCAGACGCGATCATCTGAAACCAACTGCGCCCCGAGCGCCAGCATTTCAATCGCGAGGCTGGATTTGCCAGCGCCTGAAGGGCCTAATATCAACAACCCGCAACCGCCGACCGACACGGCGGAGCCATGCAACAGCAACGCCTCATCGTCATTGCTGTAATTTCTCCAAGCCTCAAAGCTCATGACATCACACCGGCAGGCCAAACAAAAAGCGCGCCCCAAACGCCTGCCCCGCGCCAGCAGGCTGAACCGGTTCTGCGCGAATGACCCCTGAATGGGCCGCAACGATCTGTGCCGCCTCCGCAAGACCCGCAGTAAACTCGGCCACGCCCTGATCGCCCAATGTGGCCAAGTTTCCGGTCCCAAATAGGGTTTGGCTCAAACCCTCCGGCAACGGTGGGCCTGTGTCTTCGACCACGACCAAAACCATGCCATCTTGAATCCGCGTCCAGATCCGAATCTCGTCCCCCCAGGCGCATCTTTGAATGGCATTCGACAGAAAAGCCGACAGGATCGAGCCCACACTCGTGGGCAGGCCCTCAATGATCACAGGCACTTTTGGTGTCGATTGCGTCAAGACAAGACCGCGAGTAACCGCGGAGGGGCGCAGCGCCGCCACCCGGGACGTAATCAGCGAAATCAGTTCAAACCTTTCCTTCTTGCCCATCTTGCGCCTGGGCAGCTCTGGGGCAGCGGCGGGTGCAGGCGCTGCCGCCTGGGTGAGCGGAGCGGTGACCCGCTCCCAGCGCAGCAAATCATTGTCAATCACATCCAAGAGTTTTGCCGATGTCGAAGGGTCCTTTTGAAGACGCAGAGCTTTGATCGCGGATTTCATCGAGGCCATCGGGTTGTTGATTTCGCCCGTCACCTCTGCGACAGCGGCCTCTGCCTCTCTAATGCGTATGAAAAGCGCGCCGATCGTATGGTGCAGCGCCTCGGACAGACGACCAATACTGTCTCTGCGCTGCGGCAAATTCGGCGCTGTGATATTTTTGGCGGCAACCCCGTGGCGCAGCTGATTAGAAAACCGCTCCACAGAGTCCGCCATGCGGTTGACCGGTCCGAACATCACCCAAGCGCTCACCACCGAAAGAACAATCGCAAGAGCCACGGCTGTTAAAAGCAAGCGCAAGGCCAATTCCAGAACCATCTTCCGCCCCGCCGGATCGCCAGCCTTGCCTGGATATCCAAGAGCAATGCCACCCACCATCTCCTGACGATGCAGGATCGGTACCGCCACCCAGATCTCGGACTCGCTGCTTTGACTCTGGATATGTCGCGGGAACCCTGGGCCATTTAGCACCGCCGCAATCATCGACGCCACCCCGTCCGACCGATCCAGCGCCTTGGTCACCTGCGGAGAGATTTGCCGATAAATTTCCGCCAAATGATCCAACAGTACAGGTGACGACGGTCCAAGCCAGACGGGCCAGGCGCGGGGGAGGGCCATGGCAGGTTGCGCCTTAAGGCTGTTTCCTGGCGTGAGGCTTCGCTGTTCCCCCAGCGGGCCGAAGGCGATCACCTCAGCACCGGCAGGCAAGGTGAGCTTGTCAAACAACCCGTCAAGATCCACCCCGTCACCTTGCACAAAATCCACCGGCACGCGATGCGGCAATCGCCCCTCAACCACCTGCGCAAGCAAAAGCACCTCAGAAGTCAATTGCGCCCGTTTGACATCGCGGTCGTCAGGGTGGAGCTGCAGCAGCCAAAACGCGCCCACGGCTGGCAGCAAAAGCACCAGCAGATGGAAAAATGTGATCCGGCGGGTCATGGGCGATAGGAGAAGCCCCATAAACCATCGGTTTCGGCGGTAGACGATGAGATCATTCATTGCGACCATCCAAACCGCACAAAAATATGGGCAAAGATTGGGGCTTAGGCTTCATTATATCGGTAACCGATACCATAGAGTGTTTCAATTGCATCAAAGTCTCCGTCTACCCGTCGCATCTTTTTTCGCAGCCGTTTGATATGGCTGTCTATTGTTCGGTCATCGACATAGACCTGATCATCATAGGCCACATCCATCAGTTGATCGCGGCTTTTGACAAAGCCCGGCCTGACCGCCAGCGTCTTCAGCAAAGCAAATTCCGTCACGGTCAACGCAACGGCCATGCCGCGCCAAGTCACCCCGTGGCGCATCGGGTCCATCGACAAAGGACCACGCACCATGATGGTCGTCTCGTCCGCCTCTAAAGCTTGATCGCCCCCCAGCACGTCCCATCGTCGCAAAAGCGCGCGGATACGTTCGAGCAAGACCCTTGGTGAACTTGGTTTTTTCACATAATCATCGGCCCCCATGCGCAGGCCCAACACTTCGTCAATCTCATCCTCTTTTGTGGTGCAAAACATCACGGGGATGTTCGACACATGCCTCAGCCGCTGCACCACATCCATGCCATCGAGGCCTGGAAGCTTGACGTCCAGCACCAAAATATCGGGCAAGGACTTTGACAAAGACTCCCAAGCGGCAAGCCCATCGGAATGGCATTCAACTTCAAACCCTTCCGCTTCAAGCATCATGGAGAGAGACATCATGTGACTGCGATCATCATCGACAAGAACTATTCTTGGCATGGGTATCGTCCTCTGATCGGCTCAACATTTTAACACTGATATCTGCCACCACTTTCTTTAGTTTTGCCGATCTGTGCAACATGTAACTACGAATCAGCCTCAAACTCGCAGCACTATGATCGGCAATTCGCTTCCATGACGTTAATTTTGCCATCGTCAGAAAATTTATTGCGCCAAACTGCCACTGATTGCGCTAACGACCCCGGCCGATACTGTTGATGGTCCACCATGGCATGTTAAAGGCAGGGTGTACTATGCAAGCCTCAGGAGCAATGGCATGACCAATGGACGCGTAAACCCCCAATTCACCCTCGAAGATCAAGGCATCACTGGGCTGGGGACTGTCTATTATAACCTGCTGGAACCCACGCTCATCGAACAGGCTTTGGCACGCAAAGAAGGCGAGCTTGGTAAGGGCGGCGCCTTCTTGGTCTCCACTGGCAAATTCACGGGCCGATCTCCAAAAGACAAACATGTGGTCAAAACTGCCTCTGTGGCTGATAGCATTTGGTGGGAAAACAATGCCGAAATGTCAGAGGCGGGTTTTGAGGCCCTCTTTGAGGATATGATCGCTCATATGCAGGGGCGCGATTATTTTGTACAAGACCTCTTTGGCGGCGCAGATCCCGCCAACCGCCTCGATGTGCGCATGGTGACAGAGCTGGCCTGGCATGGGCTGTTTATTCGCCATATGTTGCGCCGGCCTGATGCGGAGGAGCTGGAAGAATTTACAGCCGATTGGACTGTAATCAATTGCCCCTCCTTCCAAGCAAATCCTGAGCGCCACAATTGCCGCTCTGAAACGGTTATCGCGATGAATTTCGACCGCCGGATCATCCTGATTGGCGGCACGGAATACGCGGGCGAAAACAAAAAATCTGTCTTCTCACTGCTCAATTACTTATTGCCTGAAAAAGGCATAATGCCGATGCATTGCTCGGCCAATCATGCCCCTGGAAACCCCGTGGATACGGCAGTTTTCTTTGGATTGTCGGGCACGGGTAAAACCACACTTTCAGCGGATCCCTCCCGCGTATTGATTGGCGATGATGAGCATGGATGGTCTGATCGCGGCACCTTCAATTTTGAAGGGGGGTGCTATGCCAAAACCATCAACCTCAGCGCAGAGGCCGAACCAGAAATCTTCGCCACCACCTCGAAATTCGGCACGGTCATTGAGAATATGGTCTATGATCCCGAAACCAAAGAGCTGGATTTCGATGATGACAGCCTAACGGCCAATATGCGCTGCGCTTACCCTTTGGAATACATCTCAAACGCTTCACCAACGGCGCTTGGCGGGCATCCGAAGAATATCATCATGCTGACCTGTGACAGCTTTGGCGTTTTGCCACCGATTGCGCGGTTGACGCCGGCCCAGGCCATGTATCACTTTTTGTCGGGCTTCACCGCCAAAGTGGCCGGGACAGAGCGCGGGGTGACAGAACCGCAGCCGACCTTCTCAACCTGTTTCGGCGCCCCCTTCATGCCGCGCCGTCCTGAGGTTTATGGCAACCTCCTGCGCGAGAAAATCGCCAAACATGGCGCAACCTGCTGGTTGGTGAATACCGGTTGGACAGGTGGCGCATATGGAAAAGGCAGCCGTATGCCGATCCGCGCCACCCGCTCGTTGCTCAGCGCCGCGCTCGATGGCACGCTGGCCAATGGCACATTCCGCACTGATCCAAATTTTGGCTTTGAAGTGCCAACCTCAGTGCCAGGCGTGGCAGATCTCTTGCTCGAGCCCAGACGGACATGGGAAGACAAAGACGCCTATGACGCACAGGCCGAAAAGCTTGTCGCAATGTTCAGCGAAAACTTCCAGCAGTATCTGCCCTATATTGACGACGACGTGCGTGCGATTGCCTTGGGCGGTTAAATTCGACCATTTCGCTGCGGGCGTTTCGCTGCGGGCGTTTCGCTGCGGGAGTGCCGATCACATCACCCCGCGGCGGATCAAATTCAGGCCCGCCAAGATTAAAACGCTCAAGGTCGCGATGCGGAACATATTTTGGTTGATACGATCCTGGATTTGAAAGCCGATCCATATGCCAAAACAGGCCGGAACAATCGCAAAGCCGCCGAGGCCCAATGCCTGCGGTGTTGCGATACCAGAACCGAGGTGACCAAATAACAGCAGCACGGCACCAAGGCCATAAATCACACCCTGCGCCCGCATCTGTGCCTGCTTTTCCAGCTGATGGGTGGATAGATACATCACCGTTGGCGGGCCCCAAACTCCAGAAATCCCACCGCCAATGCCAGCAATCACCGCACAGGCAAAGGACAGGCTCGCCCCGCTGCGCCCCTGGGGCTTCCAGCCGCTCAGCATCAAACTGGCAAATCCCACAACCAAAACCCCAAGGCAGAGAAAGAACACATCCTGTGACAAAAGCGGGACAAGCTGGGTGGTCGCCAACAGCACCCCGTAACCCAGACCCAAAAACCACCGATGATCGTAGAGCGACTTGAGCGCCGCAGAAAACCCCTGTCGGCCCGCCTGCCAACCATTGGTGACAAGTGTGGGCAGAATCAAAATGCCCAAGGCCAAATCTGGAGCGACGAAAATGGTCATGCCGGTGATAAAGATCATCGGCATGGCAAATCCAACAATGCCCTTCACCATCCCGGCAATCACGGCTGTGACGGCAATCAAAAGAAGTAAGTCCAGCGTATACAGGCTCAATATATCGGTCATATGGGCAGCATAACGGCACTCATCGGGCGCCGCACTGCAATTCGACTGCGACATAATACTTCAAAATAGCATTTTCTTTTGAATGAAAGTTGTGCTGCGGTTGCAAACAACCTAGGTTTCGCTTTAAGCATTAACGCGCGATCGCAGAAATAGGATGTAAACATGACGGCTCCGGTAATTCTTCCAAATTTGCTCTCCCTCACCGCCGAGGCTCTGCCTGCGGCTCAAGCGGTCTGCGAGGCTGCGCGCATGTGCCTGCGCGACATGGTCAGCGCTGATGGCCGGGTCCAAAACACGCTGATTGAAGAACATCAAACCGCAGCGCATGGCTTTGCGTGGCTGGCCACCTATGTGCAAAGTCTCGAGCAAATGCAAAGCTGGGCCGAGGCTTTGCAAGCGCAGCAAAAATTCGGTGAGACCGAACAGCTTATTCACCAAATCGCTTTTGGCGAATATCTTTGCCAATTGACCGGTGGCATTGCGATGAACCAGACCGAAGTCATTCGCCTGCAAGACATGGGCCTGACCGCTGAGGCGGCCGCTCCGCTGACAACCGGCGCTGCGGCCCAGCTGGCACGGGACGGCAATACACAGGCCGCGCGGTTGCGCCTGGTGGCCCTCATGCAGGAATTTGAAGCCAATACGATCCTCGGGGCCTCTGGCCTGGACGAAGAACTTGAGATGATCCGCGAACAATTCCGCCGCTATGCCATCGAAAAGGTCGAGCCCTTCGCCCATGAATGGCACCTAAAAGATGAGCTGATCCCGATGGAGGTCATTGATGAGCTGGCCGAAATGGGCGTCTTTGGCCTGACCATCCCGGAGGAATATGGTGGGTTTGGCCTGTCAAAAGCCTCAATGTGCGTGGTCAGCGAAGAATTGTCTCGGGGCTATATCGGTGTTGGCTCGCTCGGCACGCGAAGCGAAATTGCCGCGGAATTGATTATCGCCGGCGGGACAGAAGCGCAGAAGGAAAAATGGTTGCCCGCATTGGCCAGTGGGGAAAAACTGCCCACAGCGGTGTTCACCGAGCCAAATACCGGATCCGATCTTGGCGCCCTGCGCACCCGCGCCGTCAAATCAGGAGACGATTGGAGCGTGACCGGCAATAAGACCTGGATCACCCATGCCACGCGCACCCATGTCATGACTTTGCTGGCCCGGACAGATCCAGACACCACAGATTACAAGGGCCTTTCCATGTTCCTGGCCGAAAAAACGCCCGGAACTGAAGAGGTTCCTTTTCCAAGTGAAGGCATGACCGGTGGTGAGATTGAGGTTCTGGGCTATCGCGGTATGAAGGAATATGAGCTGGCCTTTGATGGGTTTCAGGTGAAGGGGGAAAACCTTTTGGGCGGGCAAACCGGCAAAGGGTTTAAGCAGTTGATGGAAACCTTCGAAAGCGCCCGTATTCAGACAGCCGCGCGGGCGGTGGGGGTGGCCCAATCGGCGCTTGATCTGGCCTATCGTTACGCCATGGATCGCAAACAATTTGGCAAATCTCTAATCGCCTTTCCCCGCGTGGCCAATAAATTGGCAATGATGGCGGTGGAGCTGACGGTGGCGCGGCAATTGACCTATTTCAGTGCCTTCGAAAAAGATGAGGGTCGGCGCTGCGACATAGAGGCGGGCATGGCCAAACTTCTGGGGGCGCGTGTCGCCTGGGCGGCCGCAGATAACGCGCTGCAAATCCATGGCGGCAACGGGTTCGCATTGGAATATAAGATCAGCCGTGTTCTGTGTGATGCGCGCATCTTAAACATCTTCGAAGGCGCAGGGGAAATTCAAGCGCAGGTCATCGCGCGGCGGCTCTTTGGCTAAGCAAGCCTCCAACACAGGAGATCTTGTAGAAAGATTATTGACCAAGGGCGCGATGCGTGGGACTAGTCTTTGAGGCTGCCAGAGTTCTGCGTGGCAAGATACGTCTGGAAAAGCTATGATCTTAAATGTTCTGACACTGCCCGCCGCGCGCGCAGCCCAAAGCTTGCCAAAACGCGGTGGTGATGTTTCCGGGCATCGCAACCCTCTGCGCGGGTGGGCACAATGAGTTTCTTCAGCGAGTTGGTCTCGACGCTTTTTGAACGCCGCTATCAAAAATTCCTGTCCAAAGAGGCTGAGGGGCGCAGCACCACCGATCTGGCCCGTGCGCTTTTGGGCAGTATTGGCGAGGTCTCTGGCGTGGCCATGGCCCATACTGTTCTAGATCGTTATGAGACGATGAATGCAAATGAAAAATTGGCCTTTTTCGAGTTCATGACCCATGAGCTTGAAATTGATCCTGAAGAGGTGATCGAAAGCCTGAAAGCCTATAAAGCCGATCCCAACAAAGACAGCTATCGCAGCTTTGCCATCGCCAGCGAGCCAAAACGCCAAGAGCTGGCCCGGCGGCTCAATCAGGTGCCTGGTGCAACGGGGCAATTGGTGCAACTGCGCAAAGACCTCCTACAGGTCATCAAAGACCGGCCCGATTTGGGGCCCTTAGATGTGGATCTCAAGCACCTTTTCGCCTCCTGGTTTAACCGTGGTTTCTTGGTGCTACGCCCAATAAATTGGAGCAGCCCCGCCGATATTTTGGAAAAAATCATTGCCTATGAGGCCGTGCATGCCATCGACAGTTGGGATGATTTGCGCCGCAGACTTAAGCCTGAAGATCGGCGCTGCTTTGGATTTTTCCACCCATCCATGCCGAATGAACCGCTGATCTTTGTGGAGGTTGCGCTGACCAAAGGCATTCCCAATTCTATCCAAGACCTGCTGACAGATGAGCGCGAAGCCATCAGCGCCGGCGATGCAGATACGGCCGTTTTCTATTCCATCTCCAATTGCCAAGCGGGGTTGGCCGGCATTTCTTTTGGCAATTCCTTGATCAAACAAGTGGCCGCCGACTTGGCGCAGGATTTGCCGGGGCTGTCCACATTTGTCACCCTATCGCCGATCCCAAGCCTAAACCGCTGGTTGAAACAAGCGGATTTGCCCAAGGGCATCGAAAATCAAAGCGCCTCGCTCGCAGCCTATTATTTGCTGGAAGCCAAGACCGCCGATGGCAGCCCCTATGATCCCGTAGCACGGTTTCATCTGGGCAATGGTGCGCGCATTCACGCGGTGCACACCGGTGCGGACACCTCGGCCAATGGCTTGGCACAATCCAATGGAACCATGGTCAATTACCTTTACGATCTTGCAAAAATTTCCCACAATCACGAACAATTTGTTAAAGATAAAACGGTGGTGGCCTCGGCCCCCGTGCGCACGCTTTGCGCCTCAGTGAGGACCAAAATAACAGGGAAGTGACATGGCCAATCCACTTTATGACGCCTTATTCGGTCGACATTCGGGACAGGCGACTGTCTTTTTGCAGATGCAAGATGGCACGGCGCTCACCCATGGCCAATTTTTGCAGCAAGCGGCGCAATATGCCCATGTTTTAAACAGTTTTGGCCTGCACCCTGGTGACCGGGTGGCCGTACAGATTGAAAAATCTCCTCAATCCCTGGCCATCTATGCCGCCTGCGTACAAGCCGGCCTGATATTTTTGCCGCTGAACACAGCCTATACCGCCAGTGAGCTGTCCTATTTCCTGGAGGACAGCGGCGCGCGGGTGGTCATTTGTGATCCCAAATCTCAAGAAACCCTAGCCCCGATTGCCCAGGCCACTGGGGCGCAGCTGGAAACTATGGATGCCGCGGGAGAAGGCAGTTTTGCGCAAAAGGCGGCGGCGCAGCCTATGGAGTTTGCAACCGTTCCGCGTGAGGCAGAGGATTTGGCCGCCTTCCTCTACACGTCCGGCACGACAGGTCGATCAAAAGGCGCAATGCTGACGCAGAACAACCTTCTGTCCAATGCCGAGGTCCTAACCCGCCATTGGGCCTTCAGCGCCACGGATGCGCTCTTGCATGCTCTGCCGATTTTTCACACCCATGGGCTCTTTGTGGCGACCAATATTGCCCTATTGTCTGGCTGCAAACTCCTCTTTGTTCCAAAATTTGACCTCGAGGCGATCCTCGCTTTGATGCCGCAAGCAACCTGCATGATGGGCGTGCCGACCTTTTACACCAGATTGCTTGATGATCCGCGCTTCGACAGGGCGCTGTCCCAGCATATGCGGCTTTTCATCTCTGGCAGCGCGCCGCTTCTGGCGGAGACCCATAAGCTGTTTGAAGAGCGCAGCGGTCATCGCATCCTTGAGCGATACGGCATGACAGAAACCAATATGAGCACCTCGAACCCCTATGAGGGCGAGCGCCGCGCGGGCACGGTCGGATTTCCGCTCCCAGGAATAGAGCTGAAAATCACCGACAGCACCACCGGCGAGACAGTGGCACAGGGCGACATCGGCGAGATCGAAGTGCGCGGCCCGAATGTGTTCAAGGGCTATTGGAATATGCCTGAAAAAACTGCCGAAGAGCTGCGCAAGGATGGGTTTTTCATCACTGGAGATCTGGGCATGATTGATGCCGATGGCTACGTCCAGATTGTCGGACGCAATAAGGACCTGATTATTTCGGGCGGATTCAATATCTATCCCAAGGAAATCGAGACGATTCTGGATGCGCAAGAGGGCGTGCTGGAAAGTGCCGTGATCGGTGTTCCCCACCCGGATTTTGGCGAAACCGTGCTGGCGCTCCTCGTGCCCGCAAAAGGCGTCACGCCCGATCTGGACGCGATACAAAGCCATATCTCCGAGAAGCTGGCCCGTTTCAAACTTCCCAAAAAACTAATCCTCTTGCCCCAGCTGCCGCGCAATACGATGGGCAAGGTGCAAAAAAATGCCCTGCGCGATCAGTTCCGCGATTTATTCACCAAATCCTAACCCGCGCCTACAAAAAGCGGTTCACCAGATTTTCCAAACGCTCTTGGCGGCCAGATTTTGGCTCTGGATTGATATCTTCGGCCACCACCCGCGCAGAAATTTGCTCCAAATCACTGTGCAAAAGCGCTTGACCCTCCGCACTGTCCCAGCCGGCATAGCGCTCTGTGCGCGCTGTCTCAAGCCGGCCGTCCTCGAGCATGGCCGCAGCCGCCTTTAGCCCCGCCGCGCAAATGTCCATCGCCCCCACATGGGCGAGAATTAAATCCTGTGGATCAAGAGATTGCCGCCGCAGCTTCGCATCAAAATTGGTGCCACCGGTGGTGAACCCGCCGGCCTTTAGCACCTCATAGTAAGCCAAAGCCGTTTCCGGCACATTGTTTGGAAATTGATCCGTATCCCAACCCGATTGATAGTCATTTCGGTTCATATCAATGGAGCCAAAAATTCCCAAAGCGCGCGCCAGAGCCAGCTCGTGCTCAAAGGAATGACCCGCTAAGATCGCATGTCCCTGCTCAATATTGACTTTAACTTCCTCCTCCAGACCGAAGTCCTTAAGGAAACCATAGACCGTGGCGACATCATAATCATATTGGTGCTTTGTCGGCTCTTGAGGCTTGGGCTCGATCAAAATAGCGCCTTTAAAGCCGATTTTATGTTTATACTCGACCGCCATCTGAAGCATACGCCCAGCCTGTGCGCGCTCCCGTGCCAAATCCGTGTTCAGCAAGGTCTCATAGCCCTCGCGCCCCCCCCAAAGTACATAGTTTTCACCGCCGAGCTTTGCGGTCGCATCCATGCAGCTCTTAATTGTGGCAGCGCTAAAGGCAAAAACATCAGGATCCGGGTTTGTCGCCGCCCCCGACATAAAGCGCCGATGAGAAAACAAATTTGCAGTGCCCCAAAGCAAGCGGGTTTGTGAGGCCTCCATTTTTAGGGCAAAATAATCCACCATCTCTTCGAGATTGCGGGTATTTTCAGCAAAATTCTGCCCCTCTGGGCGCATATCGGCATCATGAAAGCAAAAATAGGGTACGCCAAGAATATCAAACATCTCAAAGGCCACATCGGCCTTGAGCTTGGCCAAAGCCATCTGTGAGCCGAACCAAGGGCGCTCAAAGGTGCGTCCTCCAAAAGGATCGCCGCCCTCCCAAGCGAAGGAATGCCAATAGGCCACGGCGAAGCGCAAATGCTCTTTGAGGCTTTTGCCCATCACCCTTTCATCTGGATTGTAATGACGAAAGGCGAACTCATTGTCCGTTTGCGGCCCTTCATATTGAATTTGGGGAATTCCTTGGAAGAAATCAGTCATCGAACACCTTTTTTAGACAGGTTAATACCCATGATAGGGCAAGAGTGGCACATCTTGAGATGGGCGCAAAGGCCCCAATGCTTAGCCAGCCGCAGATCCGCCAAGCCCTTTCAGGGCTTGATAGGCCGCGCGATAGGCGCTCAGACCTGCCATGAACTCATCGGTGAGCCCTGGGGCGGGATCAATCACCCGCGCGATTTTTGGCGCATAGGCCACATCGCTCACTTTGGCACCTGCGGCCATCATAGCCAGCCGCGCCGCGCCAAAGGCACCGCCAAAATCTCCTGAGACCGGCAACTCGATGGGCAGCCCCAAGATGGTCGCAATCGCCTGCACCCAATAGTCAGATTTCGAGCCGCCACCCACGGCGAGCAAGCGCTCAATCTTTGTTCCAGTCGAGGTCAGCGCATCAAAGCTGTCGCGCACCGCATAAGTCACCCCTTCCATCACCGCCCGCGTCATGGCGACATGATCCGTGCTGTGATCAAGGTTTAGGAAACTGGCGCGGATCACCGCATCATTATGCGGCGTGCGCTCCCCGCCCAGATAGGGCAGAAACAGCGTTGCGGAGGGCGCTTGCAGCGGTCCAAGCCCGGAGGTCATATCCTCTGGCGCCGCGCCCAGCACGCGGCCAAACCAACTCAAAGCATCAGAGGCCGCCAAAATTACCCCCATTTGGTGCCAGGTCTGCGGCACAGCATGGCAAAAACTATGCACCGCACTGGCCGGATCGGGTTGATAGGCGTCGCTGGCCGCGAATAAGACGCCCGAGGTGCCCAGGCTGACAAAGGCCTCACCACTGCGCACCACGCCCACACCGATTGCGCTGGCCGCATTGTCCCCACCGCCGCCAGCAATGACCACATCGGCCCGCATGCCCCAGCGCGCCGCGAGATCCCGGCGCAGCATGCCGGAGGGCTCGGAGCCCTCTACAAGATCCGGCATATGTGCCCGCTGCAACCCTGTCGCCTCAAGCAGCTCATCGGACCAAGCCCGCGCGCCCACATCCAGCCAAGAGGTGCCAGCCGCATCAGACATCTCTGCCACATGCGCAGCGGACAACCAAAGCCGCAGATAATCTTTCGGCAAAAGAACCTTGGCCACTTTGGCAAAAACCTCAGGTTCCCACCGCCGCACCCAGGCCAGCTTTGGGGCGGTAAAGCCCGGGAAGACGATATTGCCGGTCAGCTTGCGAAAGATTGGATTGCGATCCATCACGTCAGCCTCAGCCGCAGCGCGGGTGTCGTTCCACAAAATACAGGGGCGCACCACCCGATCTTGGTCATCCAGCAGCGTCGCCCCATGCATGTGACCGGAAAGACCAATGGCGCGCACGGCGCTCAAATCGGCCTGCGCGGCCAAGGACGACAGAACCGCCTCTGCGGCCTCAAGCCAGTCTTGCGGCGCTTGCTCTGACCAGCCCGCCTTGGGCCGGGTGACCTGTAAGGGCGCCGTGGCTTCGGCACAAATAGTTTGGGCATCGTCAATGACGATGCCCTTTAAACCTGAAGTCCCAAGATCTAAACCAATATACATTCGCTAACCGGACTCTTTCGGATTTTTACCAAGAATGATCATCGACAGAATATCATCTTCGGTCACATCCGCAACACGCTCCGTGCCAACCAGCTGCCCATTCTTCATCACGCTGGCCCTGTCACAGAGCTTCATGACGTTGTGAATGTCATGCTCGATTAGAAAGATTCCCAAGCCTTGCTTTTTCAGTTCTTGAATAAGCTCCGCCACCATTTCACTTTCTTGCGGGCCAAGCGCCGCCGTGGGCTCGTCCATAATCAGGATTTTGGCATCAAAATAAACCGCTCTCGCAATGGCAACAGATTGACGCTGACCGCCAGACAGGGCGGACACGGGCTCGGCGAATTTGGTGAAATTCGGATTAAGACGGCCCATGATTTTGCGCGTCTCAGCTTCCATCTTGCTGTCGTCCAAAAACCCGCCCGGACCAACAATTTCACGCCCCAAAAACAGATTGGACGCCGCATCAAGGTTATCGGCCAAGGCCAGTGTTTGATAGATGGTTTCAATATTGTGCCCACGCGCATCACGGGGGTTATTGATCACCACTTTCTCGCCATTGATATAGACATCGCCAGAGTCGGCCTTATAGGCGCCAGAGAGGCATTTGATCAAAGTTGATTTGCCGGCGCCATTGTGGCCCAAAAGCCCCACGACTTCACCCGGATAGAGATCAACACTGACCCGGTCCACCGCTTTGATGCCGCCGAATGCGATCGAGATATCCTTCAACTCGACCAAAGGAGTGCCTGAATTGCTCATGATCTGTCTCCTCACTTCACGCGTTTATTGTAGAGAATATCGAGATAGACAGCGAGCACGAGAACCACACCCACGACGATCCGTTGAATGGCGCTGTCAAATCCGATGAGCACCATGCCCGATTGCAAGCTTTGCATCACCAAAGCCCCCAAAATCGCACCGTAAATTTTACCTACCCCGCCAGCCAGTGAGGTGCCGCCAATCACTGCGGCGGCAATCACATAAAGCTCGTCAAGCGTGCCCAATGCATTGGTTGCGGAATTGAGACGGGCCGAGGCGATGATTGCTGCAATGGCGGTCAATGTGCCCATCAAGGCGAACACCTTGAGCGTCACCCAACGGGTATCGATCCCCGCCAAAGCGGCGGCCTCCGGGTTGCCCCCGATGGCAAAAACATAGCGACCAAACCGCGTGCGTGTGACCAAAATAGTCATGGCAATGCCGACTGCAACCAAGATCAAAACTGGAATGGCAAAGCCGTGAGAGATGAAGGTGCCCTCTAGGTCTTGCCCAATCTTGGCACCATATTGGCGTACGATGCCCTTGGGCCAGGGGTATGAATTAACCAGCATCACAGCACCGATGATGGTCGCCCATCCAACAAGGGCTAAGAAGGCTTCGGCCCAGAGGGGGCGCAGGCGGAAATTGTGCAGCACGCGCGCCTTGCGGCCCGAGTAAATGATATAGGCCACGCCGATACAGGCCAATATCCCAACAATCCAACTGCCCATCGCACCAACAGCGCCATAGGGACCACCGCCCAGAAGCGCAAACTTGCTGTCCACGGGCGAGATCGTCCGGCCACCGGCCGATAAAAACGCCATGCCGCGCCAGACCATCAAACCGCCCAGGGTCACAATAAAAGCAGGAATTTCGCGATAGGCGATCAGCCACCCATGCAGAGCCCCAATCAATGTGCCAACGATCAGGCCACAAATCACGGCGAGAACCCAGATTGACCAATGACCAAGCCCGACAAAATGCGGCAGCACCTCCACCTGCAACAGCCCCATGGACATTGCAATCACCCCAATCATCGATCCCACCGAGAGGTCAATGTTGCGCGTGACAATCACCAGCACCATGCCGGTTGCCATGATCCCAATGGAAGAGGTTTGCACCGATAGATTCCAAAGGTTGCGCGGCGTCAAAAAAGCTCCGAAACTATTGAAGATCACACCATAGAGGTGAAATCCTCCCCAAATGAGTGCCAATGCGCCCAGCATGCCCAGCAGGCGGGTATCTATCTCAGTGTCGCTCAAAAAGCGCGCAATCAAACCCTGTGGGCTTTGGGTTGCGGCCTTTGATGTCGAAGTATCAGTCATGGGGAATCCAAAATGGCTATAGGCTCAACTCTGATCAACAAGGAGCGGGCGCGCAGACCGAAGTCTGACAGGGCTACTCGAACATGTCCAAATCAAATGGCCAAAGAATAAGAAGAGGGGCGCCGACCCATCAATGGATCGGCGCCGCAGGTCTTAGGGCTTAGTTACAGCCGTCAACACCAGGCAAAGCACCGGCGCAGGCCTGCTCTTTGGTGATGTGACCACCATTGATTGCAACGCTCAGATTGTCGCGTGTCAAAGGTGTTGGGTCGAGAAGGATTGCATTGATTGCAATGCCTTTTTCGCCACCCGTAAACTTGGTCGCGCCCTCGATGGCATCCATGGATGTGCCAGCTGCCAGAGCAGAGGCAATCTCACCGGCCGCTTTGCCCAGATCGCGAGCATCTTTCCAAACGGACACAGTCTGCGTGCCACGTGCAACGCGGTTGATCGCTGCCAAGTCGCCATCTTGACCGCCCACTGGGATCACAAGACCCTGCGCGGAAAGCGCGGCAACAACACCGCCAGCCATGCCGTCATTTTCTGACAGAACCGCATCCACGTTGTTGTCATTGGCTGTCAGGATTTGCTCCATGTTTTTCTGAGCATTTTCTGGCTTCCATCCATCGGAGAAAGATTCGCCAACGATTTTGATTTTGCCCGCGTCAACATCGGCGCCGATGACTTCCATCATACCTTGCAGCAGGAACATCGCGTTTGGATCGCCCGGATCGCCCTTGATGATCGCATAGTTGCCACTTGGCTGAACCGCCTGCACAGATTTCGCAATGATGCGGCCAACGCCGATATTGTCGAATGTCAGGTAGAATGTACGGTCATCTTCAATCAGGCGGTCATAGCCGATCACAGGGATGCCTTCGTTTGCAGCAGCTTCAATAGCAGGTGCAATTGCGTCTTTATCCCAAGCGTTGATAACCAAAGCGTCCACGCCCTGTGTGATCAGCGCTTCAATGTCGGTCAACTGTTTGGCGGAAGATGATTCCGCATCTGCGGAAACATAGGTGTTGCCAGCCGCTTCAATGGCAGCAACCATTGCCGCTTCGTCGATTTTCCAACGCTCCTCTTGGAAACTTGCCCAAGACACACCGATGGACATGCCCTCTGCCAAAGCAGCGGACCCTGTAAAACCAGCTGCCGCGACTGCGGCTGCGATGATTAGCTTATTCATTGTAGTCCTCCCAAAAATTTAGCCCGATCGAGCAGACGCCAGATCTGAGCCACTTGGACATACTGCGCGATTTAATTCAGTTGTCAAATTAAAATTTACTATTTTTAGCCGACAAAATGTGTAAAATGGCAAATATCAGCGGTGCCAATCGCAAATAAATACAGGTTTTGCGGCATAGCTGGAGAAATTCGGTAGCTTATAGTTCAAAGGGTGAATTTATGTTTGAGGATGGGTTTCATGAGGAAATCGAATCAGCTGCGCTGGCCACCGGCTATGGGCCTATTCTACGCACCTCGGCGCGCGAATCTTTCTCGCTGCGCCAGCAGATCTTTGAGCAGGTCCGCGCCAGTGGCCGTGTCGCCCGTGCAACCATAGCCCGAAGCCTTGATGTCAGCCCGGGCTCGGTCACCGCACTCACCGCTGAATTGATCGCAGATGGATTTTTGCGTGAGGTCGAGGGCGCCGCACGCGAAACCAGCCGGGGCCGCCCTCCGGTCGCTCTGGAGGTGGTGCCCGAAGCGCTGCGCGTGGTCGGCGTGAAACTCTCTGACGAAACACACACAGCGGTCTTGACCGATCTGGCCGGAAATCTACTGGCCAGTGCCGCCCTAGGAAGCAACACAGACAAGAAGACGGCAGAAGACCTGCTGAAAGACACAGAAAATCTAGTGACCCAGCTTTGTACCGCAGCCGAGATCCCCATGGATACGATTTCCGCCATTGGCGTCGGGATTGCTGGGATCGTGGATTTCGAATCCGGCATGGTCGCCTGGTCACCGCTGCTGCAAAACGCCGATGTACCGCTGGGCCAGATCTTTGCCGATCACTTCGAAACCCCGGTGCGCATCGACAATGACGCCAATGTTTTGACCCTTGCCGAATTATGGTTCGGCGCGGGGCGCGCTTTGAGCAACTTCGTTGTGGTGACGGTTGAAAATGGCGTCGGCATGGGCTTTGTCAGCGACAACCAATTGTTCCGCGGTGCCCATGGTATGGGGTTGGAACTTGGCCACACGAAAGTGCAGCTTGATGGCGCGCTGTGCCGATGCGGTCAGCGCGGATGTTTGGAGGCCTATTTGGCCGATTACGCCCTCGCCCGCGAGGCTTCCACGGTATTTGGATTGTCGCCAGAAAAGCCCCATAACCTGCCCGATGCGCTCAAATCGCTCTACGAAAAGGCCGCCAGCAGTGATCCGCATATTCGCACCATTTTCAAGCGCGCAGGCCGCTACCTCGCGGTGGCTTTATCAAATATTATCCATCTCTTAGATCCTGAATTGATTATTCTATCAGGCCAATTGATGCGCTATGATTTCCTCAATGCCAAAGAGATGCAGGCCGAAATGCGCGCGCTTGCACTCTATCACAGCCGCCATGAGACGCGGGTTGAGGTGCAAACTTGGGGGGATATGGTTTGGGCCCGCGGCGCAACGGCCCTTGCTTTGACCGAATTGACCCGCACTGTCATTGTCGAAGGGCGTCAAAAACTGTGAAATCTCTTTGGGTAATCTTGTGTCTTCTCGCCGGGGTTGGACAGGCCGAGCCGCTGTTTCGCGACCTCTCACATCGCCTGCCTGAGCACCGCTATTTGGGGGGGTGGAACCATTTTGTCGGCGGCGGTGTCGCGGTCCTGGACTGCAATGGCGACGCGCTGCCCGATATTTTCGCCGCTGGCGGCACCGGGCCGGCCGGCCTATTTGTCAATCAAGGCAATTTCACCTTCACCGCCCACCCCTTGCCCGACATCCGCGCCACCACAGGTGCCTATCCCATCGACATCAATGCCGATGGCTTCATGGATCTCTTCGTGCTGCGCATTGGGCAAAACATGATCCTTATGGGTGGCCCAGACTGCAGCTTTACCCAGGCCACCCCCGAATTCCCCCTCCTGCCCGCCGATCAATGGTCGACAGCCTTTAGCGCCTGGTGGCTGGATGACGGACGCCCACATATGGCCGTGGGAAATTATGTGGATTTAAAGAACCCCGAGGGTCCGTTTTTCGCCTGTGACAGCCATGAACTACTCACGCCGCTTGCGGATGGGTATCACTCCACCCCGCTGGAACCCGGATTTTGCAGCCTATCCATGTTGGCCACAAAGGATGCCAGCGGTGCGCAGCGCCTGCGTATCTCAAATGACCGGCAATACTATGTGCGCGGCGGATATGAGCAAATGTGGGATCTCAAAGAAGGCCGGTTTCTGGGGGCTCCAGACGGCTGGGAAAAAATCTCTATCTGGGGCATGGGCATTGCCAGCCGCGATATCACTGGCGACCAGCGCGAAGAGGTCATGCTCACCTCCATGGGCGATCAGCTGATGCAAATAGCCCAGCCCGACGGCACCTATGCCAGTGCTCCGTTTTCCATCGGAACCTATGCGCATCGCCCCTATTTTGGCGATGATGGGCGCCCTTCAACCGGCTGGCATGCGCAATTTGGGGATATGGACAATGACGGGCGGGTTGATCTGTTCATCTCCAAAGGCAATGTGGATCAAATGCCGTCCAATGCGATCAAAGATCCCAATAATCTGTTGATGCAGCAAGCGGATGGGACCTTTCGGGAAATGGGCCAAAGTGCCGGCTTGGCCAGCACGGAACGCGGGCGCGGAGCTGCGCTGGCAGATTTCGATGGTGATGGCCGGCTGGATGTCGTGGTGCTGAATCGCCGCGCGCCATTGGAAATTTACCGCAACGAAACCCCAGATGCCGGTCACTGGCTGGCGGTTTCACTCCTACAACCGGGCGGCAATCGCCATGCGATCGGCGCGAGTATAACCGTCAACGGCGATATGCAGCGCACGATAATCGGTGGCGGACATGCCGGCGGACAAGCCGGTCCGCTGCATTTCGGCCTTGGCGCTGCGACCCAGGCCGAGATCACCGTCGCATGGCCCAGCGGGCGCATCACACATCACAATGCAGCGGCCAATCAAAGCGTCACGCTCAGCCCTTAGCTTTCTGTGGCTCAAAGGATCGCGGGCGCTGCCAAGCCAAAATACCGCCATGAGATGCCACCCCTTAGGAGCCATCACCAACTTTTCGTTATTTCTCTCTATCGTTGGGGTCAAATCGACATTATTTAAGACCTCTGCATAAGGCCATTTCAACATGAAATGAGGGCAGCGCCGGCCTGGGCGGGCGCCTGTGAGCGGTGGTGAAATCCCTGCAGAATTTGAGCAGTCACCATAGGTACCAGCATGCCCAGATGGTGAATGCGCCTGCCGGGGGGCAGGCAGGCGCAGCCCGGTGTTGCCACCGGGCACAGTGTTTTGGCTTGGCGGCTGGGGTATGCAGAGGTCTTTATTTGTGAATGGGCAGTTCAAGAAACGCTGGTTTGTCATACGGCGGCGGCACTGAATTCACACGGCAATTTTGTCCGTTTACGGCATCTGGAAATCAACCTATACATTTTAGCCATTAGATTGAATACTCAGACGGTTTTCCATGCTCATTGGCTTTGCACGCGTATCGACCGAAGATCAGAGCTTGGCTGTGCAGCATGATGCATTGCGCAGGGCGGGGCTGCCGATATGAGGTTTTTGCTTGTTGCAGTCCTGATGGTGCTGACCTGTGGCACTGCTCAGGCAGAAGAATACAATATCGGCGTGCGCCGCATCATCACAGAAGTTGCAGGTATCGAGGCACCGGTTCGGGTTTTCTACCCGACGCATGAGAGCGAAGCTGAAACAAGGTTCGGACCGTGGGAACTCTCGGTTGCCAGAAATTCCGCGCCTGCGTCAGGCCACTTTCCATTAATTGCGATCTCGCATGGCCTTAGCGGAAACGATTGGAACCATCACCTGTTGGCAAGTCGCCTGGTGAAAGCTGGCTTTGTTGTTGCAGCGGTTCGACACCCTGATGATCTTCTGCGGGTTGGGCAACCAGAGATCACAGTTCTCAGACCTCGTGAATTGACAGCTGCAATAGATGCTGTGCTGACAGACAGTCGCTTTGGCCCCATAGTCGATGCCGAGAGAATAGGTGCATTCGGGTTCTCTTTGGGCGGGTTCACAGTTCTTGTCGTTGCTGGCGGGCGCATCGAGTACGAAAAAATTGCCCGGCATTGTTCGAACGCTGAGAAAGATCCCGAATATTGTATTGGCGAAGAGGGCGGTGAGCCGTTGCCAATGTGGTTGCGAGCGCGCCGCTTGATTTATTCAATCCCCCAAGTAGATTTGACCGAGGATGTGCTTGATCCACGGATTGATGCTGTCCTTGCCGCCGCGCCGGTTGGCTTGCCGTTCAACGATATGTCCCGCGTTCAAATGCCCGTACTGTTGTATAGAGCTGGTTCCGATCATGCCCTTCGCGCCCCGTACCACGCCGAAAATGTTCACAAACTTCTCCCTGATGCTCACCGCTACGAGGTGATTGGCAACTTGCATCACTATGCATTCCTGTCACCCTTCCCCGACAGCATTACCGCCGAAGTTGGTGAGCCAGCGCAAGATCCAAGCGGATTTGACAGGAGTTTGTTTCTTGATGAAATCAACGATGAAATCGTCGATTTCTTCCGCGAAAATCTCATTCGCAAGTAACGTGGTTTGGCCCGGATAATTGCAGTCGCGACAACCCAACCGCGAAGCCAAAACACTTTGCCCGGCGGCAACACCGGGCAGCACCTGCCTGCCCCCGGCAGGCGCTGCCCTCATTTCGTGTTGAAATGGCGCTGTCAGAGGTCTTCTCTAGGGGTTCGGCACTGGCAAGCCGCTTGGCACGGCTTTGGGCACTCCGAGCCGGCCAGCGGTCATCGCGGGGTCGGTTAGGCTGTTCAAAAAGGCGATGATATCGGCAACGTCTTGCGCCCCAAGCGCCACGGGCGCCACGGCAACCGCGGCTGAGATCGCTGCCACCTCTGCGGGGTCATCCATGATCCGCCAATCGGCCGCTTCAAACTCTGGCAAGACGACCCCGCTGCGGTCATAGCTCTCAAGGGCCGTGCGCGGATCGGCATGGGCCGCAACAAAGCTGGCGAGATCCCCATAGGCTCCGGAATGCCCCCAAGGGCCAGTCAGCGCGACATTGCGCAGGGAGGGCGTGCGAAAGGCAAATCTATCGGCTTCCCGCCCGGTCACGCGAAACCGGCCTTCATCCCGCGCATGGCGCTCAAACCGCGCCGCCTTGCCCGGTCCAAGCTGCGGTTGGCCCATGGCATGAAACTCAAAATCAGTCAAAAGTGGCCCGCTGTGACAGGCCGCACATCCCGCCGCGCCATAAAACAGCTCAAGCCCGCGCTTTTGCGCACCCGAAAAGCTGGCTTCACCGGCCAATAGCGCATCAAAAGGAGCCGTATCTGAGCGCCATTCAAATTCCATAAAAGCGGCAATGGCATTGGATATATCGGTAAAACCAATATCCTGCGGCCCGGCCAAATCAGGATAGACCGCCCTAAAACGCGCCGCATAGTCCGGCACGGCGGCCACCCGTTGGGCAATCAAATCCCAGGCCCCATCCTTGCCCGTAAGCGTGCCGCGCCGCACGGCTTGGGAAATTTCATTTTCCGAATAATGCCCCGCCATTTCATCACCTGAAAGCACCGGGAACATGGTTTGCGCCGAAATGATCGAAGCAAAGCCGCCGACCATTTCCTCTTCAAGAGGCGTGCGCAGACCGGACGGCCGGGTTGCGTCAACCTCCACCCGCCCATCATGAAACAATACGGTCATTTGCTTGGCGCCGAGGTTGAACAAGGGCTGCGCATTGCGCGGCACTCGTTGCTCAGGCAGGTTTTGCGGATCCACCACACGGTTCACGCCCAACCCCATGCCGCCATCTCCTAAAGACAAAGACAGGCCATCTCCCGTCCCAAAGGCGGGATGGTGACAGGTTGCGCAGGCCACCTCTTTATTGCCAGAGAGCAAGGGGTCATAGAACAGCAGCTGCCCCAACTGCGCTTCTTCAAAGCGCAGGGGCCGAAAATCAGCCTCCTTGAGGGGCGGCGGCAAATCCACTGCCCCAACTCCAGGCGCCACAGCAATGCCCATGCCAATCGCAAAACTCAAAAGGACTACACGCATTCCCACCTCTTCCAATCTTCCGCCGACAATGGAACAGTCCAACCAAAATGAAAACCCACCTGATGAAACCCCGGCCAAGATCACAAATGCCGATACTCTGCGCTGTGAGGTCGCAAACGATCTTGACGACTCCCATCAAGCAAGCCACAGATGTTCCTGTAAGGTGTTCATTGGATGCAAAGCATTCGGAACTGAAACGGGAATTTGGTGCGGGTGACCCATATCGGGACCCAAAACCAAAGCCGCCCCCGCGACTGTAAGCGGTTTGGGTCTGTCATATACCACTGGGAAACCGGGAAGGAGACAGATCATCATGCCGCCAGCCAGGAGACCGGCCTGCAAGACCAATAACCCCCTGTCGGGTGTGACAGGATTAGGAGAGACGAAATGACAACTCAAAGCAAAGCAATTGCAGCTTCCATGCCGGCCACTGCGGGCATCACTTTGGTCTTTATCACAGGGCTCGCCCTGCTGATGGCCTCCGGCTATGCTCAGGCCAATGCCCTGCATGATGCGGCCCATGACGGACGCCATGCCATGGCGTTTCCCTGCCATTAAGCTGATCTCATGGTGAAAAACCTGTTTGTCAGCGCGATCTGCGCCGGCATCGCCGCTGGGCTATTGGCCTCAGTGCTTCAGTTCACATTCGTGATTCCGGTGCTTTTGGAAGGTGAGCTCTATGAGACCGGAGCGCGCGTGCATTTTAGCACGGACGGATCCCCTCAGAGCGACCGGGCTGCGACCTCTTTGGGCGGTGATTGGACCCGCCATTCCATGACAGTGGCCTTTAACATCGTGACCTACACAGGCTACGGGCTGTTGTTGGCCGCGCTGATCAGCTTCGCAGCTCTCAAAGGTATCACGACCTCTGCCCGACAGGGTTTGATCTGGGGGCTCTGTGGCTTTATCGCAGTGCAACTGGCGCCAGCGATCGGCCTGCCTCCTGAGTTACCGGGCACCATCGCAGCTGAAGTGGGACAACGGCAATTGTGGTGGATCAGCACGATCCTGGCCAGCGCCACGGGGCTTGGTTTGATCGCCTTCGGCCGCAGCTATCTGCCGCTCGCGGGCGTGATCTTGATAGCGATCCCGCAGCTTTTGGGAGCGCCACATCTCGACATGTTTTTCGGTGTGGCACCACCTGAGCTGGCTGCCGAATTTGCAACGCTGAGTTTGGGAGCCGCCGCGGCGGGATGGGTCATGCTGGGCTATGTGGTGGCAGCCACTCTGACGCGTTTGGAGACTTAGAGGGCGGCTAGAGCCTTGGAACCCGGCCCCGCAGGCAAAGACGCAAACGCCCTGCGGCCTCCGCTTCGGTGATCCAGCCCTCCGGCGCATCTGCGTATAGCTTGAGCAGGCCCAGCATATCTTGGGTATCCTGCGCAGGATCGGCACCAGAAAAGAGGTAAGTTGCCTTCTGCGCCCCTTGCAGCGCAAAGGCCACGGGAGACTGACACATGTTAAGACAAGAGCAGGTCACAATCTCGACCTCCAAACCGCAGTCCTGTGCCGCTTTGCGAAGCGCTATCGCCCATTTGGCGCCGGGCGCCGTCTCGCCGGGCTCCGCACAGGTATCACATATGGTCACACGATCTTTCAAAATCGCCCCTTTTGGCTGACATCTATTCGGCGTAAAGCACTCCAAGCCCGATCACAAGGAATACTGACATGGTCTCGAAAATCCCCGCAACAATCATTACCGGCTTTCTTGGCGCGGGTAAAACCACCCTCATCCGCCATATGTTGCAAAATGCACAAGGCCGCAGGATCGCCCTGATCATCAATGAGTTTGGCGATCTTGGCGTGGATGGCGATATATTGAAGGGCTGCGGTGATGAAACCTGCCGCGAAGAAGACGTGATGGAGCTGTCCAATGGCTGCATCTGTTGCACAGTCGCCGATGACTTCATCCCAACAATGGAAAAGCTATTGGCCCGGGAAGATAAGCCAGACCATATCGTGATAGAGACCAGCGGTCTGGCCCTTCCGCAACCTCTTGTGCGGGCCTTCAACTGGCCGGGCATTTCGACACAGGTGACGGTCGACGGGGTTGTGACTGTGGTCGATGGCAAAGCCGTCACTGAGGGGCGATTTGCCCATTCGGTCGCCGCGGTTGATGCGCTACGCCAATTGGATGAAAATCTGGACCATGAAACGCCCCTATCGGAGCTTTTCGAAGATCAAATCGCCTGCGCCGATATGATTGTGGTGAACAAAACCGACCTGCTCGAGGAGGCCGAGGCCCAAGCTTTGGTCAATACTCTCAACGGCTCCTCGCGCGCCGGCGTGCAAGTGGTGACAACCTCCATGGGTAAATTGCCGGTTGATGTGCTGCTGGGACAGGGTATTGGCGCGGAGAGCGATCTTGAGGCCCGCCATGAGCTGCACCATCACCATCATGATCACGACGATGACCATGGCGACGATGATCACGATGACCATGACCACGATCACCACCACGATCATGACCACGATGCCTTTGAAAGCTTTGTCGTGACCCTGGGCGAGATCACAGATCCCAAGGCCTTTTCAGACCAGGTCAGCGCGATCATAGGCGCCCATGATATATTGCGGCTCAAAGGCTTCGCGGCTGTCTCAGGCAAACCTATGCGTCTGACTTTGCAAGCGGTCGGGCCACGGGTGGAGACCTATTTTGATCAACCCTTCGGTGATGGCGCGCGCGCCACGCGCCTGGTCGTGATCGGCCAGGCAGGTTTGGATCATGCTGCAATTGAAGCGGCATTGCGATCCTGCGCTGCGGTGCAGTAAACCATGATCGTGATCGAGCGCAGTGATCCCAAAGAACCGCAGGCCACCGCATTGTTGCAGGCCAGTCACGCGCTTATGCAATCGCTCTTTCCACCAGAGGACAACAGCTTTCTGTCCGTCGAAGACCTCTGTGCGCCCAACGTCTATTTTCACACCGCACGCCGGGGTGACAAGGTGCTTGGCACCGGCGCCTTGGCCGTCAAACCTGGCTATGGGGAGATCAAATCTATGTTCGTAGATCCAAGCGCAAGGGGCCAAGGGGTGGCCGATGCCCTTTTACGCGCGCTGCAGGATCTGGCCTTCGAGCAAGGGCTCAGCACGTTAAAGCTTGAAACCGGAAATTCTCTGCAGGCCGCCCTGCGCCTCTATGCGCGGCACGGTTTTACAACCTGCGGTCCATTTGGCGATTACACCGCCAATGACAGCAGCATATTCATGACCAAAACCCTATGAGTTTAAGAGGCGTCTTGACGGGCTTTCACAGCCGCTTTCATCCGCGCCAAAAGCTCGGCCTTCCCTTCGCTTTTGCCAAAGGGGTTTTTACGACTGCCTTTCGCATTATGCTCGCTGTGCCGCGGCTTGTTGCTGCCTTTCTTAATGGCGCCGGCGTCTTTATAATCCATAGTCTATCCTTTACATCGGCCCCAAGCCTCAGCGCTGCTGATGCCCCATTCGCAGGCCTTGAGCAAGACGGAACCGCATAATGCATCTTTTGGCCGCCACCCCCGGATCTGTAGATGAAGGTCAAGAGCCCGTTGACCTTGGTCAAAGCCCCGCGGATGTCGTGTTCATCTCTGCGGCCGATACGGAGCTGGCCGCCCTATCGTCGGCCCGCGCGGAAATGACAGAACCCCCAGGGTTGCGCCTGGCCAGCATGATGCACTTGCAACATCCGATGTCGGTTGATTTGCATATTGACGCCTGCGCCTCACGGGCAAAATTGGTGGTGGCCCGGGTGCTTGGCGGGGCGAGTTATTGGAAATATGGCTTCGAACAATATGCCGCGCGACTGGCCAATGCGGGCGTGGCCTTTGCCGCCCTTCCCGGAGATGACAAACCTGACCCTGATCTGCGCTTGTTTTCGACTGTCTCCGATGAAGACTATGACGCGCTTTGGGCCTATTTGGTGGAAGGCGGGCCGAAAAACGCGGTCAACTTCCTTGGCTATTGCCAGCATATCATTGCGCAAACCCCTATGCCACAAGCGGCCGAACCACTGCTGCGCGCCGGGGTCTATTGGCCGGGGGCTGGCATTTCGGATCTATCTGCCGCGCGCGTCCATTGGACAAAGGATGCACCCGTTGTTCCCGTGATTTTCTATCGCGCCTTGGTGCAGGGGGCTGGGCTCAACCCAATCAACCGGATGGTCAAAGCCTTGCTGCAGGCCGGGCTGAACCCCTTGCCGATCTTCGTCGCTTCCCTCAAAGATCCGATTTCTGTGGCCACTTTGGATCAACTCTTCCAAGCGGCCCCACCCGAGGTGATCTTGAACTGCACCTCATTTGCCGTTGGTAACCCGCATGGGGACAGCAGCCCCAATAACCCGCTCACCGCCGCCTCAGCCCGCCAAGCGCCTGTGCTGCAAGTCGTGCTGGCAGCCAGCACCGAGGCCAGTTGGGAGGAAGGCGCCAACGGCCTCTCTGCCCGTGACATCGCGATGAATGTGGCTCTGCCTGAGGTGGATGGCCGCATTCTGTCGCGCGCAATCAGCTTTAAGGGCGAGGCCTTTTTCGATGAGGCCACCGAATGCCCGATTGCGACCTATAAAGCCCGCGGAGATCGCGTCACCTTTGTCGCAGCCCTCGCGGCCAATTGGGCCCAGCTGCGCAGATGCGCACCGGCGCAACGCCAAGTCGCGCTGATTCTCGCCAATTACCCCAATAAAGATGGCCGCCTGGCCAATGGGGTGGGGCTCGATACCCCCGCCTCCGTGGTTCATACACTCGCCCTTTTGCAAGAGGCTGGGTATGGCGTGGGCAATGCGCCCGAGACAAGCGCGGAATTGATGGCGCAAATCATGGCCGGTCCAACCAATTGGCTGACCGATCGGGCCACGCGCACAGGTGGCGTGCTCTTGCCAATCGCCGATTACATGGATCACTATCAGACCCTGCCTTATGAGCTGCGCGCGCGGCTTGAAGAGCGTTGGGGCGCAGCTGAAAATGATCCGTTTTTCGACCCAAAGGAGGGCGGATTTAAGCTTTCAATTTTGCGTTTCGGAAAGATCACCTTGGGCCTGCAGCCGGCGCGCGGTTACAATATTGATCCGGTGGAAACCTATCATTCCCCCGATCTTATCCCGCCGCACAACTATTTGGCCTTCTATTTCTGGATCAGGCATCACCAAAAAGCCCAAGCGATTGTGCATATGGGCAAACATGGCAATCTTGAATGGCTGCCGGGCAAGGCTTTGGCTCTAAGTGCCAGCTGCCTGCCCGAGGCAATTTTGGGACCCATGCCGCATATCTACCCTTTCATCGTCAACGATCCCGGCGAAGGCACCCAGGCCAAGCGGCGCGCGCAGGCGGTGATCATCGATCACCTCACCCCACCCCTGACCCGCGCGGAAACCTATGGCCCGCTGCGAGACCTCGAAGCTTTGGTGGATGAATACTATGAAGCTGCCGGAATAGATCCGCGGCGCATTGAACACCTCAGACGCGAGATTCTCACCCTCACCGCCACCAGCGGCTTGGACAAAGATATCGGTTTTGAGGGTCATGAAACCGGAGATCTGGCCAAACTCGATGCCTATCTCTGCGAGCTGAAAGAGGCGCAAATTCGCGACGGATTGCATATTTTCGGCCAAACCCCCGAAGGCGTGCAGCTGCGGGATCTGACCATCGCCCTGGCGCGCATTCCCCGCGGCTCTGGGCTGGGCGCGGATGCCTCCTTGCTGCGGGCCATGGCAGGCGACCTTGCTTTGGGTTTCGACCCGTTGGATTGTGATCTCGCCGCAGCTTGGCAGGGCGACAAGCTTGGCCCTCTGTCTGATATCAGCGCGGACATTTGGCGCACCACCGGCGATACGGTTGAGCGGCTGGAGCTCTTGGCGCAGGCGCTCATGGACGGCACGCGCGACGCGCCCGGCACCCAATCGGCGCAGGTTATGGATCATATCCGCCAGACGATCTCTCCCACCGTGGCGGCTTGCGGTCCGATGGAGGCGCAGGGATTGCTCACGGCGCTGGATGGGAAATTCGTCCCCCCCGCCCCCTCAGGCGCGCCAACACGCGGGCGGCTCGATGTGTTGCCCACAGGGCGAAATTTCTACTCCGTGGACAGCCGTGCCGTGCCCACGCCCACCGCCTGGGCCTTGGGATGGAAATCGGCCAATCTGCTGATTGACAAACACCTACAAGACCATGGCGATTGGCCACGCGCCCTGTTGCTCACGGCTTGGGGCACGGCCAATATGCGCACGGGCGGTGATGATATTGCGCAATGTCTGGCCCTTATGGGTGTCAAACCGAAATGGGACAGCGCCAATCGGAGGGTCACCGGCTTTGAGGTGATCCCGGCCAGCACCCTCGGACGGCCAAGGGTCGATGTCACATTGCGCATTTCTGGATTTTTCCGCGATGCCTTTCCCGGTTTGATAGATCTTGTGGACAGCGCCGCGCGGGCGGTTTTGGCCCTTGATGAATCTGAGGAGGTCAATCCGGCCAAAGCCAATGGGGCTGGCGCCAGGGTCTATGGCTCAAAACCCGGTGCCTACGGCGCGGGACTGCAGGCATTGATTGATGAGCGCATTTGGGACAGCCAAGCAGACTTTGGCGAGGCCTATTTACAATGGGGAAGCTATGCCTATGGCAAAGGCCGCCAAGGCGCGCGCGACCGCAGCGGTTTCGAAACGCGGCTAGGTCAGGTGGAGGCGATTGTGCAAAACCAAGACAATCGCGAGCATGATCTGCTCGACAGCGATGATTACTACCAATTCGAAGGCGGGGCGGCCGCGGCGGTGCAAAGCCTGCAAGGGCAAGCCCGACCGATTTACCACAATGACCACTCTCGCCCGGAACGGCCTCTCATCCGCAGCTTAGACGATGAGATGGCGCGCGTGATCCGGTCGCGCGTTCTCAATCCCAAATGGATCGATGGGGTGAAGCGCCACGGCTATAAAGGCGCCTTTGAGATTGCCGCAACCGTCGACTACATGTTTGCCTTCGCCGCAACCACCGGTGCTGTCAAATCCCACCATTTTGACGCCGTTGAAGCGGCCTTTTTAGAGGATGACGACACCCGAGACTTCATCGCTGAGGCCAATGCGCCCGCCCTGCGTGAGATTGCCCAGCGCCTTCAAGAGGCGATTGATCGTGACCTGTGGCAGCCCCGGTCAAACTCGGCCCGCGCGCGCATTGCCGGGCTTGTCTAGCGCGGCGGCTCCGGCCGGCGCGGGCCATTGGTCCAAAACATAGCGCGCGGTCATCAGGTCTAAATGCGCGCCACCGCCGTTTTTGAATACGGTGATGTCATCCGGACCGGCCTCAAAGGCCTCCAGATCATAGTAATCTGCCCGCAGATGACTGCGGTCAATTGCGCCGCTCTCTAAGGGAATTTTCAGCTCGCCAATATGCCCCAATGTGGTGTCATAGCTGTCCACGAAGAGCTTAGATTTTTGCAAAGCCGCATCATCCGCTTCACGCATATTCGGCCTATAAGCACCAATCATATTAAGATGTTGCCCCGGACGCAGCCAGTCCCCCTGAATGATCGGAGCCGTGGTCATGGTGCAGGTTAAAATAATATCGGCAGCTGCAACGGCGCTTTGCAGATCGCGCACCACCTGCGCACCTGTCTCTTGCGCAAAAACCTCCGCCGCCTTGGGGCTCCGGTTCCAGATGCTGAACCGGGCTTCAGGAAATCCGGCGCCAAAGGCCTCCACCAAAGAGCGCCCAACCGTGCCGGCACCGACAATCAATATCTCCCGCGCCCCCGCCGGGGCCAGCGCCAGCGCCGCCATCAAACTGTCGCCGGCGGTTTTCCATTTGGTGATCAGGTGAAAATCAATCACCGCCGCAAGCGCCCCTGTGGCATCATCAAACAACATCACACCGCCGCCGATCATCGGCTGGCCGCTTTTGGGGTTGTTCGGGAAAACCGTGGCGGTTTTGGTCAAAAGACCCATGCCATCAATCCAAGCCGAGCGGCTCAAGAGCGTGTCGGATCCGCGATATAAAAACAGATCCTCAATTTCTGCCTTTGGTGCCTGATGCCCCCTCTTCAAAGCGGCGACCAAATCCAGCCAGTCCAGACGCTCTTGGCCGGCGTCAAAGGGAATCATCGCGGGGGTCACTGGGCCTGCTCCGGCGCCAACAGCCCCGCGGCCACCAAACAGTCAGCCCACCCCTGAGGCGTGATAAAGTGATGGGTTTGCCAACCGCGGCTGGCCGCCATGGCGATATTGTCAGCGCGGTCATCGGCAAAGAGCAACTGCTCGGGCGGCACGCCGCAATCTTGCTCCAACATCTGGTAAATCATCGGATCGGGTTTGATGACCCGCATACGGCCCGAGACATATTCACGATCAAATTCGGTCAAAAAATCATAGTGGCTTTGCGCATAGGCAAAGCTCTCCACTCCGAAATTGGTCAGAGTAAAAACCGGCACGCCCGCAGATTTCAGCGCCCGCAGCAAACGCACAGAATGATCAATCGGCGGGGCCGCCAGCTCTATCCAATTGTCGTACCAATCGCGGATTTCCGCGCGCCAATCGGGGTAGGCTTCTGCCGTGGCATAGATCACATCTTTGAACCCTTCGCCCAAATCAATGCGATCGTTCATTGCATGCAGATCTACATCGGCAAACATCGCTTTGCGGCGTTCAGGGCCGATGGTGCGGTCAAAATAGCGCTCCGGATGCCATTCCAGCAGCACATTTCCAATATCAAAAACAACGGCCTCTACGGTCATAAGATCTCCTCACTTTGCACAAGTGCTAACGTGGAGAATTGGGCGGCGCAACCCTTGGGCGGGCATTCACCCGCTCGCGCCAGACTGTGACCAAGCCCGAGATCAAGACAAGGCTCATCCCGGCCCATTCATAAGAATCCGGCCATTCCGCAAAGAGCAGATAGCCAAATGCCGTGGCATAGATCAGGCCTGTATATTCAAAAGGCGCCACAAGCGCCGCCTCTGCCACCCGATAGGCTTGGCTAATCGCCGCGCCGCCAACGGTGACCCCGATGCCGATAAATATCATGATGGATAAATCCGCCCAACTGGGCCATTGCCACGCGCGCAGCAAAAATTCGACCGAAGGATGCCCACCACCTGCAAAACCACCCTGCCCAAGGGTCAAGCCGATCACCGTGGTCACGGCCAAAAACACCAGCGGGACATAGAAAGTCAGTGAAATCAAAGTCTCAGTTTTACCGATTTTGCGGGTTAAAATATGAAAGGCCGCATAGCACAGCGCCGCCAGGGCGGGCAGTATCGTTGTCAGGGTAAAGGCTTCCGTGCCCGGCCGCACGATGAGCAAGACGCCGATGAGCCCCACCACAACCGCCAACCAGCGCCATTTACCCACGGTCTCCCCAAGGAAAATAACCGAAAAAATCGTGATTAGAAACGGGGCAATAAAAAAGATCGCCACGACAATCGCCAGGGGCAAATCCGCCAGCGCCATATAGAAAAACAGATTGGCCGCCACCACAAAAAGCGCGCGGATCAGATGCAGCCCAAGCTTTTGCGTGCGCAGCGCGCCATAGCCGCCGGTTAAGGGAACAATGACGATCATCAACAGCAAGACGCCCGTCAACGAGCGGGTGAACACGATTTGATGCAGTGCATAACCATCGGACAGAAATTTGATCAACATATCATTGACCGAAAATATCAAAGAAGCGAGGAGCGCCCAAAGCGCACCGATTGGCGTTTTTGTCTGTCCCATGCCTCACCGCTACGCCGGGTTTGGTTACAGGTCTGATCCAAATACGACCCGGCCGATGACGCGAAAGGCCTGTCGAAATCCAAAGCGCTCAGCGCCGCAAGGCCTGGTCCAACGCATTGAGAAACCGCGAGCGATCAGATTTTGCAAATCCTTTCCCGCCTCCCTGGCGAAAAGGATCAGCGGCGCGTAGATCATACATGAGGTCGCGCGTGGCCAGTGCGTTGCCAATATTGGCCTGGGTCAATGGCTCACCATTGGGCTTGAGCACCTGCGCTCCGGCCTCAACAACTTTGGCGGCCAAGGGAATATCTGTGGTGATCACAACATCACCGGGCCCTGCCCGCTCTGCGATCCACATATCAGCCACATCTGGCCCGGCATCCACAACCACCAATTCAACAAGCGGGTTGGCAGAGGGGCGAATACCACCATTGCAAACAAGCTTCACAGAGACCTTGTGACGCGTGGCCACCTGCTCCACCTCAGCCTTGACCGGGCAGGCATCCGCATCCACATAAATCACAAGCTCTGCCCTTTGCTGACTTTCAACTCTTCAGGAATGGGCATCCGGTTAAACGCGTCCAGCCCAGCGATTTTGTAAGCCTCCGCCAATGTCGGATAATTGAAGGTATTTTGCACAAAGTAATCAACCGTGCCCTTCAGGTTCAGCACCGCTTGCGCGATATGGATCAGCTCGGTTGCCCCTTCGCCAACGATTTGCACCCCCAAAACCCGGCGGGTTTTGAGCGAAAACAGCATCTTTAACATCCCATGCTCCAGCCCCATGATATGCCCGCGCGAGGTTTCACGAAACCGCGCAATGCCGACTTCATAGGGAATGCCGCGCGATTGAGTCTCCTCTTCGCTCATGCCGCAAGTCGAGATTTCCGGCACGGAATAGATCCCATAAGGAAACCATGGGCTTTCCGGCAGGCTTGGGGTGTCCAGCGCATGACAGGCCGCCACGCGCCCCTGCTGCAAACTGGTTGAGGCCAGCGACGGGTGCCCAATCACGTCCCCCACCGCATAGATATGCGGCACATCTGTTTGATAGCTCTTACGATCCACACTCAACCGTCCGCGGTGATCGGTCTTGAGCCCAGCGGCGTCCAGCCCCAAGCGCTGCGTCGCCCCCATGCGTCCGGCTGCAAAGAGCAGCATTTCTGCGCGCACATGACGGCCATTTTCAAGCGCAACTTCCACATGGCTGTCGCAATCTTCGATCTTAGCCACCGCCGAGCCCAGCCTCAGATCAACACCGTTTTCGCGGATCTCATGCGTAAATTCCTGGATCAACGTCTTATCAATAAAGTCCAGGAAAGTTTCCCGAGGCTCAATCAAAGTCACTTTCACATCGAGAGCAGAAAACATCGTGGCGTACTCCACACCGATCACCCCGGCACCGATCACAATCAAAGATCGCGGAATTTGCGCCATTTCCAAGAACTCATCGCTGTCCAGAATGGTGGTGCCATTGAATGGCACGTTGTCAGGCCGATAGGTATAGGTGCCGGTGGCAATCAGAAAATGCGCACCGGCAACCGTGGTCACTTCGCCATTTTCGGCGGTGACCTCCACCTCATTCGGGCTGATGAACCGGGCCAAACCGCTCATGGTTTCCACATGATTGCGGTTGAATTGATGCTCCAGCACATCCACCTCATAATCGAGTGTCTTGTGCAGGCGCATCTTGAGATCATCGGCGCCAATCTCATCTTTCACGCGATACGACCGGCCATAAAAACTCCTCTCCCGCCATCCCGAGAGGTTGAGCACGGTCTCACGCAGAGTTTTGGAGGGGATTGTGCCCGTGTGGACCGAAACGCCACCAAAGCGATCCTTGCGATCGATCACCAAAACCCGCCGCTTGAGCTTGCCCGCCTGTATCGCCGCCGCGCGCCCTCCGGGGCCCGAGCCAATAATCACCAAATCATATTGCGTCATAGCTCACTCCCCATAGAGGGCTTCGGCATGGAAAGCGATGTGATCTTCCATAAAACTCGAAACGAAAAAATAGGAATGATCATAGCCCTTTTGCATCCGCAGATGCCCGTCTTGGCGCCGCTTGGCCATGGCAAAGGCCAGGGTTTCGGGTTTGAGGAGATCCAAAAATTGATCTTGCGTGCCTGTGTCGATCAGCACCGGCCCATCAAAGCCAACCTCTTGCATTTGATGGCTGGCGTCATGCGGCTTCCAGAGGCTTTGATCATCCCCCAGATAGCTGGTGAACTGCTTTTGCCCCCAATCTGACCCCATTGGATTGCAAATGGGAGAAAAGGCCGAAACGCTGCGGTATTGCCCCGGCCGGCCCATGGCGAGGGTCAAGGCCCCATGCCCGCCCATGGAATGGCCTGTGATGGATTGGCGTTCCAAATCAACGGCAAATGCGCGCCCGAGCAGCGCCGGAAGCTCTTCGGCAATGTAATCCCACATGCGAAAATGCCTGTCCCATGGCGGCTGTATGGCGTTGACATAAAACCCAGCGCCTTGCCCCAGGTCATAGGCCGCATCATCGGCAACATCGGCGCCGCGCGGGGATGTGTCTGGAAAAACCAAGGCAATCCCCTCTTGCGCCGCCCAAGCCTGCGCACCCGCTTTGGTCATGGCATTTTCATGGGTGCAGGTCAGTCCTGACAGATACCACAGCACAGGCACCGGGCCGAGCTTGGCCTCTTCGGGCAAAAACAAACCGAAGGTCATCTCGCCCCCACAGGCCTCCGACGCATGGGCATAAACCCCCTGCGTTCCACCGAAACACGCGTTCTCAGATTTGATTTCCATGGAAAACCCCTTTGCAAATGTCACTTGGTGAAAACTCAATTCGCTCCGGTTTGCAAGGGCCAAGCCCCCAGATCACACCGTAGCACAGCCAAAAGGGGCGATTAGCTGTACAGGGCGCTGACCCAAGCGATGATCAAAGACACCGTAACCACAGAGGCGACGGTCGACAGGAAAATTGACGCCGAGACCCGCTGCGGCGCGACCTCATAATGCGTTGCCAGAATAAAGATATTGCCCGCAACCGGCAAAGCCGTCGCCGCAATCAAAACCGCAGCGGGATAGGCGGCAACCGGAAAGATAAAAAGCGCGGCAATTGCCACAGCCGCCGGATGTAAGATCAACTTACAAAAGGCCAGCCAACTGGCCACAGAGAGCCGCTCAGCCGATTTGCTGGCCAAGGAGGCGCCGATGGCAAACAGCGCACCGGGCGTTGCGGCCGCGCCCAAAATGTCGAAGAATTCTGTCGCGGGGGCGGGCAGGACGACCCCCGATGAGGAACAGAGCAAACCGACAATCATCGCCATGATCATCGGATTTTTGATCAACCCAAGCCCGACCGTGCGCAGCACCCCAAAGCTCATGCGCCCATCGCGCGAGCCGACAATTAAGATCACAATCAAACTGCCGAACACCAGTTGATCAATGGCCAGCACCAACATGACCCACAGCACAGCCTCCGGTCCCATCAGCATGGCCAACATCGGAATGCCCAAAAATCCCACATTGCCAATCGTGGCACATTGCGCCTCCACCGCCGCCTCAGCCACATTGCGTCGTCGCAGCATCGCAACCCCCGTGGCCAGCAGATAGATCAGCAGTGAGGCGGATAGATAGGCAGATATAAAGGGAATATTGATCAAATCTGCAAAGGATAGATTGGCAGAAAACCGGATAATCATCGCCGGCAAAGCAAAATAAAACACGAATTTCGTCAGATAGGCCGTAGCCACTTCAGGAAAGAACGCCATCCGCGCCGCGCCATAGCCAAGACCCACAATGGCGAAAAAGGGCAATGTTTTGAGAAGAACGTCAATCATCGAGGGGTACACTCATGCGAAAAGGGCGCATAGCGCGCCCCCTCACATTAGCTCTAATTTCACCGGGCGAAAGCCCGAAAAGCGCATATCCTGGCGCGCGGCGAGCTCTGGCGTTAAAATTCAACCACTGCGCGGATGGATTTGCCCGCATGCATCAGATCAAAGCCTTTGTTGATATCCTCCAAAGGCATGGTGTGGGTGATCATGGGGTCAATCTCAATTTTGCCGTCCATGTACCAATCGACAATCTTTGGCACATCCGTGCGCCCACGGGCGCCGCCAAAAGCCGTGCCGCGCCAGACTCGGCCCGTAACCAGCTGGAACGGACGGGTGCTGATTTCAGCTCCAGCAGGCGCCACCCCAATAATCACGCTTTCCCCCCACCCCTTATGGGCCGATTCCAAAGCGCTGCGCATCACATCAACATTGCCTGTTGCATCAAATGTGTAATCCGCCCCGCCGCCGGTCAGCGCGACCAAATGGGCGACCAAATCACCGCTCACCTCGGCCGGATTGACAAAATCAGTCATCCCAAAGCGGCGGGCCATCTCAATCTTGCCGGGATTTAGATCCACACCAACAATCTGATCGGCCCCAGCCAATCGCAAACCTTGGATCACATTCAAGCCAATACCGCCCAAACCAAAGACAATCGCCGTACTGCCAATCTCGACCTTGGCCGTATTGATCACCGCGCCAATGCCCGTGGTCACACCGCAGCCGATATAGCAAATCTTGTCAAAGGGCGCATCGGGGCGCACTTTGGCCAAAGCAATCTCTGGCAAAACCGTGTGATTGGCGAAGGTGGAACAGCCCATGTAGTGCAAAATTGGCGTACCATCGAGCATGGAAAACCGACTGGTGCCATCTGGCATCAGGCCTTGCCCCTGGGTGCTGCGGATGGCTTGGCACAGGTTGGTTTTTGGATTGAGGCAATAGTCACAGCTGCGGCACTCTGGCGTGTAAAGCGGAATGACATGATCGCCGGGCTTCAAGCTGGTCACACCCGGGCCGCATTCCACCACGACCCCTGCGCCCTCATGGCCCAAAATCGCAGGGAACAACCCCTCGGGATCAGCGCCAGAAAGGGTGAACTCATCCGTGTGGCAAATACCGGTGGCTTTGATTTCCACCAAAACCTCGCCGGCCTTTGGGCCCTCGAGATTGACCTCCATGATTTCAAGTGGTTTGCCGGCTTCCATGGCCACCGCAGCGCGTGTTCGCATCCTGTAACTCCTCGTATTTTCTTTGACACTAGGGCAGTCGAGCACCGTCTGACAACCACTTTTATACCTGTTTATACCCGGTGATAGGGGCCGCCTGCGAGGATGGAGGCCGCGCGGTAGAGCTGTTCGGTCAGCATAACGCGCACCAGCATATGCGGCCAAACCATCGCCCCAAAACTCAGCGCAAAATCTGCGCGCTGCAGTACAGCGGGGTCCAGACCATCTGCCCCCCCGATGACAAAGACCAACTCGCTGGGTGCGGTATCGCGAATTTGGGCAAGATGCGCCGCAAAATCTGGAGAGCTCTGCAGCTTGCCCCGCTCATCCAATGCAATCACCGTCGCGCTTGGCCCAAGGGCCTTGAGCAACAAAGCCGCTTCCGCCGCCTTGCCACCGCCTTTTTTATCTTCCAATTCGGTCAGCTCAACAGGTCCAAGCCCCAACGGGCGACCGCTGCGGTTGAACCGAGAGATGTAATCTTCAATGAGATCTTTTTCAGGCCCGTTGCGCAGGCGTCCAATGGCGAGAATACGCAGGCGCATTAAGCCTCAGTCGGGCTTGGCGCTCCAGGCTCGAGCCACATTTGGTCCAACTGATAAAATTCGCGCACTTCCGGGCGGAACACATGCACAATCACATCGCCCGTATCCACAAGCACCCAATCGCCCGTGCCCTTGCCTTCGACCTTTGACAGAATACCAAGATCATCTTTCAAGCGGCTCTTCAACTTTTCGGAGATGGCCGCAACTTGGCGCGTAGAGCGCCCTGAACAGATCACCATATGATCGCCAATCTCAGAGATGCCCCGCAAATCTATTTGCACGACATCTTCGGCTTTATCATCGTCTAGGGATTTTAACACGGCGGCCAAGATAGCATCGCTCGTAACACTCGATTGGCCTTTGGCCAATTTGCGCGCGGATCCTTCCGCGTCAGACGTCAAAGACAGGACCATGTCCTCCAAAAAAATCGCCGCAACATCCCGGCGCCGGGTGGTTCACCCTTAGCAGCCTCATTTAGATTCCTCAATCACCTGCTTTGATCGGCCGTAAAACTGTGGCCATCCGGCCCCAAAACGGAAAAATACCGCATTTCGTGCCTTTGATGTCGCCTCAATATTGACAAATTAGAAAATTAATTATTAATAAACGATAATTAATTTCCTTCACAAGGCATTTCTCAGGAGTCTCATCATGTCTCGCAAAATTAGAATTATATCTTCGGGGTATATTCTCTTCTCAACCCTCTTGGCAGTGTTCTTGGTTGCGCATTATGGGCATTTTCATTGGGTTCATAACTGGCGCGATCCAGCCGCACTCGCCCAGCTCTTGCAGTTTTCAGATCCCACGATCGAAATCCCGCGCAGCTCACGGATCTTTATTGCCATTCTGGACATGCTTCCTCTCGTGCCTAGCCTATGTGCACTCTATTTTGGAGCGCGCGTGATGGCCGATTTTCGATCCGGGCGCTATTTCACTGTCACTGTAACCCGCTCAATGTCCCGCGGCGGGTTGAGCCTTATTGCCCTCGCATCATTGAAGTTTCTTTCCCTCAACATCATGATCCCCTATGTTTTTCGCTACGATCCTATGGCTGACGTGCCCATCCGGTTTATGTTTGAACCCACCGACGCCGGTTTCCTTCTAGCTGGGGTGATGATCTGGATCATCGGATGGGTTCTGACCCAGGCGCTTGTGCTCAAGGCCGAACATGAGAGTATTGTGTGATGGCGATTATCATTCGGTTAGATGTGATGTTGGCGCTGCGCAAAATGCGCTCAAAAGATCTCGCCGCTGAAATTGGCTTAACAGAGGCCAATCTCAGCCTGCTGAAATCTGGCAAAGCCAAAGGGGTGCGATTCGACACTTTGGGGAAAATTTGCCGAGCATTGGACTGCCAGCCTGGCGATTTGCTAGAATTCGCAGAAGCGCCCACTTCGGCGGGGAAATAGGCGTAAACCGGCAACATCTGGAGGCTTGTGCCGGGCCTTGGGCCGGGGTATTCAGCGGCATGAGCATGAGTATGGTCTTTGATATCGCCGATAGAGCGCGCCTGCCTTGGCGCTTCTTTGGTGTGGCAAAATCCAACCTACGGCCGCGTCTTCACGGCTAATCCCCTCTGTAAGACACGACACATTCGACGAACAACAAAAGGAACGCCTCACATGGCCCCTAAAACACTCTATGATAAAATCTGGGACGCGCATGTCGCCCATGAAGCCGAAGATGGCACCTGCCTGCTCTATATCGACCGCCATTTGGTCCACGAAGTGACCAGCCCTCAAGCCTTTGAAGGCTTGCGGATGAATGGCCGGACGGTGCGCGCGCCAGAAAAAACCATCGCTGTGCCCGATCACAACGTGCCCACCACCCTGGATCGTCTGAAGGGCATTGAAAACGAAGAAAGCCGCATCCAAGTGGAAGCTCTGGACACCAACGCGCGCGAATTCGGGCTTGTCTATTACCCGGTGGATGACGTGCGCCAGGGCATTGTGCACATCATCGGCCCTGAGCAGGGTTGGACCCTGCCCGGCATGACAATTGTCTGCGGCGACAGCCACACTGCCACCCATGGCGCCTTTGGCGCGCTGGCCCATGGCATCGGCACCTCTGAGGTGGAGCATGTTCTGGCCACACAAACTTTGATCCAGAAAAAATCAAAAAACATGAAGGTCGAAATTACCGGAAAATTGAGCCCGGGCGTGACGGCGAAAGATATCACCTTAGCAGTGATTGGTGAGACCGGCACGGCCGGTGGCACAGGCTATGTGATTGAGTATTGCGGCGAGGCCATTCGCAGCCTGTCAATGGAAGGGCGCATGACTGTGTGCAACATGGCCATCGAAGGCGGCGCACGCGCAGGTCTCATCGCACCGGATGATACCACATTCGAATATTGCAAAGGCCGCCCCAATGCGCCCAGCGGCGAAACATGGGAGGCCGCGCTGGCCTATTGGAAAACGCTCTACACCGACGATGATGCGCATTTCGACAAGGTCTTAACCTTGAAGGGTGAGGATATCGCCCCTGTGGTCACTTGGGGCACCAGCCCAGAGGATGTCTTGCCGATCACCGCAAGCGTGCCTTCGGCGCAGGATTTCTCTGGCGGCAAAGTCGAGGCGGCCCAGCGCAGCCTAGACTATATGGGCCTCACAGCGGGCACACCCCTGTGTGACATTGAGATTGATACAGTCTTCATCGGCTCTTGCACCAACGGGCGGATCGAGGATCTGCGCGCGGCGGCGAAAATTTTGAAGGGTCGTAAGATCAAAGAGGGTATGCGCGCGATGATCGTGCCAGGCTCGGGTTTGGTGCGTGCGCAGGCCGAAGAAGAAGGGCTGGCGGACATCTTCAAGGAGGCCGGCTTCGAATGGCGCCTGGCGGGATGCTCAATGTGTCTGGCGATGAACCCCGACCAATTGCAACCGGGCGAACGCTGCGCGGCCACGTCAAACCGCAACTTTGAAGGCCGCCAAGGCCGCGGCGGGCGTACGCATTTGATGAGCCCTGCCATGGCTGCCGCTGCGGCCCTTACCGGAAAACTGACTGATGTGCGGGAGATGCTCTAATGGAAAAATTCGAAAAACTCACCGCCATTGCGGCCCCCATGCCGTTGATCAATATCGACACCGATATGATCATTCCAAAGCAGTTTTTGAAAACCATCAAACGCTCCGGGCTTGGCGTCAGCGCCTTTCATGAGATGCGCTATAATCTCGATGGCAGCGACAACCCCGATTTCGTGCTCAACAAAGACGCCTATAAAGGCGCCAATATTTTGGTTGCCGGTGACAATTTCGGTTGTGGCTCCTCACGCGAACATGCGCCTTGGGCGTTGCTCGATTTTGGCATCCGCTGCGTGATCTCAACCAGCTTTGCGGATATCTTTTACAACAACTGCTTTAAAAACGGTATCTTGCCTGTGGTTGTCTCCGAAGACCAGCTGCAACTTCTGATGAAAGATGCCGAAAAAGGCAGCAATGCGCGCATGGTGGTTGATCTGGAAAACCAGCAGATTGAGACCTCTGATGGCGAGGTCATCGCCTTCGATTTGGATCAACACCGCAAGCATTGCTTGATTAATGGACTCGACGACATCGGCCTATCGATGGAAAAAATTGCTTCTGTCGACGCCTTTGAAGCGCAAATGGCGCAGAGCGCTCCTTGGGTCTGATCGCTTTGGCCAGCCAAAGATCGGCTGGCCAAAACACCCCCCCGCGCGACAGGGGATTTGAAAAACGTCGCGTAATTCACTTAATAATTGATCGAATATTAAGAGTTTTGATCTCCACTCAGGCTCGCCATGAGCCAGACATTCGACCCAAATGCCATTTTGTTCATCCACCCGTCGCATCCATCGATGCGCCGGCGACGATATCTGCGCAGGTTTCGGGCCTGGATGCGCGCGCTCGCTCTTTTGATCCTTTTATGTCTGATCTACCCTGCGCCAGCCGTCAGTGAAACACTGCGATTGGCCAGCTACACCGCCGCGCTTGAGCGTAATGCGCCGGGGCTCTTATACCGCGACATCCTATACGGAAAATCATCCCAAATTCGCGCAGCGCTCCGGCTTATAGCCACAATCAAACCGGATGTTTTGGCGCTGCAACGCTTTGATTGGGATGCAGAGCTGCGCGCGGCGCGCGCCTTTCAATCGGCGCTCAAAGCGCAGGGTTGGGAGATGCAAAATCTTTTGGCACCACGGCCCAACACCGGGGTGGCAACCGGCGTCGATATTGATGGAAATGGGCAGATCGGTGGGCCCGGGGATGCGCAAAGCTATGGCATTTTCGCCGGGCAAAGAGGGCTTTTGCTTCTATCGCGCCTGCCATTCGACGTGCAAAATAGCCAAGATCACAGCCAAGTTCTTTGGGCGGAGGTGCCGCAAACGCAAAGTACAGACCCGCCTGAAATTGCCAAGGTGCAAAGGCTGGCCTATGTGGCGATGCTGCAGACCTCGATCACCTGGCGGCAGCACCCCATTTCCCTCCTCACATTTCACGCCAGCCCACCAGTCTTTGACGGGCCAGAGGACCGCAACGGCCGCCGCAATGCCGATGAGATTGCCTATGCCGCCGCCCTGATAGATCAACTCCCCAAACCCTTCGTGCTGCTGGCCAATACCAATCTTGATCCTTTTGATGGCGAGGGGCACAATGAGGTGATGCGGCAGCTTCTGGCCCATCCCAAGCTGCAAGACCCGACGCCTGCCAGCCCAGGCGGGCAAGCATCTGCCAACCCGCAGCATCGCGGTCCGGCGCAGCTCGACACGGTGGATTGGCCCGATCCGCGGCCCGGAAATCTGCGGGTCAATTATATCCTACCCTCTCGGGACTTTGCCTTGCACAACGGCAGGGTTCATTGGCCAACCAAGGATTTTCCTGACCCCCATGGAAATTCGCACAGATTGGTCTGGCAGGATGTCTCACTTCCTTGACCCCATAGGCCCATGGGGCTAGTCAGCAAGTTGACACAAACGAAAGGGCTATCCATGAGCACCCACTCCCTCCTAATTTTGCCCGGCGACGGGATTGGTCCTGAAGTCATGACCGAAGTGCGCAAAGTCATTGCCTGGCTGGCCGAACATCGGGACGTCCATTTTGACGTGTCCGAAGATCTGGTTGGCGGCGCGGCCTATGATGTGCACGGCGTGCCTTTGCATGATGACACAATGGCAAAAGCACAGGCCGCGGATGCGGTATTGCTTGGCGCTGTTGGCGGTCCAAAATATGACACTCTTGATTTTTCCTTGAAACCAGAACGCGGCCTGCTGCGCCTGCGCAAGGAGATGGATCTCTTCGCAAACCTACGTCCTGCGCAATGTTTTGACGCGCTGGCCGATTTCTCCTCGCTCAAACGCGATGTGGTTGCGGGCCTCGATATCGTTATCGTGCGCGAATTGACCTCCGGCAGCTATTTTGGCGAGCCACGCGGCATCTTCAAAGAAGGCAACGAGCGCGTCGGCATCAACACCCACCGCTATACTGAATCCGAAATTGAACGCGCCGCGCGCGCGGCCTTTGAGCTGGCCCGCCGCCGCAGCAATCGGGTTTGCTCAATGGAAAAAGCCAATGTGATGGAAGCAGGCGTTTTGTGGCGCGATGTGGTGACAGAAGTGCATCAGGCCGATTACGCCGATGTCGAACTGTCGCATATGTACGCGGATAATGGCGCGATGCAGCTGGTGCGTGCACCGAAGCAATTTGACGTGATCCTCACCGACAATTTATTCGGCGATATCCTCTCCGATTGCGCCGCGATGTTGACAGGCTCGCTGGGCATGTTGCCCTCTGCCAGCCTTGGCGCGCCAATGGAAAATGGCCGTCCGAAAGCACTCTATGAGCCGGTGCATGGCTCCGCACCAGATATTGCAGGACAGGGCAAAGCCAATCCAACGGCCTGCGTTTTGTCTTTCGCCATGGCGCTGCGCTATTCTTTTGATCTGGGCGCGGAAGCGACACGGATTGAAACTGCGGTCGAAAAAGTCCTCGCCGATGGGGTCCGCACGGCCGATCTGTTGCAGGCCGAAGGCGATACCGCTGTTTCCACAACACAGATGGGTGATGCCATCGTGGCCGCTTTGACCGCCAGCCTGTAAAAAGGTCCTCAAAAAACAAAAAACGCCGGGTCCGCCTGGCGTTTTTTTTTGACAAAGCCAGTGAAAACCGGTGCACTGCGGATATGGATATTATTGACACCGACCGCTACCCGATTGACCAACCTGACAGTGCCGAGTTCCGCGCGCTTTGTGCGCGATGCCAGGCCGATCTTGACACTCAAGGACTTTTCAACCTGCCTGGCTTCCTACGCCCCGAGGCCATAGAACGCACGCTCGATTGGGTCAAACCAGTCATCGCGCGAGATGCTTTTGTGCATAAGCGGGCCCATAACATCTATTTCAAAAAAGAGATTCCTGGCCTCGCGCCCGGTCATCCAGCCTTGCAAGAGCTGCAAACCATCAATCATACAATCTGTGCCGATCAAATTGAGGGCAGCCCCATAACCCGGCTTTATGACTGGCCTGCTTTTGCCAGTTTTTTGGCCCATGTCATGAATAAGCCCGCGCTTTACACAATGGATGATCGAATCGCCGGGGCCAATGTCATGACCTATTACCATGGCGAGGCGCTGAATTGGCATTTCGACCGCTCCGAGTTTACCACAACGCTGCTTCTACAAGCCCCAAAGGCCGGCGGTGAGTTTGAGTATCTGCGCGATCTGCGCACCGCAGAGGATCCCAACTATGCCGGGGTGGCAGAGCTTTTGATGGGCAAGCGCCAGACGCAGATTTGCCCGCAAGACGCCGGAACTTTGAACGTGTTTCGCGGCGTGAACACCGCGCATCGGGTCACGCCGGTAGAGGGAGACCGGCCGAGAATCAATGCGGTTTTAACCTATTACGAAACCCCCGGCCGGCGATTCTCAGAGCAAGAGCATCTCGGATTTTATGGCAGAACATTGGCCTAACGGCCCATTCTGTCGCAGATAGACCTCTCTAGGGTCGTCTTTGTAAAATTATTGTATGCAATATGTATACTATATAAGGCAAGGAGACCCTATGACGACTAGCCGCAAATCTCAATGTCTGGACGCGATCCGTCACCAAATCCTTTCGCTCGCGCTGCCACCGGGCAGTGATTTGGACGAGGCCAAACTCGGTGCAGAATTTGGCATGTCACGTACCCCACTGCGCGAAGTTTTGCAAAAACTCGCGGGAGAAGGCTTTGTCGATATCACCCAAAATAAGGGGGCAAAGGTCGTCTCGATGGACATGGCCGTGATGCGCAGTTTTTTCCAAACGGCGCCACTGATCTATGCCAATATCGCGCGTCTTGCCTGTGAAAATCGCAGCCTGCCACAGCTGAAGGCGCTCAAAATCAGCCAGCAACAGTTTAAAAAGGCCACCCTCAACAATGACCCCGCACAAGCGGCGATGCACAATCATCAATTCCATCACATCATTGGGGATATGTCGCAAAATTGCTACTTGATCCCAAGCCTCCAGCGCATGCTCATTGATCATACGCGCCTGAGCCAAACCTTCTATCGACCCGCGTCACCGGCTGAAAGCGCGCTGGTCAGACAGGCCTGCGAACAGCATGACCAGATGATCGCCGCCATTGAAAACCGGCACGCAGAGGTCGCCGTTGATCTGACTTTGCAGCATTGGGCCCTGTCGCAAGACCGTATGGAGCGTTTCGTGCGCCCCGATCCATTGCCCGTTGAACTGGCCAGCCCGAAGGAGACAGCCAATGCAATTTGAAGGCATCTATACCCCCGTGATCACCCCTTATCACAATGATTTTTCGTTAAATCAGGATGCATTGGAGGCCACGATCAACCGTCTGATCGAGGCTGGAGTCCATGGTTTGATTATCGCGGGCACAACCGGCGAGTATTACGCTCAGAGCACCGATGAGCGGGTTGAAATGATGTCTGTTGCGCATGAAATCATTGCCGGAAGGCGGCCGATGATTGTGGGCACGGGCGCTATTCGTACGGAGGATTCAATTCTCTATGCCAAGGCGGCCAAAAAAGCGGGTGCAGATGCGCTTTTGATTGCCACCCCGCCCTATGCCTATCCGACAGGTCGCGAGATTGCCCTGCATGCTTTGGCGATCGACCGCGCGGCAGATCTGCCGGCCATGCTCTACAATTATCCCGGCCGTATGTGCGTCAATATGGATGAGGAGACCCTCGACCGTCTGGGCCGCAGCCCAAATTTCTGCGCCATTAAGGAAAGCTCGGGCGATCCCAATCGGCTGCATATGCTGGCCCGCGATTATCCGCATATTGCCCTGTCTTGCGGCATGGATGATCAGGCGTTGGAATTCTTCGCCTGGGGCGCGCGCAGCTGGGTCTGCGCCGGGTCCAATTTTGCCCCCGAGGCGCATATTGCTCTGTACCAAAGCTGCGCTGTGGAGGGAAATTTCACCAAAGGGCGCGCGATCATGTCGGCCATGCTGCCCTTGATGCGGGTGCTCGAGCAGGGTGGGAAATTTGTTCAATGTATCAAATACGGCCTGACCCTACGCGGCATTGACGCAGGCCCGCCCCGCAAGCCGCTGCAACCGCTCAACAAAGACGACAAACGCCAACTGGCTGAGGTCATCGCAACGATGGACATCGCCATTGCACATATCATGGGAGAAGGCGCATGAGCGACTTACTAACAACCGCAGAGTATAAGGCGCTGGCCGCAGATCTCGACCTCCCGCGCACCGCTTTTATTGACGGCAAATACCGCGCCGGCCATGGCGCCGCTTTTACCACTTTCAACCCTGCCACCGGGCTGCCGCTGGCCGAAATTTCCGGCTGTGATGCGACCGATGTGGATCTGGCAGTGTCCAGAGCCCGCGAGGCCTTCGATCAAGGCCATTGGGCCAAACGCGCGCCATCGCAACGCAAAGAGGTGCTGGTCCGCCTGTGCAAGTTGATCACACGCAACCGCCGGGAATTGGCGGTGATGGAAAGTCTCGACAGCGGCAAGCCGATCTTAGATTGCGAAACCATCGACATTCCCGAGACCATCGAAACCTTGAAATGGCACGCGGAGTTGATCGATAAAATTTATGACCAAATGGCCCCGGCGCAAGAGGATGCCATCGCCATGATCCTGCGCGAACCCATTGGTGTCGTTGCCGCTATTTTGCCCTGGAACTTCCCACTGCTCATGATGGCGTGGAAAATCGGGCCCGCTTTGGCTGCGGGCAATTCTGTCATCGTAAAGCCCGCGGAGCAAACCAGCCTCACCGCCTTGCGCTTGGCCGAATTGGCCGCAGAGGCCGGCCTGCCCCGCGGGGTCTTGCAGGTCTTGCCCGGTGATGGGCCGACTGTCGGCGCGCCGCTTGGGCTTCACATGGATGTGGATATGGTCAGTTTCACAGGCTCGACCGAGACCGGGCGGCATTTCCTGCGCTACGCCGCTGACAGCAATTTAAAGAAAGTTGTGCTGGAATGTGGCGGCAAAAACCCCTGCGTGGTGTTTGATGATGCTGAAAATCTCGATGCAGTGGCCAGTCATGTGGTCAATGCTGCCTTTTGGAACATGGGAGAGAATTGTTCCGCCGCCTCGCGTCTGATTGTCCATCACGCCGTGAAAGAGCCCCTCTTGGAGCGGATCTTGGCGCGGTTGCGAGATTGGAAAACAGGCGATCCGCTCAACCCCGCTCATCACCTGGGCGCGCTTATTGATGCAGAGCATTGCGCCAAAGTGGCCAGCTATCTGACAGGGACCGCATTGGCCGGTGGCACGGCAGAGGGGCCCTTTGTGCAGCCAACAATTTACGAGATCAGCCCAAAAGATGCCAAAGCCATTGATGAAATTTTTGGACCAATCTTGAGCGTGCTCACCGTGGCCAGCAATGATGAGGCCATTGCGCTGGCCAATGACACCAACTACGGCTTGGCCGCCTCCGTCTTCACCGCCAATACCCGCAACGCCATTCGCGCTGCCCGCGAGATCAAGGCCGGAACCGTGACCGTCAACACCTATGGCGAAGGGTCCATCGCCACGCCCTTTGGCGGTTATAAACAATCGGGCTTCGGCGGGCGCGACAATGGTATTCATGCCCATGACCAATTCACCGAAATCAAAACCATTTGGATTGATCTCACCGATCCAGCCGATGGCGACAATGTCGGGTAACGGGAACGGGCCGCAAGTCTTGCCAAAGGGGAGGAACACTCATGGCTGATGCCGTTGGCACCACGCGGCGCGGCCGCGGCGCGCGAAAAACCATAAGACAAACCCGCGATGTTACGATGTTGCCCGCGCTGAAACGCCGCCTGCCCTTGACCGAACCCATGGATCAAGACCAGATCGAGAAGATCGATGCGGCCTCAATGAGCGTGCTTGAGGATGTCGGAGTGGTGTTTCGCGACCCCATCGCCATTGCAGATTGGCGTGCCGCGGGGGCCGATATTCGCGATGGCGACCGGGTGCATTTGGACCGCGGTCTTGTGCGTGACCTGATCTCCTCCATCCCCTCAAGCTTCACCTACCACGCGCGAAACCCCGCCAATAACCTGCCGTTCGGTCACGATCACGCCATCTTTGTGCCGATGACCGGCGCGCCCTATCTGCGGGACCTCGACGATATCAGGCGCAATCCAACCCTGGAAGACTTGGCAAATTTTCACAAGTTATCTCATATGCTGCCCGCGATGCACTCTTCCGCTCACCACATTGTAGAACCCTATGATCACCCGATCAGCCAAAGGCATTTGCGCATTACCTATTCGTCGATGAAACATTCCGACAAGACCTTCATGGGCATGACCACCAGTCCCAAAAATGCCGAGGATGTCATGGAGATGTGTGCCCTGCTCTTTGGTGCGGATTATATGCAAAGCCATCCGGTCGTCACAGGAAATTGCAATGGAAACAGCCCGCTGGTTTGGGATGAAACAATGCTGGGGGCGCTGCGGGCCTTTGCCAAATACAACCAACCCATCCTATGCAGCCCCTTTGTTCTGGGCGGCGCCAATACACCCGCATCCGTCGCCCCAACCGTGGCGCAGCTCAATGCCGAAGCCCTCAGCTGTCTGGCCTATACGCAGGTTGTCCGCAAAGGCATGCCTGCGATCTATGGCCATTATTTGGCCACCGTCAGTATGCGATCCGGCGCCCCTATGGCCGGCACGCCAGAAATCAGTTTGATGAATTTCATGATTGGCCAAATGGCGCGCCACTATAACGTACCCTGGCGGACTTCAAATACTTTGGGCGGGGCGAAAACCCTTGACGCGCAGGCGGGATATGAAAGTGCCATGACCTTGAATGCCGTGCTCATGGCCGGGGCGAATTACATCTGGCACAGCGCCGGATGGAACGAAGCCGGTATGCATTGCTCGATGTCAAAATTCGTGGTGGACGCGGAGCTTTGCGCCATGGGCTATCGTATGGCCGAGGGCATACGCTGGGATGATTTTGATGCAGCCATGCAGGCGGTGCGCGACATTGGGCCGGGCGGGCATTACCTTGGCCATTCCCATACGCTTGAAAATTTCCAACGCGCCTTTTTCATGCCAGAGATGTTTGACAATAATTCGATTGAACAATGGCAGGCGGATGGCGCTCTGGACACAAACACCCGCGGGTTGATACGCGCGCGTCAGATGCTCGACGAATATGAGGAACCAAAATTGGATCCTGGCATTGATGAAGCCCTAGGCGACTATATCGCGCGGCGTGAGCGGGAGATCCCGGCTGCCGACGCGCTGAACCAAGAGTATTGACCATGAAAGTCTCGCGCCTGCCCATAGATCCCGGCCCGGCCGCTTGGGCGGATCTTCTGCCGCCCGCCGCAGCGGCCCAAAGGCTGGAAGGCAAGCAAACCGCCGATTGGTTGGTGATTGGCGGCGGCTTTGCTGGCCTGGCGGCACTGGCGCGGCTCAAGCAGCTGCACCCGGCAGATAAAATCATTCTGCTTGAGGCCAGCCGTATTGCCGATGGCCCTGCCGGGCGCAATTCGGGGTTTATGATTGATCTGCCCCATGATCTGGCTTCAGAGGATTACGGCGGCGCGCTTAACGAAGACCGACAGCAGATTGCAGCCAATCGCGCCGCAATTGCCTTCGCCCGCCAGATGGCCGAGGAATTTGAGCTGCCCTGCGAAGCGTTTAACCCTTGCGGCAAGTTCAATGCGGCTGCCAGCGCAAAGGGTCATCGCCACAATCAAGACTATGCACGCCATTTGACCCAGATGGGCGAGCCTTGGGAGATGTATGATGCGGCGCAAATGGCGGAATTAACCGGAACCGGTTATTATCAATCTGGCCTCTTCACCCCCGGCACGGTCATGATGCAACCGGCCATGTATATCCGCGGCATCGCGCGCGGCCTGGCATCACATCATGCCCTGATTTTCGAAAATTCGCCAGTGATAGCGCTTGAGCACAATGGTGACTGGTCAGCCACCACCCCATCGGGCCAGGTGACAGCGCCGCGGGTTATTCTGGCCGTCAATGGCCATGCCAATTCCTTCGGGCTTTACCCGCAACAACTTATTCATGTGTTCACCTATGCCAGCATGACCCGCGCCTTGACCGCTCAGGAGGTGAAAACCTTGGGCGGGGCGCGCAATTGGGGCGCCACACCCGCCGACCCTTTAGGAACAACCGTGCGGCGCATATCTGGGATGGGCGGCGACCGCATCATCATCCGAAATCGCGCCACTTTCGATCCGTCCATGCAGGTCTCTGAGCGGCGCATTCGCGCTGTGTCGCGCAGTCATGACGCAAGTTTTTCCGCCCGTTTTCCCGCGCTGCGCCATGTATCCATGCAATATCGCTGGGGCGGGCGCCTGTGTCTTTCGCGCAATAATGTCGCCGCGTTTGGTGAGGTCATGCCGGGGCTCTATTCGGCCTGCTGCCAAAACGGTTTGGGAACGGCCAAGGGCACATTGCATGGCATGCTGGCCGCGGACCTGGCCAGTGGGCATGACAGCCCACTGTTGCAACAGGTCCAAGAGCAAGCCGCCCCGCGCCGCCTGCCCCCGCCGCCTTTGGCCTGGCTTGGGGCCAATGCGCTGATGAAATGGGGCGAGTGGACCGCCGGAGCGGAGCTCTAAACCTGCGCCCCTTACCTCATAAGCGACCTATCTGGGTGGCAGTCCAACCAGAGCGCGCGAGGCGGGTTCTCGCAGATGAAAATCTTCCCCCGCATACTCCGTGCCACCTGGCCCGCAGAGATAGGCAATCGTCTGCGCCACATCGGAGGCCGGAATATGGTCGGACAGCTCCAATTGGCTGACCGGATTAACCCCGGTGGCCTTGATCTCAACCTGCATCTGCGTCGCCACAGTGCCAGGGCTCAACCCCAAACAGCGAATGCCTTGATCGCCATATTCAGCATGGCCAGAGCGGGTCAATTGCAGCACCGCAGCCTTAGAGGCGCAGTAATGGCTCCAGCCTTCCAGCACCCCATAGGCCGCACCGGACGAAATATTGAGGATCGTCCCGCCCCCCTGTGCCGTCATGATCGGCAGGGCCGCCTTCATCATGTAAAAGACACCTTTAACATTCACATCAATCACCCGGTCCCAATCGGCGGCTTCGAAATCCGCCATTCGATGCACAGGCAAGAGCATTCCTGCGTTGTTGACGACAATATCAAGACGACCGAAGCGCGCCACGGTCTGATCAACAGCCGCCTGCACCTGTGCAAAATCGGCAATATCGCAGGCGATCGCCAGCGCTTTTGATCCAATTTTCTCTGCCAATTTCGCCAGTTCAGCCTCAGAACGAGCCGTCAAAACCACCTGCGCCCCAAGGGTTGCAATATGTTCAGCCGCCGCCGCTCCAATGCCGCGGCTTGCGCCGGTTATCAACACTGTTTGCCCTGAAAAATCCATTCTTGTTACGCCTTTTGCTGTGTCTGGCCAAAGGCTAGCTCTGCCGGCCAATCTGCACAAGTCATCACTTCTGGCTTTACCCAGCCAGCAAGCCATGGCACCACAGCTTCAGATTGGAGATTGCCATGCGCGCGACACTGATAATTTTGACTTTTGCCTATGTCTTGTCCCAATTTTATAGGGCATTTTTGGCCGTTTTAGCAGCGCCCTTGCAGGCAGATATAGGCGCGACCGCCGCGCAGCTCTCGGCGGCCTCTGGCTATTGGTTTTTAACTTTCGCTCTGATGCAATTACCCGTCGGCTGGGCCTTGGACACTTTGGGTCCACGGCGCACCAATGCCGCGCTTCTCGCTCTGGGAGCCGGTGGCGGCGCTTTGGTTTTCGCAGCCGCAACCGAACCGTGGCATATTTCCGCCGCGATGACGATGATCGGCATCGGTTGCTCATCGGTTTTAATGGCCGCATACTATGTGATCGCCCGCAGTTTTCCTGCCGCGGCCTTCGCCACGATGGCCGCCTTCATCTTGGGTATCGGCTCGGTCGGCAATATCGGCGCAGCCTTCCCGCTCACGCTGCTTGTTGACGTCCTAGGTTGGCGCTTGTCGATCGTCATCATCGCGCTCATCACCCTTGCAATTGCCGCCCTATGCTACGTGATCGTCAAGGATCCACCAAAGGTTGTAACCGATGAAAAGGGCAGCTTGCTCGACCTGCTCCGCATGCGCGCCATCTGGCTCATCTTGCCGCTGGTGCTGGTCAGCTATGCCCCCTCTGCCGGGTTGCGCGGCCTTTGGGTGGGTCCCTATTTCACCGATGTATTCGGCGCCTCCACAGCCCAGGTTGGCACAGTGACCACGCTGATGGCTCTGGCGATGATTGCCGGCACCTTTTGCTATGGTCCGCTTGACCGCTTATTGGGAACGCGTAAATGGGTGATTTTCACAGGCAATCTCATCGGCGGCCTGTTGTGCTTTGCCCTTTATCTCTATGGCGACGCGGGGTTCTGGAGCACCGCCGTCCTGATGGCCGGAATTGGTTTTTTCGGTGCTTCATTCCCGATTTTGGTCGCCCATGGCCGCAGTTTTTTCCCAGATCATCTGATGGGGCGCGGCGTGACTTTGATCAACCTGTTTGGAATCGGAGGCGTTGGCATCATGCAAAATGTCACTGCGCGGGTTTTTGATGCCAAGATAACACAAAGTCAGGCGCCGATTGTCTCATATAACGCCGTCATTTTGGTATTTTGTGTGACATTACTGCTGGGATTGATAATTTATATCTTCTCACAGGATAGAACTGACTAGCTGCCTCTTTCCATTGGAGACCTGGCGCGATACACGAGCCCGTCTTTGAAACAAGGAAGAGACCTATGTCTTATAAAGTTGTTGTTGTCGGCGCTACTGGAAATGTGGGCCGTGAAATGCTGAACATTTTGGACGAACGTGAATTTCCAATCGCGGAAATTGCTGTTCTGGCCAGCCGTAAATCCCTCGGCACGGAAGTGAGCTTTGGCGACAAAACTTTGAAAACCACCGATCTGGCGAGTTTTGATTTCGCCGGTTGGGATATGGCGCTCTTTGCGGTGGGCTCTGAAGCCACCAAAGAATATGCCCCGAAAGCGGCGGCGGCGGGCTGTATTGTGATCGATAATTCGAGCCTTTACCGCTACGATCCGGATGTGCCTTTGATCGTGCCAGAGGTGAATGCCGATGCAATTTTCGAATGCCACAAAAAGAACATCATCGCCAATCCCAATTGCTCAACCGCGCAGATGGTTGTGGCGCTCAAACCCTTGCATGATCGCGCGAAGATCAAACGGGTGGTGGTCAGCACCTATCAATCCGTTTCGGGCGCAGGCAAAGAAGGGATTGATGAACTTTGGGATCAAACCAAATCGATTTACAACCCGGTAGACAACAAACCACCCACCAAGTTTACCAAGCAAATCGCCTTTAACGTGATCCCGCATATTGATGTTTTCCTCGACAGCGGCGACACGAAAGAGGAATGGAAAATGGTCGCAGAGACCAAAAAGATTCTCGACCCCGCGATCAAGGTTACCGCCACCTGTGTGCGCGTGCCAGTTTTCGTGGGCCATTCCGAATCGATCAATATCGAGTTTGAAGACTTCCTCGATGAGGATGAAGCCCGCGATATCCTGCGCGAGTCACCTGGCATTATGGTGATCGATAAGCGCGAAGATGGCGGCTATGTCAGCCCAGTGGAATGCGTCGGCGATTACGCCACATTCATCAGCCGCATTCGGCAAGATGTCACGGTCGACAATGGCATCAACCTGTGGTGCGTGTCCGACAATCTGCGCAAGGGGGCGGCGTTGAATGCCGTTCAAATCGCGGAAGTCCTGGGCAATAAAGTCCTGAAAAAGGGCTAAAATCCTGAATATGGAATGAAAAGGCCTCGCTAAAATGCGGGGCCTTTTCATTGGCTCTTGGTATTGCCGGTTGAACCGGCTCTAAATCCGCACAAAATCCTTCAAGTTTGAATCAAACTGCTCCAAAGAACCCTCGGCGATGTCCGTCCACAGGCCATGCAGGGTCAGCTCGTTCTTTTCGACTGCGGCTTTCACAAATGGGAAGGTCATGAGGTTTTCAACGGAGACCAAAACAGCCTCACGTTCCAATCGCGCCACACGCGCCGCCTCATCCTTGATATCTTTGACCCGTTCATAGCCTGGGCGCAAAATATCCATCCAGCGGCCAACAAAGCTGCTGCTTTTTTCCAAATCTGGCGCATGTCCGGTGCACATATCGTGACAGCCCCGCACCCCGCCACAGCTGGAATGACCCAAGACGATAATATGAGATACTTTTAACGCGGTGACCGCATATTCAACCGCAGCAGAGGTGCCATGCGGCTCGCCATCCGGAAGATAGGCCGGCACCAGATTGGCGATATTGCGATGAATGAAGAACTCCCCCTGCTCTGCACCAAAAATCGCCGTCACATGAACGCGACTGTCACAGCATGAAATGACCATGGCGCGCGGGCGCTGCCCTTCACTGGCCAATCGGCGATACCAAGCATGATTGTCTTCAAACGTCGTCGCTTTCCAGCCATGATAACGTTGAATTAAATAGTTTGGCAGCGGTTTCACGTAGACCATCGGCACCCCCTTATACATAAATATTGAATTGAACTTACCAAATAGTTACAAAAAACTCGAGAGGTATTCTCATTTTGGCTTAGAGTTTGGTAAACTTTTTTGGGCAAAAAGCAGCCAGCTGTGGGGGCGTAGTAAATAGGTGAGTTCATGGCTCAAATTAGCATGCTTTTACATGACGAACATCTTCCCTTTTGCAGCAGCAAAATTGACGAGATCTATTGTGAGTTTGAGCCCCAACGGGCGAAAGCAATTATTAACGGCGCCTTAGATGAATTCGCCATCCGCCTTTCCGTTCTGGAATGCGCCGGCAAGCAAAACAATCGCTCTGCCGTACGCAAGGCCGTTGATGCTTTGATGAGCATCGGACATCAAATTGGACTGGGCGGGTTGACCAATGCCGCCCATAATGTGCGTGCGTTAACCGCAGCATCCGATGATCCCGCTCTGGCCGCCGCGGTGGCGCGGTTGGTGCGGCTGGGCGACATGTGCCTGGCATCGCTTTGGGCGATACAGGACCAAAAGAACAGGCAGCTTTAGCCAGCCCCCCGCATTCACGGATCCACGCAGGTTTTTGCCCGGCAAAGACCGCGCCGCATTGCATTCGCCACAGGGCAATGTTTACCTATGATAAAGCCATTCGAGGGATCTGCCATGTCAGCGAGTTTTGCCGCACCCACACCCAACGCCGTACCCTTGCACCTCATTGCCCGCGCGGAGGCGGAGAACTGGCTGGCCGCAAGGGGCGTCGCGGCGAAAAACGCCGCCAAAACCCAAAATTGGTCGGGTAAATTGGGCCAGATCTTGTGCCTCACTGAGCAGGGTCTGCCGGTGCGGCTGGCCATTGGCTATGGCGATACCACAGAGCGCAAACGCAAACGCTTCGGTGTGGTTGCCGGATTGTCCACAATGCCGGCACAGGTGTTTGACCTGGTCGAGAGCGATCAAGACCGAGCCAGGGACTTCGCTTTGGCCTTTGCTTTGGGCAAATATCGATACGATCGCTATGCCGCCAATGCCGCCCCAAAAGCCGAGTTGATCTGCCCAGAAGGAGTAGATGCTGAAAAAATTGAGGCGATTGTTTCCGGTGAATTTCTCACCCGAGATTTGGTCAACACACCGTCCAACGACATGGGCCCGGCAGAGCTTGAAGCGGCGGCCCGCGACTTGGCCAAAACTTATGCGGCAGATATATCAGTCGTGACGGGTGCAGAGCTGCTCGCGCAAAACTTCCCCCTGATTCACACGGTGGGCCGCGCCTCGCCGCGGGCGCCACGTCTCATTGATCTGTGCTGGGGCACGGCAGGTCCGCGGCTCACTTTGGTGGGCAAGGGCGTGTGTTTCGACACAGGTGGCCTGAACCTCAAACCCGGCGCCTCTATGGGGTTGATGAAAAAAGATATGGGCGGGGCAGCGCATGTTCTGGGGCTGGCCAAAATGATTATGGCCAGCAATATGCCAGTGAGGCTAAGGGTTCTGGTGCCCGCCGTTGAAAATGCAATCGGTGGTTCGGCCTTCCGTCCGCAAGACATTCTGAAGAGCCGTAAGGGTCTGACGGTCGAGATCAACAATACCGATGCCGAGGGCCGGTTGGTGCTCGCCGATGCCCTCACCTTAGCCGATGAAAGCCCCTGTGACGTGATGATTTGCATGGCAACACTGACCGGTGCTGCGCGGGTCGCGGTGGGGCCTGACATTGCACCCTATTTCACGCAGGATAATGGCTTGAGCCATGAGATCGCAACCGCCGCCGCCGAGGTTAACGATCCAGTATGGCAATTGCCCTTGCATGCGCCCTATGAGGCCATGATTGAGCCCGGCATTGCAGATTTGGACAATGCCCCTGCCGGTGGTTTTGCCGGTGCCATTACTGCTGCGCTTTTTCTACAGCGCTTTGTCACCCAAACCCAAAAGTTTGTGCATTTTGATTGCTATGGTTGGCAGCCCAGCGCCGCCCCAGCCCGCCCCAAAGGCGGCGTGGGTCAGGGCACGCGCGCCTTGTTTCACGCCTTGCCGCGCATTTTGAATCTATGAGCGCGCAGTCTCAAATCATCCAAAGCCTCAGCGATCTGTGCCGCAAGCCGCAAGGACCACGCGACCGTCAATTGCTGTTTGGCGATGGCTTTACGATCTTAGAGCGCGCGGGCGACTGGTGTTTTGGCAAGGCGACGAAAGACGGCTATCAAGGCTATATAAAAACCGCAGATTTAGCCCCCTACACACCCGCAACACATTGGGTGAGTGCCTTATCCACCCATGCCTATGCGGCACCCAATCTTAAATCACACGATCAGATCCCCCTACCCTTCGGCGCGCAGGTGACAGTGAGCGCAGAGCACGGCAATTTTTATCAAACCCCCGCCGGCTTCATCCCCCGCCAACATTTGCGCGCAACGGGCGATTTTCTGACCGATCCGCGAGAGGTGGCCAAGATGTTCCTTGGCTGCCCCTATTTATGGGGAGGCAATTCAGCGGCAGGCATTGATTGTTCGGGTCTGATACAGGCCGCCTGCCATGCCACGGGGCGCGCTTGTCCAGGAGATTCAGGCCCACAACAGAAATTTTTTCCTGCAACCGAAGGGGATTGGGCACCTGGGCAATTGATCTTTTGGCCCGGCCATGTGGCTTTGACCCTCAGCGCCACCCAGCTGATCCACGCCAATGCGCATGCAATGGCCGTTGGCATTGAAGCGATTGACGTTGCAATGGCCCGCATAGAGGCGGCCGGGGATGGGCCCATGCTTCAACGCTCGCAGCTGACCTAAAGTGCAAGCCCCTAATCAACCGCCCGGATCAACCGCCGCTCCAAGACCCCCAAAACAGATCCGAGATCATGGCCGCGTTTGAGAATTTGGCCCTGCGCCCCGATCAAAGCATACATGCCCTGTTTGGTGCGCAGCTTGGGGCGTTTTTCGATGCGGTAGAGCGGGTTTTCCGCTGTACGCTTGAAAATCGAAAAGACAGCCACATCGCGCAGGCAAGAAATACCATAGTCACGCCATTCGCCCGCAGCGACCATACGCCCATATAGCGTAAGGATGGGAGCCAATTCCAACCGATGAAAGGCAATTTTTTCGGGAATTTTCCGCAGAGACTCAGATCTAATATTTACAACATTCATGAGCGTAGAGTTGCGCCGAATTCACCAATAATCAACCCTGTCGTATTCCTGCCCTGAAATGGTCCCGCAACTTTCCGTTTCAGGTCATCACATGGCCTTTGTAACTTGCAATATGGGCGTCAAGCAAACGGGAGATTGGCTTTAAGTGTCATTCCTGCCCCCACTCGGATACGCGATGCTGATCTTTCGTTTGCTTGCTTCCAACGTCAGGGCTGCTTTGTCCTAAGCAAAGCGGCCCTGGCAAAACCACCCGCCCGAGATGGCACCACCATGGGCGAAATAAAGCCAAAACCGGTCTCCGGTTTTGGTGACCACTTGCCAATAATCACGCGTCCCGCTGCGCCAGGCTCTTTCAGCCAGCCACCACTCCGGGGCAATCCGCTCTGGCCCCTGAGCGCTGCGCACCTCATGAAGCTGACCGCGCCATTTGAATGTCAGTGGCAATGCCGCCTCGCTATGGGTCTGCAGGGCCTCTGGTGAAAAATGCACCAAAGGTCGCGCGCGCGGCGGCGCCGGCCAGTGCAAATGTGGCGCTGACCAGGCAGCGGCCTGCACCTGCGCGGCTTTTTCCGGTATATGGCTGTCACCGGGATGTAAGCGGGTCAGGGCCTCCAGTCCGATGCGGGCGCCCAATGTGCCAATTAAATCATCCAGCTTGGTATTTTCCAACACGCGCGCCGCAACCGCTTGACCAGCCTCAATATGCCCTTTGTGCTGATGGGCATGGATTGGCTCTGTTTGCGCCGCGATCAAGCGCAGCACATCAATGCCAAATTCTGCTTTGATATCCCCTAATTTTGATGCCAAAAGTGGCCGCATTCGCGCAATATCGGCGGAAGGTCGGGCCAACCCCACCTCAAGCGATTGCATGGTTTGATCTGTGCGATAGGCTTCCAGTCGCAATCGCCGCGCACCCTGACCTTTCTCGTTCAAACGCACCGCCAAGCGCGGCAGCAGCTTATCCAAAGCGGCCAACAGATCTTCAGCCAGACCAATTGGCTCCGGCAGGCTCAAACGGCAGGCGAAATGTGGCGCTTGTTTCGCCGGGCTAATGGGCTCGGGGGCCACGCCCAAGGCTTGATCCATCCGATAGACCGTCCCCTTGCCAAACCGCCGTGCAAGGGCCGCGCGGGGCTGACCCATCAAATCTTCCACCCGCCGAAGTCCAAGCCTGCTGAGCGCTGTAACAACATGCCCCTCCAATCGCAGAGCTGCCACAGGCAAAGGCGCAAGGGCTTGGCGCGTCAAGCCAGGCTGGGCAATACGGCCCGATGCGCCTCGATTGCTGCGCAGCTGCGGCGCGGCCCCTCCGCGCTCCCAATTGCGGCGTTTGACAGCGCGCGACCGGGTGGCGGGTGCCTCCTGATCAATCGCATCGCCCGTGCGGCTTACCCCCAAGGGCTGACCTGCATAGCGCGCCAAGGCCCATGCGGCGCCTTTTGTATCCGCCATGCCGATATGCACAGAAAGGCCAAGATCCAGGCAATCTTGCTCCACCTGCTCGATAACCCCTTCCTCACCCCCAAATAAATGTGCACAACCCGTCAAATCAATGACCAAAGAATGAGGCGGTTCTTCCGCCACCCAGGGCGAAAACTTAGAGGCCCAGCGGCGCAGACTGTTTAAAAACCGCGCTTCACTCTGAGGATTTCGAAGCCGTGTGATAAGATCGGGGCACATGGCCATAGCGTCGCGCAAGGGTTGATCCAAGCGCAGCCCCCGCTCCTCCGCCATTTGTGACAGGGAGGAGATCACCTGCATCTGCCCACGATCTTGCACCACGGCAAAAGGCAACTCTTGCGTCATACGGGCCTGTCGCAACAGCCGCTCTGCACCCATCCGAGGAAACCATAATGATAAAACACGTCGATGTGACATAACCGCAGACTTTGTTCACTATATGTTCTATATGCCAAAGCCTATCTCAGAGTCGAGTCCTGCCCAGAAGGGTCTGTGCAAAAACGGTCGGTTTCGACCCAGCGCAAATACGCTTGAGTTTTGTCCCAAAGACTGGCCGACGCAGACGTCGGTTTGCACCTGATAAAGGTCTGTTGTGCGGACGAAGCTGCCGTTTGCCGCAACCGCAAATATAGATGAAACAACATGATTGCTGCGCCAGCCCAGGGTGGCAAGGCTGTGGACAGTCTCCTCAGGCTATGTGACGTGTGACGGCCTGTACGCGTGCATGAATTTCCTTCGCGAGCTTGTCTCTGCCTTCCCCATTATCATGGTAGTGCAGATAACGGATTGGTTTTAGGTCAAAGGGAACGTCGTCATGCGACTGAGTAATCAGGACAACCTCTTTACCGAGTGTGTGAGCGATTCCGGCCTCGTAAAACACATTGGGGTTCTTGCCAGACAGATCACAGACGATAACCGCCGAGGTGCAAAGCAGTTCGATAATGTCGGTCATGATATGCGCATGAACCCACATGTCATCTGCTCGTTTGCACTGGTAGCCATCGGCTTCTAGTGCGGCCTTCACATCTTGATAGACCGATGTGAACGCCCCCGAAAAAGGCATCATGAACGACACAAGCTTCGGCTCGACCGGCTTATCGCTCAACTGGAAAACGGTCCGAGCGTCTCGCTTTCCAACCTTTTTCCGATGTAGGACGTAGAACAAATCTACGTCTTTGATTGCCCAATGGTTCCTATGAAATTCAAGGCGATCCATGTGAAGATCGGACGCCAATTCGTAAATTTCCGAATTGGTCACACGAGGAATGTCCAGGTCAATCGAATAGTGCAGTTGATAGTCGGTCCCATTGCGCTCGATCCGAGTCAGCCACCCAATCCTAGCGATTTCGTCGCCAATACCTTCTTCCAAAAAAAGCGTAGGGAGTGCCATCACGCCGGAAATATCGAGTATCCCACTCCGCATAAACCGATCTTCAAGTTCTTCCGGAGTATTCTCAAATACTCGCTCGGCCGGAATCGAGCCACGGCGGTCATTTTCCAATCTACCTGAAACAATCAAATTGAACATTCTTCCTCTCCAGTATCGGCCAAGATATAGTAGCCAAACGGCGGGATGCCATCAATTAAAAGGTGTCGAATCAAGCACATTCATGGACGAAATGGGCGTCCGGCTAGCGCTAGCGTAGAGGTGCGCAAATATTCTCTCTACTCGTCGCTTCAGAGCACTACGGTCCGTTGCGCAAAGCTCAATGTCGACCACTGACTTGAGCAGTTGTCCGCCTCGCCTCGTAGAAAGGCCTGTTATGGTCGGCCTCGCTCCCTGTTCATTTTCTGCAACCGAATCATTCTGCGCAGACAGCGGTGGTTATTCTGGGCTCAGAGTCCGAATTCTCCGCACCATGAATGAGCGGCCGCTTTCGGTCAAAAACCCAGTACCAAAACCAGTAGCTCTAAAACGGTGGAATACCGCCAGCGATCAGGTAAACAGAGGCGCGTAGAAAAGGAGATTGTCATGACCAAACCCGTAGTACTTTGCATTTTGGATGGATGGGGTTTGAGCGACACCAAGGAAGGCAATGCCCCTGCCCTAGCGCATACGCCAAATTTTGATCGCCTCATGGCGCGCTGCCCAAATGCGCATTTAATCACCCATGGGCCTGACGCCGGTCTGCCCAGCGGACAGATGGGCAATTCCGAAGTTGGCCATACCAATATTGGAGCAGGCCGGGTGGTGGCTATGGATTTGGGGCAGATTGATCTGGCGATTGAAGACAAAACTTTCTTCCAAAACCCTGCTATTTTGGACTTTGCCGCCAAACTCAAGGCCAGCGGTGGCGCGGCGCATCTCATGGGGGTGATTTCCGACGGCGGGGTGCATGGGCATCTTGACCATCTTCTGGCCGCCAGCAGGTTACTTTGTGACATGGGCATTCCCGTCCTCATCCATGCCATTGCCGACGGGCGCGATGTCAGCCCCAGCTCGGCTCCGGGCTATTTCGCCACCCTGCAAGAGCAGCTGCCACAAGGCGCGCAGATTGGCACAGTCATTGGCCGCTACTATGCTTTGGACCGCGATAACCGTTGGGAGCGGGTGCAAACCGCCTATAACGCCATCGCCCATGGCACAGGCGTCAAAGCTGCCACCGCCCAAGAGGTGATTGCCCGCGCCTATGCGGAGGGCCAGACCGATGAGTTCATCCCCGCCAGCGTGATTGGCGATTACGCGGGACTGCGGCCGCAAGATGGCCTATTTTGCCTAAATTTCCGCGCCGACCGGGCGCGTGAAATTCTAGCCGCCCTTTGCCAACCCAATTTTGACGCATTTGACACAGCGCCCCGGGTCACATTAAGCGCACAAATGGGGATGGTGTCTTATTCCGATGACCATGACACCTATCTCACAGCCGCCTTCCCAAAGCGCGATATCCCCAACACGCTGGGCGCCTGGGTGGCGCACCATGGCAAGCGCCAATTTCGCCTCGCGGAGACAGAAAAATATCCCCATGTGACATTTTTCATGAATGGCGGTCTGGAAGTGCCCGCCGCTGGCGAGGATCGTTTCATGCCCAGCTCACCCAAGGTCGCCACCTATGATATGCAACCTGAAATGTCAGCCGCAGAGGTCACAAAGCGCTTTGTTGCCGCCATTGAGCAAGGCTATGATCTGATCATCACCAATTATGCCAATCCTGATATGGTTGGGCATACGGGCGACTTAGCGGCGGCCATCGCCGCTTGCGAAGCGGTGGATCACGGACTTGGCCAGGTGGTGGAGGCATTGGAGCGCTGCGGTGGCAAGATGATTGTCACCGCCGATCACGGCAATTGCGAGATGATGATTGATCCCATCACCGGCGGGCCACATACGGCCCATACGACAAATCTGGTGCCGGTCATCGGGGTGGGCTTGCCGCAGGGTTGCCGATTGCGCGTCGGCCGATTGGCCGATCTCGCGCCCACGGTTCTTAAGCTGATGGATCTGCCCAAACCTGACGAAATGACAGGTCACTCCTTGATCACCCACCCCTAACGGCAAAATCCCGCCCATTCTCGCCTATATCTGCCCATAGACGCGCCGAGCTGCCATCTTTGGCAAAGAATAACGGGTTTGGGCGCGCAATCAGCACAGTAGGGGCTGGAAAGCCGGGGCAAGACAGGCTTTATATAGGCAAAGACGCAAGTCGGGTGGCGCAGGATGCAGTGCCCCGATGCAAAAAGGATTGTAACATGAAAAAGTTTTTGATTGCAGCGATGCTCGGCGGGCTCCTCGGGGTGGTGGTCGCCCCGCAATTGGCTGGACCGCTTTTGGCCAAGGAAACCGACCAAGCAGAAACCTATAAACAGCTTGAGCTTTTTGGTGATATTTTTGACCGCATCCGCGCGGAATATGTGGAAGAAGTGGATGACAAGAAGCTGATTGAAGCGGCAATCAATGGCATGCTGACCTCTTTGGATCCACATTCAAGCTACCTCTCGCCCGATGATGCCAGCGATATGCGCATTCAAACCCGGGGCGCCTTTGGTGGGCTGGGGATTGAGGTGACCCAAGAGGATGGGTTTGTAAAAGTCATCACCCCAATTGATGACACCCCCGCGGCCGAGGCTGGGGTCGAACCTGGCGATTTCATCACCCATGTGGACGGGGAGAGTCTTTTGGGCCTGACATTGGATGAGGCGGTGCAATTGATGCGCGGTCCGGTCGGTTCGGAAATCGTGATCACCGTGGTGCGCGAAAGTGAATCTGAGCCTTTTGACATCAAAATCATCCGCGACACCATCAAACTGACCGCCGTGCGTGACAAGACAATTGGCCAGTCCATTGTGATGCGGGTCAGCACATTTAATGACCAAAGCTACCCAAATCTTAAAGACGGAATCGCCAAGCAAATTGAGGCGGCAGGCGGTATTGAGAATATCAACGGCTTTGTCATTGATCTACGCAATAATCCCGGCGGATTGCTGAACCAAGCGATCAAAGTCTCGGATGCGTTTCTTGAAAAGGGTGAGATCGTTTCAACCCGTGGACGCGCGCCCGAAGATGGCGACCGTTGGAATGCGCGGGCCGGCGATTTGGCCCAAGGAAAACCGATTGTGGTTTTGATCAATGGCGGCTCGGCCTCTGCCTCTGAAATTGTCGCAGGCGCATTGCAAGATCACCGCCGGGCGATTGTTGTGGGCACCAAGAGCTTTGGAAAGGGCTCTGTTCAGACCATCATGCCCGTGGCCGGCGATGGGGCGATGCGCTTGACCACTGCGCGCTACTACACCCCATCAGGCCGGTCCATCCAAGCGCTTGGAGTCTCGCCCGACATCATTGTACAGCAGCCCCGCAAAGACCCCAACAGCACCGAGGATGAAGCCGCTGAGGACGAAGGCAGCACGCGCACTGAAGCTGATTTGCGCGGGTCACTCGACAACGACAGCCTGTCAGACGCGGACCGCGATCAAATTGAGCAAGAGCGCGCCCGCGCCGAGGAGGCCGCGAAGCTGCGCGATGAAGATTTCCAGCTGTCCTATGCGATCGATCTGCTCAAAGGCCTATCGGCCATCCAACCGGCACAATAGCAGATGCGCCACTCTGATATTGAACAGCTGCCCTATAGACCCAATGTTGGCGTCATGCTCATCAATCGGGCGGGCCTGGTCTTTGTCGCCCAAAGGCTCGAGCATTATTCTGAGGCTTGGCAAATGCCCCAGGGGGGCATTGATCCGGGCGAGGATGCCCGGGTGGCTGCCCTGCGTGAACTGGAAGAAGAAACCGGCGTTCCAGCGCAAAAAGTGCAAATCCTTGCGGAAACCCCGGGCTGGATTCCCTATGAGCTGCCCGCGGATTTGATCCCACAGCTTTGGGGCGGCAAATACCGCGGCCAGGAACAAAAATGGTTTTTGATGCGTTTTCTAGGCGAAGATTCAGATGTGAATATTGACACAGATGAGCCTGAATTCTCCGCCTGGAAATGGATCGCCCCCGCCGATCTGCCCGAGGCGATTGTGTCTTTCAAGCGCGATGTCTACCGCTCCGTGCTCGCCGCATTTAAAGAGCATCTACCGTAAAGGCGGCGGATCTATGCAGCCATAGATATTTTGCGCCGGCCCTGCGCGGTCAAAATGCTGCACCTCAGCTCTTCAAAGACCGCAGCCGTAAGCGGATGGCCATAACCGGCGCCGCTGTCGAGATTGACTCTGTTGCCATAATGGCAGGCCCGCTCGATCGGCGAATGGCCATGCACGATAATCTTTGGATGCCGACCGTCAAAATCCAGGAACTCTTCGCGAATCCACAAAAGATCTTCTTCATTCTGATCGCACAATGCGACACCGGGGCGGATACCTGCGTGACAAAAGAACAAATCCTCTGTCTCAAAGGTCAAAGGGCACCCCTCAAGAAAATCAAGGTGCGCCTTTGGCACCGCGCGCAACGCCTCGTCATGCACCGCGGAGAGCCGCCGGCGCGCGCTGAAATCCAGACCGTAAGAGCGCAGCGTGTCTTGCCCGCCCAATCGCTCATGCAGCCAACTCAAATCGGTAAACAGATGCGGATCTGCCCGGCTTGGAGTTTGCAAAAACCACTCAAACATCCGGTCATGATTGCCCTTTAAAAATGTCCAATTGCGCCCCGCATCGCGGCCCTGGATCAAAAAATCCAAAACGCCACGACTGTCAGGCCCCCGATCGATATAATCGCCAAGAAAGACGATGGGGGCCTCGGGCCCACCATCTTTTTCAATCCATTCAATCGCTTGGGTCAGCCCGGCCAATTGGCCATGGATGTCACCAATCGCATAGAGCGCCGTCATGAGACATCAAACTCTAAACGACTGACTTGGTTGAATTTTCCAGTCGCCTGCAAATCGGCCAATACCAGATCAGAGACCGGCGCATCCACATACAGCAAGGCAATCGCCTGCCCACCTTCCGCTGCGCGCCCCAATGTAAAATTCGCAATATTCACTTCATTTTTCCCCATGGTCGAGCCCAATACACCGATAATGCCCGGCACGTCATTATTGGTGGTATAGAGCATGTGACGCCCAATTTCCGCATCTACATTGATGCCCTTGATCTGGATAAAGCGCGGCTTGCCATCGCTGAACACTGTGCCGGCAACAGAGCGTTCCCGCGTTTGGGTAACCACTGTAACTTTAATGTAGGCATCAAATACCCCAGATTTATTTTGATTGGTCGTGCTGATCTTAATGCCGCGCTCTTCTGCAATCACTGGAGCGCTCACCATATTCACATCAGGATTACCCGCTTTCATGATCCCGGCCACAACTCCGCAGTTGAGCGCTGCGAGATTCATCGAAGCGACCGTGCCATCATATAAAATATTAATGGCCTTAATGGGCTCGGAGGTCATTTGCCCGATAAAGGCACCCAAATGCCCAGCCAATGCCAACCATGGCCCCATGGTCTTAGCCTCTTCAGCTGTCACCGATGGCATATTCAGCGCATTGGTCACAGCGCCCGTCAGCAGATAGTCAGACATTTGTTCAGCCACTTGCACGGCCACGTTTTCCTGCGCTTCCGTTGTGGCAGCGCCCAAATGGGGGGTGCAAACCACATTGGGCAAGTTGAACAAAGGGCTGTCTGTTGCCGGCTCCACTTCGAACACATCGAAGGCTGCCCCGGCCACATGACCCGATTTCAGCGCCTCGGCCAAAGCGACCTCATCGACCAAACCACCGCGGGCGCAGTTGATGACCCGCACACCGGGTTTCATCTTGGCAATCGCCTCAGCATTCAAAATATTGCTGGTCTGCTCGGTTTTGGGCACATGCAATGTGATGAAATCGGCCCGCGCCAAAAGCTCGTCCAGGTCCACTTTTTGCACGCCCAATTTTTCGGCCCGCTCTTGGGAGAGGAAGGGATCATAGGCCACAACCTTCATCTTGAGGCCCAAGGCACGCTCACAGACGATGCCGCCAATATTACCCGCGCCAATCACGCCAAGGGTCTTGCCCGTAAGCTCTACCCCCATGAATTTGGATTTTTCCCATTTCCCCGCGTGGGTAGAGGCGCTGGCCTCAGGAATTTGCCGCGCCACAGCGAACATCATCGCAATGGCGTGTTCTGCGGTGGTGATCATATTGCCAAAGGGCGTGTTCATCACGATCACACCTTTTTTGGAGGCAGCGGCCCGGTCGATATTATCCACACCGATGCCAGCCCGGCCAATCACCTTTAGATTGCTGGCCGCATTGATAATTTTTTCTGTGGCCTTGGTCGCAGAACGAATGGCCAAGCCATCATATTGATCAATGACAGAGAGCAATTTGTCTTTGTCCTTGCCAATGCTGGGATCAAAATCCACCTCAATGCCACGATCGCGGAAGATTTGAACAGCAGTTTCAGAGAGTTTGTCAGATACGAGTACTTTCGGGGCCATATCGGCGCTCCTTATTTTATGAGGGAAGAAAGTGGGGCTAGCCCCACCTAAAAATTATTCTGCGTCAAGCTCGCAGCGGTAAGCCCATTCCAGCCAGGGCAACATCGCCAGGACATCTGCCGTTTCAACCGTCGCCCCGCACCAAATGCGTAGGCCTGCTGGCGCGTCGCGATAGGCACCGATATCCAGGGCCGCGCCCTCCGCCTCTAGGCGTTTGGCGACCGCTTTGGCAAAACCTGCCGGATCTTGAATGCGCGGATCGGTGAATTTCAAACACACTGAGGTGACCGAGCGCGTCGCCGGATCCACAGCAAGATTGTCAATCCAATCCCGGGTGTCGCAAAAATCCCAAACCGCTTTGGCATTGGCCTGCGCGCGGGCGATCAACCCTGCGAGACCACCAAGGCTTTCAGCCCAATCCAACGCAAACAAATAATCCTCAACGCAGAGCATCGACGGGGTGTTGATCGTCTCGCCTCGGAAAATGCCTTCGATCAGCTTGCCGCCCTTGGTGAGGCGAAAAATTTTCGGCATGGGCCAGGCCGGGGTGTAGCTTTCCAGCCGCTCCACCGCACGGGGTGAGAGAATAAGCACCCCATGCGCCGCTTCCCCGCCGAGCACTTTTTGCCAGCTGAAGGTTGTCACATCAAGTTTGTCCCAAGGCAGGTCCACGGCAAAGGCCGCAGAGGTTGCGTCGCAAAGTGTCAAACCCGCGCGATCGGCCGCAATAGCAGAGCCATCAGGCATACACACGCCGGAGGTCGTGCCGTTCCAAGTGAAGCAAACGTCATTGTCATAATTCAGCGCCGCCATGTCGAAAATTTCGCCATAGGGCGCGATATGTTCGGAGGCCTCGATCTTCAACTGTTTCACAACATCGCTGACCCAGCCGGCGCCAAAGCTTTCCCAAGCCACCATCTGCGCAGGGCGCGCGCCCAGCAAAGACCACATGGCCATCTCAAAAGCGCCAGTATCGGAGGCCGGTACGATGCCGATTTTATAATCTGCCGGGATTTTTAGAACGCGGCGGGTTTGCTCTATGGCCTCAGCCAATTTTGCCTTGCCGCCTGCTGCGCGATGCGAACGGCCAAGCCAAGCATCACTCAAAGCGCTCTGGGTCCATGTGGGGGGTTTGGCGCAAGGGCCAGAAGAAAAACGCGGATTAGCCGGCCGCGATGCCGGATGTTCAATAGCCATCAATGCTATCCTCTCAGATATGCGCCCTTCGTTGGGGAAGGGTGTCCCACCTGCTGAGCTACCCAATTGCCCATTCAGCCACAAGAGCAGAAATGTCGGATTTTACACAAATTGCATCGCAGCCGGGCCACATTCTGAGCCGATCGGAAACTTCGCCATCCGGGCAAAGTGTTGTGGCTTGGCGGTTGGGGTATGCAGAGGTCTTTTTAAGGATAGGCAGCGCGCAGTTGACCTATTTTTTCATCGGTGACGTCACCCTCGATGAGCACATGCACTTGGCCGTCTCGGCCCACCAAAGCGGTATAAATCTCGTTGCCCCCATCGATGCCCAATGCCTTATTGAACGCACGCTGGCTCGAATAAATCGTAATCGTCCGTCCGCGCATGGCGGTTGAGGTGATGCCGGAGCGCATGCCATTATCGACGAAGCTGCGAAACAGAGCCGCGCCCCGGCCCACCACGGGCAGCTCAGCCCAGGCCGGCCCCCCACGCTCTTGCAACCCCAAACGCGCCACCCAGGCGTTGATGCTCGGCTGTTGGTTCCGTTTATAGGCAATGAAAACAATCGTGGGATCACCCGGAAAATCTTGCGGCAGGCTGACAGCGCGCCCGTTCAAATCATCGGCATCCAGCGAAGGAAACTGTAACTCTGCTATCGCCATATTCGCCCAAAACACCACGACCAACGCCACGAGTATCCGCATTGTGCTATCCCTTTGCCCAAATGTCTTTCAAGGTTGTTTCGCCCGGCAGGCGGCTTTGGATCACTTGCAACTGTGCAAACTTCTTGGCACATGGCATGAAAGAAGGAATATCGCGGATGTTTGTAACCACTTTATTGTGCCAGCCAGGCCAAACGGCCATCACCCCCAATCTGGCGCAATCGCTCTGCAATGCCTGGGGCGGGCGGGACCTCACTTGGTTGGCACCGCGCGAGGCCGTGGAATTTGAATGCCTGCAAAGCCCCGACACCCTCTGGCCGGTGTGGCAAGAGATGCAGGCGCAGAACATTGATCTGGTGGTGCAGCCCAGCGCCGGGCGACGCAAGAAAATGTTGCTGGCCGATATGGACAGCACCATGATTGAGCAAGAGTGCATCGATGAACTGGCCTTGGAAGCCGGCGTTGGCGATGAGGTGTCACAGATCACCGCAAGAGCGATGAATGGCGAATTGGATTTCGAACAAGCCCTGCAAGAGCGCACCGGGCTGCTCAAGGGTCTGGCGGTTGAGATCATCGACAAAGTCTATCAAACACGCATCACCTATATGCCCGGTGGCGCGCAGCTTTTGGCAACGATGAAAGCGAATGGCGCCTATGCGGATCTTGTCAGCGGCGGCTTTACGGACTTCACAGCCAAGGTTGCCAGCACGCTTGGGTTTGATAGCCACAGGGCCAACCGGCTGTTGCAGGCGGATCACTCTTTGACCGGTGAGGTGGGACTGCCCATATTGGGCCGTGAAGCAAAGGTGACAGCGCTCAACGAGCTTACAGCCGCGCGCGGCCTCACGCCTCAAGATGTCCTGGCCGTTGGAGATGGCGCCAATGATTTAGGCATGTTGCAGCAGGCCGGGACCGGCGTGGCGCTTCATGCCAAACCCATCGTGCAAGAGCAGGTGTCAGTGCGCATCAATCACGGAGATTTGACCGCGCTGCTCTACCTGCAAGGCTACTCATCTTCGCAATTTGTCACACCCTAGCGCTTGATCGACCAAAGTGGACGCCGCTTTGGCCGGTTGAACATATCCCAATTCAATACCTTAGAGGAGCGCCGAAATCTGTCCCGTCTGCAGCCCATCCCAATTGTGGATCGGGCCCAAGCGTTTGAGAGCGGCGGGATGATCCGCCTCCAGCACCCCAAGACGGATCAGCAAAGCCGCGATCAGCGCCTCACTGGCGCGGGTCGCCCCATCTTCAATCTTCACCGCGATCCCCGCCCGCAGACCTGGGATAATCGCGATAAACACAGCCTCTGCCCCCGTCTTCAGTGCAACCCCAGGAGCCGCGCGCATCAATTCCGTGCAGGCACGGGTCTCGCCCGCCACCAATTCCGGATGCGCCATCATGGCATCGCGCAACTGTGAAGCGGCCTTTCCAAGCGGATCGGCGCCGCCGGCGGCACAGCGCGCCATAGCCCGGGCCAAACCGGCTATACTGCAGGCCCAATTGGGCGCAGAGCAGCCGTCAATGCCATAGCCAGGGCTGGTCTCGCCGGTCATCTCTTCAAAGGCCGCCCGCACGGCAATTTGAACCGGGTGATCCACCTCGTGATACTCGGGCCCGGCCCGCAAATGTTGCGCCAATGTCAAAAAACCGCAGTGTTTTCCTGAGCAATTATTGTGGTAACGGCAGGCGGATTGATCGGTTTTCACCAGGTGGTTACTGGCCGCTATATCCCGGGGCCACTGGGTCCCACAGCGAAAATCCGCATCGGTCTTGCCGAGCTGCCCCAACCAGTCCAGCACAAGCTGCGAATGGATATCAGCCCCCTGATGTGAAGCGCAGGCCAATGCCAGATGCCGCGCCGTCAAGCCTTGGGCCGCGGCCGCGCCAGAGGTCACGAGGGGAAGGGCTTGCAATATTTTGCACGATGACCGGGGCAGGATCACATGCTCAGGATCACCCCAAGCCTCTAAAATTTCGCCTTCGAAATTGCAAACCACCGCATGACCGCGATGCTGACTTTCTAAAAATTCGCCCCGCCAAACTTCGATCAAGGGAGTTGCGTTTAACATTTCGGTCTCCAAATAAGCATTTTTTTGCCAAGAGTACCCTTTGAGGGCTTCCCCCACAGGTCTCTGGTGCGTTAGGTTCCCCATACCAAAGGACGACCTCTACGGCCAGATGAAACCTCTGCGCCCATGGGACGACCGGCGAAATTAATAAAGGCGTATCTAATGTTAAAGACAGTGATTTCTTCTGTGGCATGTGTTTTGGCACTTCTTTGTTCGGCCGCTTCCGCGCAAGAAACCTCAAACCGGGTGGCCGCCAAAACCGATTGGTCGGTTTTCGTAGAAAGTGACCCAAAAGAATGCTGGGCCGTGACGGCTCCCAAAGAAACTGTCAACACCAAGGGCGGCAAGGTCGTTTCGGTGCGCCGTGGCCAGATCCTTCTGTTTGTATTTCACCGCCCCGGGAATGATGTGAAAGGCCAAGTGGCCTTCACCGGTGGTTATCCTTTCGCCAAGGATCGCCCGATCATTTTGAACATCGACGGCGCCGATTTTGAGCTCTCAATCGATGGCGAATGGGCCTGGCCGCCCAGCCCAAGCGATGACGCTAAGATTGTTGCAGCCATGAAACGCGGCGCAAAGGCCGTGATTACAGCGCAATCAGAGCGCGGCACGGTGACAAAAGACACATTCAGCCTGAAAGGCTTCACCGCCGCAGTCACCGATTCTGAAAAACGCTGCACCGGCTAAAATGCTCCGTACGATTGGCAAACACCCCGGGCCCTGCTAAAGCAGGGCCTTCTTCATATGGATAACAGCCATGACCTCTGCCTCCGCTCCCATCACCCAAGATCTCGTGACCCTGCCACGCAAGTTGCCAGAAGGGCCCATCAATCTGGTTGGCCTGACGCGGGATGCGCTGCAGGAGGCTTTGATCACAGCGGGCACCCCTGCGAAGCAGGTGAAAATGCGGCTGGGGCAGCTCTGGCAATGGATCTACGAAAAAGGCGTGCGCGATTTTGAGCAGATGACAAATCTGTCCAAAGACTACCGCGCGCTTTTGGCGGACCATTTTGTGATCGCAATTCCCGAAGTGGTCTCAAAGCAAGTGTCAACTGATGGCACACGCAAATATCTGGTGCGCATTGCGGGCGGGCATGAGGTGGAAACGGTCTACATTCCTGAATCTGATCGCGGCACGCTCTGCATCAGCAGTCAAGTTGGCTGTACCCTCACCTGTTCGTTTTGCCACACGGGGACGCAAAAACTGGTGCGCAACCTCACCGCAGGGGAAATTATTGGCCAGGTGATGCTGGCTCGGGATGATCTGGGCGAATGGCCCGCTCCGGGGCGCAATCCGGCCACCTCTGCAAGGCTTCTATCGAACATCGTCCTTATGGGCATGGGCGAGCCACTGTATAATTTTGAAAATGTCCGCGATGCGATGAAAATCGCCATGGACCCTGAAGGCATTCAACTGTCGCGGCGGCGCATCACCCTCTCGACATCCGGCGTCGTGCCAGAGATCGCGCGAACAGCGACAGAAATTGGCTGCCTTTTGGCCGTCTCCTTTCATGCCACCACAGACGAGGTCCGCGACAAGCTTGTCCCCATCAACAAGCGCTGGAACATCGAGGCTCTTCTGGAGGCCCTGCGCGACTACCCAAAGGCGAGCAATTCAGAGCGGATCACCTTTGAATATGTGATGCTCAAAGGCATTAACGATAGCGACGCCGACGCGCATCGCTTGGTTGACCTGATCAAAGGGATACCCGCCAAAGTTAATCTCATCCCCTTCAACCCTTGGCCCGGCGCGCCCTATGAGCGCTCTTCTAACAATCGTATCAATGCGTTTTCAGAAATCGTCTATCAAGCTGGCTATGCCAGCCCCGTCCGCAAGCCGCGCGGCGAGGATATCTTTGCCGCCTGCGGACAGCTCAAATCAGCCACCGAACGCGCCCGCAAGAGCCGCAAGGACATCGCAGCAGAGACCGGCATTCATTCAACCTAGCGAGGGAGACAAACTATGGTGACAGCAAAGGATGTGTCCCACGCCTGGACGCGGATCAAACCCCATGTGCTGCGCACCCCCGTCCTCGAAACCGATGTCTTTGGTATGCCCCTCACCCTCAAACTCGAACAGATGCAGCATACGGGCAGCTTCAAAGCCCGCGGCGCAATGAATTCTTTGCTCTCGATGGACGTACCCAAAGCCGGCCTGGTCGCTGCCAGCGGCGGCAATCACGGTGCCGCAGTCGCTTGGGCCGCAGCACGCTTGGGTCACAGAGCCCGCATTTACGTGCCCGAACTGGCGGGTGACGCAAAAATTAATCTGATCCAAAGCCTTGGCGCTGATTTGGTCGTTGTGCCCGGTGCCTATGCCAATGCATTGGAGCAGGCCTTGAGTTATGAAAAAGACAGCGGGGCGGCGCAGATCCATGCCTTCGATGCCCCCGGCACGGTGGCTGGGCAAGGCACGGTCATGGCAGAATGGGAAGAGCAAGGCCTCATGGCCGATACCGTGTTGATCGCCGTAGGCGGTGGCGGTTTGATCGGCGGCGCCATGGCCTGGCTTGAAGGGCGGCGTAAATTGGTTGGGGTCGAGCCATTCAATGCCCCGACGCTGACCCAAGCATTAGAACACGGGCCGCAGACCACGGTCGAAGTCTCCGGACTGGCCGCCAATGCCTTGGGCGCGAAACAGGCCGGGCGCATTTGTTATGATTTGGCGCGCGCGACCGGCACAAATTGTGTCAATGTGGAAGATGAGGCCATCGCAGACGCGCAAAAGCGGCTTTGGACCGCGCTGCGGCTTGTGGTTGAGCCAGCCGGGGCCGCGGCCCTCGCGGCCCTGCTCAGCGGAGCCTACCGCCCCCAAAAGGACGAGCGCCTGGCGGTGCTTCTCTGCGGTGCCAACCCGGCCGCCTCGCCCTTTGGACCCGCAAAGCTGCAATAGGCCGTGGACCTGCGGCGCAAGTTTCAGTATGAGGCAGTAAATTTACATCAACCGGAGGCCTTTATGTCCAACGCACAGCTAGAAATTGCCATTGAGGCCGCGTGGGATACACGCGACACCATCACCCCCGCCACCACCGGCGAAACCCGCGACGCGATTGAAACAACGCTCAATGCGCTCGACAGCGGCAAGCTGCGGGTTGCTGAAAAGCAAGAAACAGGCGATTGGCATGTCAATCAATGGGCCAAAAAAGCGGTTCTCTTGGGCTTTCGTCTGAAAGATATGGAATTACAGGCCGGCAGCGCCCAGGGCGGCAGCTGGTGGGATAAAGTCGACAGCAAATGGGCCGGTTGGGGCACGGACGATTGGACCTCCGCAGGCTTCCGCGCTGTGCCCAACTGCGTTGTGCGTAAATCGGCCTATATTGCCCCCGGCGTTGTTTTAATGCCTTCTTTTGTAAACCTGGGCGCCTATGTGGACAGCGGCACTATGGTCGACACTTGGGCCACTGTCGGCAGCTGCGCGCAGATTGGTAAGAATGTGCATCTCTCCGGCGGCGTGGGCATCGGCGGCGTTTTGGAGCCCATGCAAGCGGGGCCGACCATCATTGAAGACAATTGCTTCATAGGCGCACGCTCGGAAGTCGTTGAAGGCTGCATCGTGCGCGAAGGCGCGGTCTTGGGCATGGGGGTCTTTATCGGCAAATCCACCAAAATTGTAGACCGGGAAACTGGCGAAGTGATGTATGGCGAAGTGCCGCCTTACTCAGTTGTGGTGGCGGGCTCGATGCCCTCCAAAAACAACATCAATCTTTATTGCGCAGTGATCGTGAAACGGGTGGACGCCCAAACGCGCTCCAAGACAGCCATCAATGAGCTTTTGCGCGACTAAACCCTTCATCTGCATGGCCGCGCGCGGAGCGGGGCCATGCAGACGGGTCACGGCAACCAACAAAGCAGCAGGGTCATGACTGAAAAAATTAAGCGCACCCACCATGTCTATACTTTGCTTGTCGAAGTCGGACGCAAAGAAGGCGACGGTCTGCCTGAGGCGGCCACAGGCGGCGCATTGATGATCTATGCCAGCGGCGTCGATGAGCCCGAAGCCGTGCGCGAAACGGTCGCCATTCTCAAACAAGCCGATCTCGCGCCCTTGGATGTGACTGGCTATGGGAGTTTGGAAGAACGGCTTGAAGAGGGCCATGATATCACAGAAGACGAGCGCGCCATGATGCAACGAGCTTTGGATGAGAACAGCGTTGTGGTGGCACAGATGACACCCTTCTTCGAAAATGCTCCAAAAGGAGCACATTGATGATTGATCCGGCCGCCCTTACCGAAGATCTCATTCGCTGCGCCAGCGTCACCCCGAAAGAGGGCGGCGCCTTGCAACTGTTAGAGCGGCTTTTGACCGCCCATGGATTTCACTGCACTCGGGTGGATCGCGGTGATGTGTCCAATCTCTTTGCCCGCTGGGGAAAAGGCAAAACCTTTGGCTTCAATGGTCACACCGATGTTGTACCGGTCGGAGATCTCAAGGCTTGGAGTGTCGATCCCTTTGGCGCAGAAATTCGTGATGGGTTTCTCTATGGCCGCGGGGCCACTGATATGAAATCTGGTGTTGCAGCTTTCGCCGCCGCCGCGATCGATTTTGTCACCGAAAGCCCGCCGGATGGCTCGGTTGTTCTGGCCATTACCGGCGATGAAGAAGGCCCGGCCAAAGATGGCACCGTCGCACTTCTTGATTGGATGCAAACGCAGGGCGAAAGGATGGATCATTGCTTGGTCGGCGAGCCGACCTGCCCTGACGTCATGGGAGATATGATGAAAATCGGGCGTCGCGGCTCGATGAACGGCTATTTCACCATCACAGGTGTTCAGGGGCACGCGGCCTATCCGCATCGGGCCAATAACCCACTGCCAGCTATGGCACGCCTCATGGACCAACTCAGCACGGCCACTTTGGACACGGGCACAGCGCATTTTGACGCCTCAACCCTAGCGGTGGTCACCATTGATACGGGCAACCCGGCCACAAATGTCATTCCAGCGCAATGTCGCGCCACAGTTAACATTCGGTTCAATGACGCCCATTCCGGTGCCAGCCTGACCGATTGGCTGCAAGAGCATGCCAACGAAGTGTCGAAGGACTTCAATCTGCGCGTTGACCTAGACGTAAGTGTTTCGGGCGAAAGTTTCATGACGCCACCTGGGGAATTGTCGGACCTTGTCGCGCGCGCGGTACAGGTGGAAACAAACCGGACCCCGGTGCTCTCAACCAGCGGCGGCACGTCTGATGCCCGCTTTGTGCAGCATCATTGCCCCGTGGTCGAATTTGGCCTGGTCGGCAAAACCATGCATCAAGTCGATGAGCGGGTGGAAATCGCGCAAATCCATCAACTCAAATCGATCTATACTCGGATCTTGCGTGACTATTTCGCCTAAATACCGACGACGTTTGGTGGTCATGGTCAAGGAACCACGGCCAGGGCGGGTCAAAACCCGGCTCGGGCGTGATATTGGTATGACCGCCGCTGCATGGTGGTTTCGTCACCAAACGCGCCGGCTGCTGCGGCGCCTGCAAGATCCCCGCTGGGAGCTCATTTTGAGCGTCGCGCCCGATCATGAAGGTCTGCAAAGCCGCATTTGGCCGGCGCATTTGCCGCGCATTCCGCAAGGCTCGGGAGATCTTGGCCAGCGGATGAAACAGGTGTTCGACAGCCTGCCGCCCGGCCCGGTTTGCATTATTGGCGCCGATATCCCCGAGATTTCGCGGCGCCATATCTGGAAGGCCTTCGCCAGCCTCGGCCCCCATGAGGCCACGCTCGGCCCCGCCCCAGATGGCGGTTATTGGCTGATCGGGCTCAAACGCTGCCGCCCCAGCCCCAAAGGCTTGTTTGAGCAGGTGCGCTGGTCAACAGCCCATGCATTGCAAGACACGCTGACCAGCTTGTCAGATTTCACGGTCGCCCGCGTCGACGTGCTGCGCGATATTGACAGCGCGAAGGACCTCAAAGATCTGGGGTCTGTGCCCTAAGCGGCCATGGCTGCGGATAAAGCCGTGTCCAGAAGCGCTTTGATTTGTTTTCTGGAGGTTCCGGCAACAATACGGCCAAGCTCTTGATCCCCATGCAGAACAACCAACGTCGAGCGGCGTGGAATACCAAGCTCTTTGGCCAGTTCTGCGCGGCCAAATTGATCATAGTCAATGGTAACAAATTCGATCTTCTCACCATAGGCCGGGTTGTCCTTCAAAAGTCGGGCCAGCGTTCGTTTTTGAGCGGCACAGGTGGTGCACCATTCGGTGGTGTAATCCACAAATACGGTCTTACCTTCCGATAGCAATTGCTTAACCAGCCCCGGCTCATAGGCTTGGGCGGCCAGCGAGACAGCCGGGGTTGCCAGAAAACAGCTGGAAGCCATTAAAAATTCACGACGGTTCATGACACGATCTCCTCAAAAGGGTTTTAAAATCGAACAGACAAATCTTGCAGCCAATAGGGTAGGTTTTGCACGGCCCAAACTTCAATCCGGTGGTGCACACCAAATAGAATGGCCCCCCCCACCAGAACGAAAACCACCCCCAAAATAGGACGGGCGCGATGGGACAAAGCCCGCATCCACTGCACGCGGCGTTGCAACAGGTTGCGGGCCCCATAGGCCAATACACAGATGATGGTAGAAACGCCCAGAGCAAACCCTGTCATGATTGCTCCAGCCCAAAGAAGTGAGCCACCCCCGCTGGCCAAAGCAATCGCCCCACCCAGGGTCGGGCCAATGCAGGGTGACCAAACCATACCCAATAACAAGCCACCGATGAATTGCCCGGAAAGCCGGCCACGGTCAACCTCGTCCAGCTGTGCGTCTGCTCTGGACGCAAGCCCATTGGTCAGCCGGGTGAAGACCGCGCCTAAACCAGGCGACATTAACGCCAAGCCAAAGAGTACCATGACCCCAGCCGCAACCTGTGCCACAACCTGATCATTGATCCCCAACGCCGGACCGAAGGCTGAAATGCCGATGCCCAGCACGATAAACATCACGCTCATCCCCGCCGCCAAGGCCAGGGGCCCCCATTTGCTGGCCTGCAAGGCCGTCGCCAGAACGATGGGCAGGACCGGCAACACACAGGGGTTGATCAAGGTCAGCAGCCCCGCAAGATATGCAAAAACGATCTCCATGGAGCCATTATGCGTCACAGCAAAGCCCCTGTCACGCAGATACGCAGTCCGATGCGATCACATTATCGTGCCGTTATTGCAATGTTTGCCGGGCCATTTGCACCGCCAAAATACCAAACATGATGATGACAACCCCAACAATATCCCAAATCCGCAGGGTCTCACCCAACAATACCGCTGCAATCATCACCCCAAAAAATGGATTCAAGAAGTGGAAAGTGGCCGCCTTCACCGCACCGATCCGCTGGACCAGCCAGAACCAGATAAAGGTGGCCACAAGACCGGGCATCAAGACCGTATAGGAAAAGGCGAGCACCAATTTCATCGACCAATTGACCACGGGCTGATCAAGAATAAGGCCCGGAATGACCAGAAAAGCCGACCCCACCAGCATTTGCAATCCGACGATCATCAACAAGTTGCCCCCCGATGAGGCGCCGCGCACCATCAAAGTCGCCACGGTCAGCGAAGCCACCGCGATGAAGCAGAGAGCAATACCATAAAAATCTGCCCCCGCCTGCATCCGAGCCCCCATGATGAGCGCAACGCCACCCGCACCAGCGCAAAGCCCCAGGACGCCCAGCGCAGAGAGGCGTTCTCGAAAGATCACCCAGCCAGCAAAGCCCACCGCCAAGGGCATCGTCGAGGCGATGATCGAGGCCAAAGAGGCTTCCACAGTCTGCATCGCCACGAAATTCAAACCTAAATACAAAGCATTTTGGCAAAGTCCAAAAACAATCGTGGCGCGCCACTGCCCGGGTGTGAGGCGCCATGTTTGCCCCAAAAACCGCGCAAGAGCGATGCCAATCAATCCTGAAATCAGAAACCGAAGGGAAAGGGACAGAATCGGCGGCGCGTCTGCCACAATGATCCGCGCAGAGGTGAATGCAGAAGACCAGATCAACGCGAACGCCAAGCCAGCCAAAATAGCGCGTATGTCCATCGGTATGTATCCTTAACCTACCGGCAGGAGCTTTGCGCAGTATTGCGCCCTGGGCAAGGCCATTTTGCGCAACCCAGACCAGTTGCAAATACAAAAGCCCGCGCCAGAGATCCGGCGCGGGCTTTCATAAAAAACTTATTTTTATTTAACCATTTACGCTGTCTTTGAGCGCTTTCGCAATGGTCATTTTGACAACTTTATCCGCATCTTTTTTGAAGCTTTCACCAGTGGCGGGGTTGCGCACCATCCGCTCTGGACGCTCACGGCAATAGATTTTGCCAACACCTGGCAAAGTCACAGCGCCGCCGCCGGAAACTTCGCTGGTGATCAACTCACAGATCGCATCCAACGAGGCCGCTGCGGATTTTTTATCCGTGCCCATTTTCTCTGCCAATGCGGCAACCAATTGTGTTTTCGTCATAGGTTTCGACATATATTTTCTCCTAACAAGCCCAACACCTTGGGCACCAATCTCCAACAGTTAACTGCATATTGTAGAAAGACACAACAAATTGTATCGTAAAAATTGAAAAAAATGACCAAAAGTCTCAATTTTATAGAAATGCTGTCTCCTCAAAACTTCTTAACTTACGCGAATGTATTCTCTCAAGCGGCATTTCGCGCAAAAGCTCCATTGCGCGAATACCTATTCGAAGATGACGCGAAACTTGAGTTTTGTAAAAGCTTGTCGCCATGCCGGGCAATTTCAACTCCCCATGCAGCGGTTTATCGCTGACGCACAGCAGGGTCCCATAGGGAACGCGGAATCGATAGCCATTGGCAGCGATCGTGGCACTTTCCATGTCTAGGGCAATGGCACGCGATTGGCTGAGCCGGTGCACCGGGCCGGATTGGTCTCGCAGCTCCCAGTTGCGATTGTCGATGGTTGCCACCGTTCCTGTGCGCATAATTTGCTTCAAATCATATCCCTGCAGGGCTGTGATCTCAGCCACAGCCTGCTCCAGGCTGGTTTGGATTTCGGCCAAAGCTGGAATCGGCACCCAGACCGGCAAATCGTCATCCAAGACATGATCTTCGCGCAAATAGGCATGGGCCAGGACAAAATCGCCCAGGCTTTGCGAATTGCGCAGACCGGCACAGTGCCCCACCATGATCCAAGCATGCGGGCGCAACACCGCGATATGATCCGTGGCGGTTTTGGCATTCGACGGGCCCACGCCAATATTCACCAATGTGATGCCATTGCCATCTGCGCGGGTCAGGTGATAGGTCGGCATCTGCGGCATTTTTTGCGGCGCTTGCAAAGGGGCATCTGCGGTTGTGATGCGATGATTGTCCGGTCCAACAAAGGCCAGATAGCCACTGTTTGGATCTTCCATTTGCTCACGGGCGAAGGCCTCAAATTCCTCCACATAGAATTGGTAGTTGGTAAACAATACATGGTTCTGGAAAAATTTCGGATCTGTGGCGGTGTAATGGCGCAAACGGGCCAAGGAATAATCCACCCGCTGCGCATCAAATAGGGCCAAGGGTTGCGTGCCATCCGGCTGCACAACATCCGTTCCGTTGACAATATTATCATTGGTTGTGGCCAAATCAGGCACATCGAAAACATCACGCAGCACAAATCCAGCCGCATCCGCTGGAACCACGAGGCTTGGATCATGCGCCACGGCAAAATGGACCGGGATGGGCGTGTTCGAATAGCCAACCTGCACAGTGCAGCCATGATTTACGATCAACAACTCCAACTGTTGCTCTAGATAGTTCTGGAACAAGACCGGTTGGGTGATGGTCGTGGCAAAGACGCCCGGCCCATAGACATGACCAAAAGACAGGCGGCTATCCACCGACGCATAGCTTGAGGTTGTGATCCGCACCTCCGGGTAAAAGGCCCGATAGCGGGTGCTGCTATCGCCTGAGCCCAGAACCGATACGAATTTTTCGCATAAAAAATCAGAGGCCTTTTGGTACAGGGCAATCAAATGTGCAACAGCCTCTGGCGCTTGCGCAAAACTCTGCGGGGCCGCGTCATCAGGCAGGGTGAAAACAGGATCAAGCGTCCGCATCTTCTTGCCCCCCCTCTTGCACCACGGGCACAAGTTCAAATTTACGCACATCCACCAACCCGAGATCCGAAATGCGCAGATCTGGAATCACCACAAGCGCCAAAAGGGAGTGCTGCATATATGCATTGTTCAAGTGACAGCCACAGTCAGCCATGGCCTGCACCATGGCCGCGGCCTTGGCCGCAACCTCTTCAGCTGGCGCATCAGACATAAGGCCGGCAATGGGCAGTGCCACCAAGGCCAATTCCCGCCCGTCTTTCCATACGCTCACACCGCCGCCCACCTCTGCCAAGCGATTGGCGGCCAGGGCCATATGCTCGGCACAGGTGCCCACCACAATCATATGATGGCTGTCATGGGCCACGGTAGAGGCGATGGCCATCTCGCCCTGATAGCCAAAACCCGACACGAAGCCATTGGTCACACTGCCCCGTGCCCGGTGCCGCTCAACCAGGGCAATTTGGCAAATATCACCCTGCCCGCAAATGCGCCCGCCCCGCACCGGAAGCTCCGCCTCCAGCGCCTGCGTCGGCGCTTGGTTCTCCACAACGCCAATCACACGCACTTTCGCCACATCAACACCACCATCAGGCGCGGGAATAGCAAACTCAGCGGCAGATTTTTCTGCCCCCATGTGGACCGTATTGCGCGCCGCAGCCGGCCAGGCGATATGCGGGCATTCTGTGGTGATCTTCCCCGCCAGCGCCACGGTTTTGCCCCTTGCAATCACCCGTTGAATCGGCAGCTCTCGCAAGTCAGAGGTGAAAATCACATCCGCCCGCCGGCCTGGTGCAATACTGCCCAATTCCCGCTCAAGACCGAAATGCGTTGCCGTGTTGATTGTGGCCATTTGCAGCGCGACCAAGGGATCACAGCCGCAAGCAATGGCATGACGCACCACACGGTTCATATGCCCGTCCTGCACCAGCGTTCCAGAATGGCAATCATCGGTGCATAAAATGAAGTTGCGCGGATCCAGCCCTTTCTCGGTGATCGCGGTGATTTGCGTTTCCACATCATACCACGCACTGCCCAGGCGCATCATCGAGCGCATTCCTTGACGCACCCGCATGACAGCATCCGCCTCACAGGTGCCTTCGTGATCATCCGCCGGGCCGCCTGCGGCATAGGCATGAAACGCCGGCCCCAGATCGGGGCTGGCGTAATGGCCGCCAATTGTTTTGCCCGCGCGGGCTGTGGCCGCCATCTCGGCCAACATCTGTGCATCGCCGTTGACCACACCGGGGAAATTCATCATCTCCCCAAGCCCGATGATCCCGGGCCATTGCATCGCCTCTGCCACATCCTCGGCGCTAATCTCATAGCCGGTGGTCTCCAGACCGGGCGCCGATGGCGCGCAGCTTGGCATTTGGGTGAAGATATTCACCGGCTGCATCAACCCCTCGTCATGCATCAGCTTCACCCCGGGCAGGCCCATAACATTGGCGATCTCATGAGGGTCGGTGAACATCGTAGTGGTGCCATGCGGGATCACCGCGCGGGCAAATTCCGCTGGGGTCAGCATACCACTTTCCACATGCATATGCCCGTCACAAAGGCCGGGAATCACATAGCCACTCCAGCGCAACACCTCTGTCTTGGGCCCGATGCAATGGCTGGCATCCGGGCCAACATAGGCAAATCGCCCCGCCGCAATTGCCACATCCCATCGCAAAATTTCGCGTGTATGCACATTGGCCAATTGGCCGCCTAAAATAACCAAATCTGCTGGCCTGCGCCCCGCAGCAACCGCAACCAGATCGGCCGCGCATTCAGACCAAGCCCTAAATGAATTGTCCATAAGGTAGAATTTCCGATCTAGACGGGCTGCGCAAGTCCCATTACAGTTTTTTTCACAGTAAAATACCTTTGGGTAAAGGGTTTAGTATGAATATTGTTATTTTCCACAATCCCAATTGCGGCACGTCGCGTAATGTGGTGCAAATTGTTAAAGATGCGGGTTTCAACCCTACCGTGGTTGAATATCTCGATACCGGCTGGACAAAGCCACAGCTGCAAGCGCTATTTGCCACCGCAGGCCTGAGCGCCCGGGATGCCTTGCGCACGTCAAAATCACCAGCGCAGGAGCTGGGATTGATGGGCTCTGATGTGACCGAAGAGCAATTGCTCGACGCTATGGTTGCCCATCCCATCTTGGTGAACCGCCCCTTTGTCGCCTGCAAAGGGCAGGTGCGACTCTGCCGTCCCTCGGGGCAAGTGCTCGATATGTTGCCACACTGGCCCGCCGCCCCCTATGCCAAAGAAGATGGCAGCCCGCTCATCACGGCCGATGGCGCTGTGGTGCCGGGCGCCTAGACGGGAATAGCTTATCTCAACGACACCAGCCTATCTGGCCGCAACCGACAAAGGACACTTCCATGACAGCCCCCGATCTGCGCCCCAATATGGACAATTGGCAAGAACGTGTCGATCTCGCCGCCGCCTTTCGCTGGACGGTCCGATTAAACATGCACGAGGCGGTGGCCAATCACTTTAGCTTGGCCATTAATCCCGAGGGGACCAAATTCTTGATGAACCCCAATCAAATGCATTTCTCTCGCATCAAGGCTTCCGATCTCATCGTTGTGGATGCCAATGATCCGGCCAGTATGGAAGGCCCCGATGCGCCAGATCCCACCGCCTGGGGCCTACATGGCGGGCTCCATCGCTATTGCAAACACGCGCGCTGCGCCATGCATGTGCATTCCCCCTATGCCACGGCCTTGGCGTCTCTCGCGGACAGCACGCTGCCACCCGTAGATCAAAATGCCTGCATGTTTTTCAACCGCTATGTCATCGACAACAATTACGGTGGCTTGGCCTTCGAGGAGGAAGGCGCGCGTTGCGCCAGCCTATTTGAAGATCCCAAAAAGAAGGTCATGATCATGGGCAACCATGGCATTTTGATCATCGGCGAAACCGTCGCTGAAACCTTTAATCGCATGTTTTATTTTGAGAGGGCCTGCCAAACTTATCTCCTGGCTCTGCAAACCGGCCGGCCGCTGCGCATTCTTGATGCCGAAATTGCGGAAAAAACCGCGCAGGAGCTGGAAACTTATCCCGAGCAAGACGCCAGACATTTGGCCGAACTCAAGGCCATCTTGGATGAAGAGGGCTGCAATTACGCCGCATAGACCACCGGGCGCACAGGCGACAATTGCGCCTAGCCCAACTCCCGGCGCAAAGCCTGTGGCGTGGTGCCATATTCTGAGCGAAACGCACGGGTCATCGCACTGGCGTCTTGATAGCCGCAACGCACAGCAATCTCCGCCACTGAGATGGAGGTTTCAAGCGCCAATCCCCGCGCCCGCTCGAGCCTGATCCGCCGGTAAATGACCTGCGGCGCGGCGCCAAGCCGGGCCAGGGTTTGCCGTTCCAAGTGCTTTTGACTGCGCCCAAGCTGCTGCGCCAATTGGGCAATCGGCAAAGGCTCCTCAATGTTGGCCCGCATCAGATCCACCGCCCGTGCCGCAATCCCGCCGCGCCGATCCGGCCGCTGCGCATAGGCGCCAGAAAACAGATTTTCAACCCGCAAGCGCAGGGCCGCCCCCTGTTGCTTTTCGATCAATTGCATCGCCAGCGCAAAGGCTGTGGACGCACCGCCGCAAGTGATCCGATTGCGATCATAGATGACGGCCTCTTTTTGCACATCGACCTCCGAAAACCGCTCCGAAAACCGATCAAGCTCGTCCCAATGTATTGTCGCCCGATGCCCGTCCAACAGACCGGCTTGCGCCAACAGCCAACTGCCCGTGTCGAGCCCCGCAAGCGTGTCAAACCGCCGTGCCGCCGCGCGCAAAGCCCGGCTGCTTGTCACATTGGCATGGGTCAAAAACCCATAAGACGGCATGACCATCAATATATCTCCGCGCATATCGGCAAGCTGGGCATCCGCTTCCAGACGCAGACCCGAAGACGAGTGCACCCCCTGTCCGGCGAGGACCACAATATTCCAGTCAAAGACCTGTTGCCCCGACAAATCATTGGCCGCACGCAGCGGTTCGAGAACATTGGCCAAACAATGATTTGAAAAGCGATCAAACAGCAGGATCGAAATCTGAAGGGGCGCGGCAGAAGGATTTTTCGAATAGGGCATGATTTAGTCTATTACCGCATGATATAGCCTGGCAATAGCCCTAGCCTCACATCAAACAGCCGTGAAGGAGGCCCCCATGCTTTATGGATTATCTGCCGAACAAGATATGATCGCACAAACTGTACGCTCATTTGTTGAAAAAGAAATTTACCCTCATGAAGAGCTGGTGGAACGCACGGGCGAAGTGCCCAATGAAATTGCCCAACACATCAAAGAAAAAACGCTGGAGCTGGGCTTTTATGCCTGCAATTTTCCTGAAAGCGTGGGATGCGCGGGCCTGTCGCATGTAGATTTTGCATTGGTCGAGCGTGAATTGGGGCGCGGATCTATGGCGCTCAATCATTTCTTTGGTCGACCACAAAATATTCTCATGGCCTGTGAAGGCGATCAAATTGACCGCTATCTCATGCCCGCCGTGCGCGGCGAGCGCATGGATGCTCTGGCAATGACGGAACCGGGCGCCGGCTCTGACATCCGCGGCATGAAATGCAGCGCCCAGCGCGATGATGGCGATTGGGTGGTCAATGGCAGCAAACATTTCATCAGCGGCGCAGATCATGCAGATTTCTTCATCGTCTTCATCGCCACAGGCGAAGACCAAACGGACAAAGGCCCCAAGAAACGGATCACGGCCTTTCTGGTCGATCGCGGCACAGCGGGATTTTCTGTGCGCGATGGTTATAAATCCGTCAGCCACCGTGGATATAAGAATATGATCCTAGAATTCGATGACTGCCGCCTGCCACAGGCACAGGTGCTTGGCGAGGTGGATGGCGGCTTTGAGGTTATGAATACTTGGCTCTATGCCACACGGATCACGGTGGCCACCATGAGCGTTGGCCGCGCGCGACGGGTCTTTGACTATGCCCTGCACTATGCGGCCGAGCGCGAACAATTTGGTCAGAAAATCGGAAAATTCCAAGGCGTCAGCTTTCAATTGGCCGATATGATTACCGAAATTGATGCGGCAGATCTTCTCACCCTAGCCGCCGCTGACCGCTTAGATAAGGCGCTGCCGGCCAACCGCGAGATTGCCTCCGCCAAGCTCTACGCCAGTGAGATGCTGGCGCGTGTGACCGATGCGGCCATTCAAATCCATGGCGGCATGGGCCTTATGAGCGACTACCCGCTTGAACGCTTCTGGCGGGATGCGCGGGTCGAGCGCATATGGGACGGAACATCCGAAATCCAGCGCCATATTATCAGCCGCGACCTGCTGCGGGCTTTGGGGGCATGATGACCCGGTGCCCTGCCGCCTGCAAAGCGCAGCTTAGTGCATAGGATAAGACATGCGAGACCTCACAAGACTTCTTAAACCCAAGTCTATCGCTGTCATCGGCGGTGGCGCTTGGTGTGCCTCAATTATCTCAGCGGCCGAGCAGATTGGGTTTGACGGTGTTTTGCATCCGGTGCACCCCAGCGGAAAACAGATCGCAGGCCGTACATCATTGCCCAGCCTTGAGGCTTTTCCCGGCCCCATTGACGCCGCCTTCATCGGCGTGAACCGTCATGCAACCCTAGAGGTCGTGGCACAGCTGCGCAGTTTAAGGGCCGGGGGAGCCACCTGTTTTGCCTCGGGTTTTTCCGAAGCGGCTGCCGAAGATGCCGCGGCGCAAGATCTTCAAGCGCAGCTGATTAAGGCCGCCGGGGATATGCCAATATTGGGGCCCAATTGCTATGGTTTTGTGAATGCTTTTGATGGCTGCGCTATTTGGCCTGATCAACATGGGTGCCGCAGAGTGGACAAGGGCGTCGCGATTTTGACCCAAAGCTCGAACATGGCCATCAACCTAACGATGCAGAACCGCGGTCTTCCAATTGGCTATATGCTCACCTGCGGCAACCAAGCTCAAACCTCCCAAACCGATATCGCGTTGCAGCTGTTGGACGATGCGCGTGTCACAGCGATTGGCCTGCACATCGAAGGATTTGGCAATCTGCGCGGGTGGGAGACCCTCGCCCAGAAAGCCCGCAGCAAGGGCATCGCCTTGATTGCCTTGAAATCTGGAGTATCGCAGCAAGCCCAAGCGGCAGCTGTATCCCATACCGCGTCCTTGACCGGCAGTGATACCGGGGCTGACGCCTTTCTCGAACGTTTGGGCATTCGCCGGGCGCGGAGCCTGCCGGTATTTCTAGAGGCCCTTAAACTTGCCCATCAATTTGGGCATTTATCCAGCAACCGCATTGCCTCAATTTCCTGTTCAGGGGGAGAGGCCGCCTTAGCTGCCGATACTGCGCAGGGCACTGGGCTGGTTTTTCCACCGCTTAACCCGCGGCAAGTCAAGGATCTCAGCGCGGCCTTGGGGCCGATGGTGGCCCTGGCCAACCCGCTGGATTATCACACGTATATTTGGCGCAACCAAGCGGCCATGACGCAGGCTTGGGCGGCGATGGCAGATGATGATATTGCCATGACCTTGCTGATCAGCGACTACCCACGGGCGGATCTTTGCGATGCCAGCGATTGGGAGTGTGTCACGCAGGCCGCGATAGAGGCCACGCGGCGCACCGGGCGGCCCTATGCGGTGGTGGCGAGCCTGGCGGAACTTTTGCCAGAACACACCGCAAAAACCCTGATGGACCATGGTGTTGGCGCCATTCACGGGCTGGATCATGGGCTGGACGCTTTGGATCTTTTGTCCCGCCCCATGGCGCCGCCGGCCGACCCTGTGCTTTTGCCGGGCAGCGACCGCGACGCGGGGCTCCTCGATGAGCAAAGCGCCAAACTGGCACTGGCGGCCTGTGGTCTGAAGATCCCGAAATCCGTCGCCGTCACCGATCGCAGCACGGCCGGGCCGGCTGCAGCTGAGGTCGGCTTTCCTGTCGCGCTGAAAACTCTGGGGCTTGCGCATAAGACCGAAGCCAATGGGTTGGCTTTGGGCTTGACCACTCCGGCGGAGGTCGAAGCCGCAGCACGAAGCTTGGCCGATGGGCCGCTCTTGGTCGAGCGCATGGTGGCCGGGTCTTTGGTTGAAGTTTTGGTAGGCGTCACGCGCGATCCGGCGCATGGGTTTGTCTTGACCCTTGGCGCAGGCGGTACGATGACCGAAGTGTTGCGCGATCGTGCAAGCCTGCTCATACCTGCAAGCCGCATGGAGGTGACAGCGCGGCTCATGGGATTGAAAATAGCGCCGCTTCTACAGGGGTTTCGCGGCAAGCCGCCCGTTAATCTAGACGCACTCCTCGACTCCATTGACGCGGTGCAGGCCTATGTGCTTGCCAATGCAGAGCAGGTGGAGGAAGTTGAGATCAACCCGCTGATCTGTACACAGGAGGCGGCAATTGCCGCCGATGCCTTGATAAGGAAAGCCCAATGAGCCCGATTAAAACCTATGTTGAAGATGCAATCTTGCACGTCACGCTGGACCGTCCAAAAGCCAATGCGATTGATTTGGCCACCAGCAAGATCATGGGCGAAACATTTGCCGCCTTCCGCGATGATCCAAGCCTCCGGGTGGCGATCATCACCGGCGCGGGGGACAAGTTTTTCTGTCCCGGTTGGGATCTCAAGGCTGCCGCCGACGGGGATGCGGTGGATGGCGATTACGGGGTCGGCGGTTTTGGCGGCTTGCAGGAGCTGCGTGACCTCAACAAGCCGGTCATTGCTGCGGTGAATGGTATCTGCTGCGGCGGCGGTTTAGAATGGGCGCTCTCAGCAGATATTATCCTCGCCGCAGATCACGCCAGCTTCGCCCTGCCTGAAATTCGCTCTGGGACAGTGGCCGATGCGGCCTCCATCAAAGTGCCCAAGCGCATTCCCTACCATATCGCGATGGAATTGCTCCTCACCGGGCGGTGGTTTGACGTGCAGGAAGCAAAATCATGGGGGCTCGTCAACCATTCCTACCCCGCGGAAGATTTGATGGCAAAGGCTTGGGACATGGCGCGATTGCTGGCAAGCGGTCCCCCTCTCGTCTATGCGGCGATCAAAGAGATCGTGCGCGACGCCGAGGATAGTAAATTTCAAGACAGCATGAATCGCATCACGCAAAGGCAATTGGCCTCCGTCGATAGTCTTTATGCCTCGGAAGATCAGCTAGAGGGCGCCAAAGCCTTTGCCGAGAAACGCGACCCGATCTGGAAGGGCAAGTAACGAAATTGATCTGCCCAGCCAGCTGGGTAAATCACGCAATGCAAACTCAAATCACATACTGCAGCCAATAATTGGCTCAATTTTGTGATTAGGCCCAGCCCAACTCACGCAGCGCCCAGCTGGAATTCCAAATTTTGGTCACATACGCCACCTTCCCTGCATCATTCATTTTAATGACATAGACATAATGGGAATTGGGTTTTGCGGTCGCCAATTCAAATAAACATCTGAAACTAATTATGTAAATAATCTATTTATAAGAGGTCCTGTCAAGGTGGAATCCCGTGAGACGGTCCAAATCGAGGCGTGACCTTATCTGTAAACCGGCGGGGCTTGGGAGGGCCTTGACAAAATCACCCCTTCTCGCAGCCGCCTTTTGCCCCTATGACCCCCC